>ERZ772986.212-NODE-212-length-36771-cov-7.181637_pt1 | contig 36771 bp, 28 predicted proteins | sample MGYA00511898_ERZ772986 | MGnify/ENA primary metagenome ERZ772986 (study PRJEB29015, sample SAMEA2737934) | human oral metagenome | biome: human oral; feature: human-associated habitat; material: dental | place: China | collected 2148 ... | reverse complement strand
TTTTTGTATGCAGGTTAGACATATAATGAAAGAAATATATATAAAAGTCATGTATTTTAGTTATATTTTTATATATATAATGATAAGATATATCATATATAATAATAAGATTAATTATGTTGACACTTTTAATATAATGTTAAAAGAAATATTAATAATGACATTAATTGTAATAGTTATATACCCAATATTTAAGGAGATAGGCACATATATAGGAAAAAGATATAAGAAAAGAAATATAATAACTAAATATTTTTAAATAAAGGAAAAATAATGTTTGGAAAAAAGAATCAAAAGAAAAAAGAGGTTCAAAAGAGAAAGAAGAATGAGAATATTTCAAAAAATATAAAAGAAAAAAATTATAGATATGGGTTACTTGCATTTTTGACATATTTGGTAGGAATTATTCTCTTGGCAAATCTTTTTAAAATACAGGTTATTGATGGTAAAGATTATAGAGAAAAGGCAACAAGTAGGCTTGTAAAGGAAGTTAAGGTAGAACCTGTGAGAGGTAACATAATGGACAGGACAGGTACAGTTTATGCTAAAACAGATCTTACATACAATGTATATATATATAAAGGTAAAAAAAGTAATGAAGAATTAAATGAAATGGGGAAAATAGTTATAGATATATTAAATAAAGATGAAGAGAAATATTTAAACTATTTACCTATAACAAAAGATTTAACGAAGTTTACAGAAAAATCTGAAAAAGTATTAGAGAATTGGAAGAAAAAACATAATATACCAGAAAAAGCAGGACCATTAGAAGCATTTAATGTTTTAAAGATTAAATATGAAATAAACGAAAAAGATAATAATATAGCATATAACATTTTAGTATTTAGAGAACTTATGGAAAGTGGAGAAAAGAAAGAAGTTTATGGTAACATAATTTCTGAAAATGTTAAAAGAAATACAGCAATATCATTAGAAGAACATTCAGATAAGATTAAAGGATTATATGTTATAACAAATTCAAATAGAACATATTTAAGAGGTAGTGAAGCAGCACATATAATAGGATATACATCAAGAATTAATAAAAAAGAATATGAAGAAAAGAAAAACAAGGGATATAAAAATGATGATATAATAGGTAAAACAGGTATAGAGAAAACTTTTGAAGGGCTTTTAAAAGGAGAAACTGGAATAAAACAGATAGAAGTTGGAGTAGAAGGAAATGTTTTAGGAGAATATACAGTAAAAGAAGCAAAAGCAGGATCTAATATTGTACTTACAATTGATTCTAAAATTCAAGCAGTAACAGAAAATGCTTTAAGAGAAGTTGTAGAAAAAATGAAAAATGGAGGATTTCGGAAAAGTATATAATCCTAAAGGAGCAGCTTCAATTGTTATAAATGTAAAAACAGGTGAGATTTTAGCAATGGCTAGTTATCCAAGTTATGAACCAAAAGATTTTTTACGGAGGGATTTCACAAGAAAAATGGAAAGAATATAATAATAATCCGTTAAATCCATTACTAAACAGGAATATACAAGGATTGTATTCACCAGCTTCTACATTTAAAATGGTAATGGGGCTTGCAGCACTTACAGAAGGAAAAACTACTATAAGTGAAAGGATATATGATAGTGGGATTTACCCTAAAGCACATAAACCTAAATGTTGGATTTATGGAGTAAGTGGTGGTGGTCACCGGATGGCAAAATGTAATAAATGCATTAAAAAATTCATGTAATGTATATTTCTATACAATGGGAGATAGGCTTCGGAATTGATAAAATGAATGAATATATGAAATATTTTGGACTTGGAGAAAAGACAGGAGTAGAACTTGTTGGTGAAGAAAAAGGAACAAGACCTTCAAGAGAACAAATAGCTAAAGAAAATAGAGAACCTAATGAAAAAGACGTATTATCTGCAGCAATTGGACAAAGTTATAATTCATATACCCCACTTCAACTTGCAAAATATATAGCAATGATTGCAAATGGAGGAAAACCAATACATCCTACTATTATTAAAAGTATAATAAAACCAAATGGAACAAGACTTTCTAAAGAAGAAATTAGGAATGCAACAAAAGATATCTTACCAGATACACCTAATATGGATGAAAAACAATTTAATAAAGAACATATAAAGGCAATATTAGAAGGAATGAGAGCTGTTACTGGTGAAAGAGGAGGAACAGCATATAGTGTATTTAAAAATTTTAATATTGAAGTTGGAGGAAAGACAGGTTCTGCAGAAGTATCTGATACTAGAACAGATGGATTATTTGTAGGATTTGCACCATTTGATGATCCAGAAATTGGAATTGTAACTGTAATAGAAAATGGTGTTGTAGGTTTCCATACATCAGAAGTAGTTCTTAAAATAATGCAAGAATATTTTGGAATGAATGTTACACATGTTAAAGAAAACATGCAAGATATAAAAGAAGGTGAGTATATATTATAGTAATATAATAAATAAATTAATTGAATAATAACCATAAAAACATATACTTATAATAAAGTATATGTTTTTTAAAATTATAATTGTATAAATTGAAATAATATAATTATAGATGGTATTATTAAATATATAAGAGAAATAAATGGGGGGAAAGGAGATAAAATGTTGAACGAAACTAGAACAGAGTTTGGTAAAATTAAATCATTTGAAGAGTTTAATAAATATTATTGGTATCGTGAAGAACTTTCACAGATATGTAAGTCATTAGGATTAGAATATAAAGGTACAAAACAGGATTTGAATCATATTATAGAAGAATACTTTAAGGGGAATTTGATTAAAAAGTCATCAATAAAAAATAAAAAGAAACAAGTAGAAGTAATTACATTAGATACACCATTACTTGAATGTGGTTTTTCATTTAATACATACTTTAGAGAATATTTCTCAAGCTTAACAAATATTTCACCATTTAAATTTACTGCTGATATGGCTACTGCTTGGAGAAAAGTAAAAAAAGAAAATGATTTAAGTTTCACAATTAAAGATATGTTAAAAGTTTATTATGGAGAATCAGAGTATGCTAAATATGATAATTCGGTTTGTCAATGGAATCAATTTTTAAAGGATTTTTGTTCAGACGAAAATAGTCAAAACTATTCAAATAAAATAAAAGTAGCTTCTATTCTTTGGAAAGAAGTTAGGAATTCAAAAAACGAAAAAATATATTCAAAAGAGCTTTTAAATGAATATGGTGGTAAAATAAAAGAGTATTATAAGTAGGATGTTGTTAGTATACTAAACTAAGAATTAAATAAAGATTAACACAGAAGTAGTAAATCAAAATGATTTGCTGCTTTTTTATTTTTTGAAAAAAGCTTCTTGAAAAAATGAAAGATTAATTAAAGAAAGAAAAAGTCCTTGTATAGATAGAATTATTTGTATTTTATAACAAAATAGATTTACTTAGAGAGAGTTATTATAGCAACCTTTGTATTTATGTAAATTATTTAAAATAATTATGTAAAACTCTTTTATGGAAGCCAAAAATGTGTTATAATATTACAAGAATGTAACAAAATGAGAAATGTAAAATTTGTAATAATTGTTACATAAATGAAAAAAACAAAAAAAGTATATATTTTTAAATATTTGATAACTATATATTATATTTAATTATATTAACATTCTTTTTAAGATAATTAAGGAGAGGATATTGCTATAAAATTGTATTTTAAAAATCAATCTTTAAAGATTCCTTTTAGAATACATAAGGTTTTAAAGATATATTTTTTGAAATTAATTAAATATTTTTATGGATAGTATTATAAATTAATTTGAAAAAATATATTTGTACCCAAAGTATATTTTTAAAATATTTTGGAATAAATATATATGAGTACTCAAAGATGTATATTTTGAGTTTTTTAAGCTGTAAAGCGCTAATCCCTAAGAATTTTTACTTAAACTTGTTTAAAATACGGGAAAAACGTTTGTAACATACATATTGTACAATGTTTTTGATTGTGGCAATATATGTGTATAAGAATTTTACTTAGAAAAAGAGAGGAGTAAGACTACATGAAAAGAAGAAAGTTTTTAAGAAAGACAGTAGCAGGGGCATTAGTATTTGTAATGTGTTCAACAAATACAATGTATGTTGCTAAAAATGCATTTGTATATGCAAGTCAGGAATTAGATATTGAGTCACATACAAATGTTAAAGATGTAGATGCGAATATATTACTTGTAAATAATGGACAAAAAGCAAAAAATATAGTTGCAGATGTATCTAAATCTGATCAAAAACTAGTAGGAACTATTAGTATGAAAAGAGAGGGATATATACAAAAAGGAGAAATTGAGATTGTAGGACAGAATTCTAGAGTATTTAGTATTGAAAATCCTAACAACAATTCTTTAATAGAAAAGGTAGAAGGAAATAAGATTACATTAAATAGATTTTCTGGAACTACAGTTAATTTTGAATTACCTTTAAAATATATATATGAAGGGAACATATCTAAAGATATATTATCAAATAATTTAACAGCTAAATTTAGAGCTACATATGTTTCACCAGAGGGAAAGGTGGAAGAAGTATCTAAAGATATTGCTTTAAATATTGAATGGGTAGAAGAAAGAAAACCTGAAGTAAAAGCAGAAATAATTAAATATGTTAAGACAAATACTGAAAAAGGTAATAATGTAGTTATTCAAACAGTTATTGATGTTAAAAATGGAGCTACAACTAAAAACTTACCTATAGAAAAATTATCTGTATCTTCAATTCAACCAAGTTTAGAAGGAAAACTTCCAGATAAGGTTAATGTTTCACTTTTATCTACTAAAGGTGTTAATGAAGAGTTACCTTTAGATCAAAAAGAAGAAAATGTTAAATATAATAATTTAGATGGAACTTTAAATGTTGATATAGAAAATAAGATGTCAGAAGATAAAACATATGCTAAAGGAAATGGTACTACTAAACTTCTAGTAACAAGCGTTTATGAAAATGTACAAAATGTAAAAGATGAATATAATGTTGCATTAAATGTTAAAGCACAAGAAAAATTATTAAATTCAGATAAAGCATATAATGCAGAATTCACTGGAAGTGCAAACCTTTCTAAACCTTTAGGTTCACTAATATCTGCTAGCTATGAAACAGATAAAACATCTATGTCAAAAGGTAAACTATATATGAATAGTATATCTAATGATAAATCTGAAATTGAATTTAACAATAAGCTTAATATAAATACTAGTGTAGCAAATATTAATGGTACTATAGAAATTAATGATAATCTTCCATACTATAATGATAATAAACAAAATTATGAAAGTGGAATGTCATATAAATCTGTTAGAGTAAGCAAACAAGAATTTGAAAATGTTCTTGGTAAAGATGGTAAATTAGATCTTTTAAATGAAAAAGGACAAATAATTGCTACAATTGATTCAAGTTCTAAATTAGAAGGTGAAAATTATGTTATAGACTTAAAAGAAGATACTAAAACTATAAATTATAGATCTTCTAAGATACTTAAAGAAGGAAATATCGTAATTAAAGAATCTAGAAAAATAACTACTTCTAGATATCCAATAAACCTTTTAAAAGATTTAAATAAACTTACTTTTAACAAAGAAGTTAATATAGTAATAAATAATAATGGTAAAGAAGAAAAAGTTAAGATTGCAGATGCAGTTTCAAATATAGAATTATTAAATACTAAAACAAAAGCAACTTTAAGAACAAATAAACAAGAACTATATTCAGTTGTTGAAAACAATGATGTTGAATTTGTTATAGAGCTTAATAATAATAAGGAAGAATCAGATATATATGGTACATCTGTTTATGAAATTGTTCTTCCTAATAATATTAAAGATATTAAGATAAAAGATACTAATATATTATATGGTGAAGGATTAAAAATAGAAAATACTTCAGTATATACAAGAGATGGTAAAAAAGTAATTAGAGTATTAGTATCAGGAGTTCAACAATCTGTTAATAAAGGACATTTAACAAATGGTACAAACTTAGTAGTAAATACAGATATCTCTGTAGATGAAGAAACTCCAAAACAAGAAATTCAATATAATCTTGTATATTCAAATGTAAATGCAACTACTTATGAACAAGCAGCAGAATTTATGCTAGGTTCTCAAAATGAAGCATTTAGAAGATTTGGAAATGGTATAGCTAGTACTAAAGCTAAAATAGCTTCTCCAGAAGGTCTAGTTGTTGCAAATAGATATAAGAATTATAGTGATGTAGGAGCAGAAGTTGTAACTATTAAACAAGGTAATAAAGATGCAATATTAAAAGCAGGTGATAAAGCAAGAACAATATCTAAACAAGTTCTTATGATAAATAACTTAAATACTGAACTTCCAAATGCAAGACTTCTTGGAAGACTTCCTGTTGAAGGAGTAGTAAATGTTGAAACAGGACAAAGTTTAAATAATAACTTAAATATTACTTTGGCATCTGGAATTAATAAGGTAGATAATTCAAATATAGGATATGATGTGTATTATTCAGAAAATGTAAATGCAACTGTAGATTTAAATAATGCACAAAATGGTTGGACAAAAAATCCTAATGACTTATCTAAAGTTAAATCATATATGATTGCTTTTAAAGAAAGTATAAAACCAGGACAAGTTAATAAGTTTAACTTAAACTTAAATTTACCAGCAAATATAGACTATAACAAGAGTACAGTAGGTACAGATCAAGTAATATTTGATGTAAATACAGCAAAAGGTGTAGAACAATATACATCTTGGTCAGATATGATAAGACTTACTACAGGAGAAGGTGTTTCACTTTCAGGTAAAATAACACCAGAAGTTAAAAAAGTAGAACAAGGTAAAGAAGTAAGATATACATATGAAGTAAAAAATGAAGCAAAAACTTTAAAAGCTAAAAATGTAGAAAACTATGTTGAATCTCCAGCAGGTTTTGAACTTGTTAAGATAGAAACACCTACTAAAGAAATACCATTCTCAAGAGATTCAGATGGAAACATAAAATTTGGAATGGAAGATATAGAAGCAGGTGAAAGTAGACAAGTAAGATTAACATTTAAAGCGATAGGAACACAAGGGTTAGAATTAAAGATAAGAACAAGAGCAGAAGGAACAACAGTAGTAAAAGAAACAAGAGCAGATAAGGTTGAAGTTGCTGTTAAAGAAGCTGAAGTTGAAATCAACGCTAAAGGAACTACAAATGAAGAAGACATGCAAGGCGTAGATAAATATAAGGAAAATTCAGAACCAACTTTTGAAATTGTTACAAGAAAAAGTTATGTAGCAAGTACTAATATAAAAAATGTTAAGATGAAGATTAAAACATCTGGAAATCTTAAGATTGAAGATATTCAAAAAGACTTACCAGAATCAAATGTTGTTTTAAATAAAATAAACGAACAAGAATATGAAATATCAAATATTGATTTAAGTAGAGCAAGGATGTTTGATGTAAAAACAAAAGTATCTATAGTAGAACAAGGTAAGAATTACACACCTATAATGTTAAGAACAGAAATATATAATGAAAAAGGTGAGATGATAGATAATAAAGAATATACAGGGTATATTGTAAAATCAATAATAACTATGGAACAATCTGTTGATAAAAATAAAACATATGTAGAAGAAAATGAAAAAATAGAATATACATATAAGATAAGAAATGAAGGAACAGCAGATGCATATAGTAAGTTTGTATTTAATGCACCACAAGGAGCAAGAATATTATCAGAATCTGGAGCTACAAAAAATGTCACTAAAGAATTTACATTACAACCAAATGAAACTAAGGAAATAAAAATCCAAGTGGAATTAGGAAAAAATAATGGGGTAGATAGAGTAAGTATATCTGCAAATGCTGAATTATATAATGAAGCAGGACAAAAGGTTATGACTACAAACCCAATAACACAAATAGTAGAAAAAAATAGTGATACAAGAAGAAAAGAAGACTTAGTAAGACAAGGAAAGTTAAGACTATCAGAAGAAGAGCTTAAATCACTAGGAATAGCAGAAACAAGAAAAGAAGAACAAAAACTTGTAAGAAACTATGAAATAAGTGGTAAAGCATGGGATGATGTAAATAAGAATGGTATATATGATGAAGGAGAAAGACCTCTTTCAAATGTAGTAGCAAAACTTGTTGAAAACGGAAAAAATAGAGTTGTAAAAACAGTACTAACAGATGATACAGGTAAATATACATTTAGTGAAGTACCAAATGGAGAATATTCAGTAATGTTTGAATTTGAAGACAAGAAATATTCACCAACAGTGTATAAGAAGAATAATATAGAAGATTCAAAAGTATCAGATGCATTAGGAGTAAATAGACAAGAAACAACTAAACAAGTTGCAGTATCAGATGCTATAAAGATTAACTTCCAAAGTAAGTCAGATGAAAACTTAGGATTAGTAAATAATACAAATTTTGATATGGCATTAAAAGGAGAGGTATCAAAATTAAGAGTAGTAAATGGAGATAAGAAAGATGAGATAACAACAAAAGATGTAGAATCAACAGTTAATAAATTTAAAGTATCACCATTTACATCAGGAAATTCAAAAGTAGAAATAGACTATAAGTTAATAGCTAAAAATGAAGGAAATGTACCAGGAAAGATAACAAAGATAGGTGCATATAAGAATAAAGATGAAAAGATACTAACAGCAAGCTGGAAAGAAGAAACAGGTGAGCTAGCAGTAACAAAAGAATTAGAAAATATAGAATTAAAACCAGGGGAAGAAAAAGAAATAACAGTAACAGTAGAAACAACTATTGATAAGGTGTTAAATAAGGTATTATCAAATAGGTTTGAAATACTAGGAACAACAAATAACCTTGGAGTTAAAGATATAAATTCAGTAGAAGGAAATAATTCTACAAACGAAAATGATAATGTTGCATTAGATGTAATAGTAAATAAAGATTATACAATAATCTTACTTGCAATATTTGCAGTAATAGCAGCAGTAGCGATATCATTTAGAGAAAAAATAATGAAATTATTTAAGAAGAAAGAAAATACAAAAGATAAGAATAAAGATAAAGAAGAAAGAAAGGAGGAAGCTAATGATAAAGAATAATAAGAAAAATAAAGCTATAGAAAATAGTGAAATATTTATATACTTTAGTATAGCTTTAGTTACAGTTGTTCTTATGTTAATAGCTCCTATGTTGAATAAGAGTATCTATGCAAAAAGTAGTACTATTCCAGCAAACTTTGAAAAAGGAAAAGCATTAGAAAATGCAATAACAAAAGAGTCAGGTGAAGCATTACAAAATTACATGAAAGTGTATGAAAATTCAAAGAATATAGCAAATACATACTATACAGAAAATGCTAGATACTTACATAATAAGAATATACAAAGTGCATATGAAGATAAGAATAAGTATCCAAACTATAATGGACCTGTAATAGATAACCACAAGAATTTCTTACCAGAAGGATACTTCTGGGATGGAAGTGGTGAAGCTATAAGAAGAGTATTAGGATCAGGAAATACAGAAGGAGTTAACTTTGCGAGAGAATTGTTAAATCCATATGCTGGTATATTATGTTTCTATGAAGGAAAAAGATTACCTTCAGGATCACAAATAAGTGCAGAAATGTTTAAAGGTGGTCTTAGAAATGTTGGTGCAGGTAATATATTAAAAGATTATATATTTAAAGATGATAGCGTTTTTAATAAAATTAAATCAGAAGTATCTGCTAAAACTGGAAAAGGTACTCCTAATAAAGATGTACCTATAACATCAAATGTTAGTCAACCAGACTTTGACTTATATAAAGGATTAGGAGGTGCAGCAGGTTACTTTGGTGGACCAGGACTTAGTTTAGCATCAGCAACAGCAGGTGGAACAAGAAGAGAAGGGTTAAATACAGGAGCAACAAATGGGTTGTTAATGCCTAGTCCAATTGTAAAAGCTGAAGAAGGAACTGTAGATTCTGCATGGAGACAAAAGGAACAAAATGATAAAGATTCATTAAATGATATATTTAATGGTAATTCACTTGGATTATCACCAAAATCATGGAGCTCTATATATACAGGATCTGAAGCAGGAATTCGTCAATCAAAGGATCCAATATTTAAATATACTAATAAAGTTGCAAAAGATGGTGAAACAGATGAAGAACATGATGGTATGTATGAAGATATAACAGGTGGACATCAATTAACAGAATCAACTGTTAAGGCAAGATTTTGGTCTTTTTCAGGATTAATGTCACAACAAAATACTAGAATATGGGGACAAGATAATTACACAAGAGGTGTTGAAACTCAAGTTAAAGAGAAAGGACAAAAAGGTGTTGATTCATTACAAGGACCAGTTTGGCAATCAAATGAAGTTGATCATGTTCAACATCCTAATACTGGAACAACAGCAGAAGGAAACAAGAAAAAAGCAGCAGAAAGGGTTATGATAAATCCTGAAGAAGCAAAGAGACTTTCAGAATTTGTAAGACAATATCAAGAATATCAAGATGCATTTACAAAATGGAATGAAAATAATAAGAGAGATATTGAAGAATGGAATACAGATGGAAATACAGCTAAAGTTGTAAATAGTAAAACAGAACCACAAATAAAATATATATTACCAAAAGGATTCCATAAAGATAGAGAAGTTCCAGGAAGTAATGGACAACTTGCTCCAAACCCTAAGATTCAATATCAACCTAAGATTGAATCAGCACAAGTAGGAAAGAGCTTGGAAGAAGTATCAAAAGTTAAATTTGATAAAGCTTCACAAAAATGGTTAGTAGGACCATATAAATTAAAATATTTTAAACATGAATTAAAAGATAAAGTAAAACCAGATAGAGCAAATGAAGGAAAGATAACTTCAGATATAACAGAAATTCAATTATATGGGGTATATGAAAATGGAGTACAAAATCCACAAAACAATAACCCAAATAAGTATGAAGGAAATAATAAGAAAGATAATATAGACGACGATAGATTTGGAACAAAAACACAAGATAAAGATTATTCATATGTAAAATCTTGGAGTTTTATAACTAAAAAAGGAACATTAAATAAAACATCATATCCAGATCCAGATGAAGAATTCTATATAGCTGTAGATTATGATCCAGCACTTAAAAAAATAGCAAAAGCAAGATTTGTATTTGGATATATGGTACAAGGATCTGAATATACTAGAATAGTTGGTACATATAATCTTGCACAACCTAAAAAGAATCCAGTAAATAATGTTACAATAGGAAGTGGAAAAAATACAACAAGAGAAAAATATGATGTCATTCCAGGAACAGGTGGAGGTACAGTTAATAACTCTCCAGGTGCAGTATTATCAACAGGTGCACCAATATTTAATCAATTAAGAAATTATATGCCATTAAATGGTAATATGTTCGGTAGATATTATTCATTAGGTGGAGCAGGAAGTGTTACAACACCTACAGGTACAGTTCCATTACCACAAATGGCAGGACAAGGTCATTATAATGAACAATATGGTACAAGAGTTCCAGTTTCATCAAATGAACAAGTTACAACAACATGGGAAGTAAGATATAATATTGAAATGCAAACAATAACTATTCTTGAAAAAGGTGCAGCAAGATGGGGTGAAGAAATTGCTCTAGAAATAGAATTTGATCATTTAGACACTCCTCCTACACCAAATAACCCACCATCTAATCCTCCTTCAACTCCAAACAATCCTCCTAGAAATACTCAATTAAGATTACCTATTGGTGGTACTGTTTGGGAAGATACTATTAAGGATACTAAGAAACATACTGGATATAATAACCTATTAGATAAAGGTAGTGAAAAAGGTATCCCTGGGGTTAGAGTAAGAATACATAGAAACTTCGTTGAATTAAATGCTAATAAGTCTATTAAGAGAATAATTAACAAAGAAGTTGCTAGAGTATATAGAAGAGATACTGGTGAATTAGTAGATACTACTAAGAATCCAATAATAACAGATGAAAACGGACAATGGGGTGGTTTTGATATCCATGATGTTGGTTTCAATTCAAAAGAATTAAATCAAATGGGATATAATGCACCATATGATAACCTAAATATTCAAAATTACGCAATATTATTTGATGTAACATTTGATTATGATGGTATAATGTATGAACCAGTAATGCCACTTCAAACAGAAGACAATAATATTGATAATGGAAAGAAAGTAAATACAGAAGTATTTAAAGATGGACAATCAATATATAATACAACAACAACAGAAGAAAAGAAAAAATATTCAAATTCTTCATTCGCTATAGATAACTATGATGATAGAGAAGAATATAATAGAAAACATGCTGAAATAACTGGTGGAAAAGCACAAGATGGTTCTTTAAAGACAGAAGGTTCAGCACAAGGTGTAGATACTAATGGTAATAGAACAAATACTAAGACTAAATTAGAATATAATGGTACACAAACTACATCTGGTACTACAACTCAAAGATTTAAGAGTGAGTATCAAATGAAGAAAACAAATGGTAGAGCTCTAGATGAATCATACTTTAATGATTTCATAGAAGCATCAACTATGTTCTTAGGTATGAATTTACCTACAAATGAACAAATAGTATATGATAATAATGGATACTATGATGATAGAACTGGTGGAAACAGTGGAACAAACCCAGGAAACAATAATGGCGGAACAAATCCAGGAAGTAACAAGCAAAAACAAAACCTATTAGGTAAACTTGGAAATAGTGCACCAATACCAGGAGGAAAAGGAATTTTACCATCTAATAATGGTACAAATAATGGAAATTCTGGTAATTCAGGAAATAATAACTCTTGGTGGAATAAGATATTTGGTGGAGGTTCTGGTAATAGAATTATAAACAATCCTTCAAATAATAGCTCTACTCTATGGGGTAAAATACAAAAAGCTGGTGTTAAAGCTTCTGAAGTATTAGAACAAGTTATAGGTTATGGTAAACTTACAGGTTCACTATTAGATGATCTAGTAGATATGGGTGCTATTAAGAAAAATCCATTAGAAAAAGCTTTAGCTAAAGTTGATAAAGCTTCAAATACTTTAAGAACAATCATTGAAAAAGGTCTTGTTTCAGGACAAAAAATTGATGAAATAATTAGAAACGGTGGAAGTAAGGGAGAAATAGTTTCAGAAATATTAAAAGTAACTAAAGTATCTAACAAACTTTCAGACTGGATCGAAAAGAAAACAGGTATTAAAGTTGGTATAGATGATGATAGAATACCTACTAATTACCCAGACAATACTTCAATCGAAGATATGGTTGAAGATATGAGAAGAAGAGGATTACTTCTTTATGAAAATGGATTAAACATTAACACAAGAGAAGCTCAATCTAAGACTGGTCTATCTGCAGATCAAATTGTTGATAGAGTATCAAAAGCTTTAGGTGTTAAAGTTAAATCAACTGATTCTTCAAATAGATCTGGTGATATTACTTGGGATGAAATAGTTAAAGGTCAAACAGGTAAATATGCTGGAACAACTTTTGGTGAATTAAGTAACAATGGTAAGGTATCTGGTACTAACTTAGAAAAAGTTATTGGTACTGGTGCTTTAGCAGCAAGTATTATTGACGAACTTGCTAAAACAGGAAGTATTAATGTTAATGTAGCAGGTTTTGATATAAACGTTAATAAAGATGTTAAAGACATGTTAAACCAAATATTAAATCAATCAGGTGTAGCAGGAACAGTTATAGGTGACTTAGTAAACAACGGACAAGTTGATATGTCTAAAGTTTGGGAATCTATATATAAAGAAGGTGGTATCGATTTAGGTGCTTGGGAAAATATTATTAAGAGTGGTAAACAAGATAATAATATTTGGAAAGCTTTAGGTGGTACTACTGGTGGCAACACTAACGGTGAACCAACTGATGAATCTGTAGATAGTTCTTATGGACAATATGCAGGTATATACTATAGCCAAAGAGCTTACATGAATGAAATTAATCTTGGATTAAAGAGAAGACATGTTGATATGGAAACAACTAAAGAATTAAACAGTGCTCTTGTTATTGCAAACAAGAAGGCATATAACTACCTATACAAAACACTATATGATGAATATCTATCAGAAGCTGAAAAACAAAAAGGTCTTGGTAGAACTATAGATGTTGAAATGGAAAACCTTCAAAAAAATAGAGATGCAAATAAGACACAAAGATTCTTAGATATATATAAGACAGACTATATATACAGAACATCAATGTATACTTCTAACCCAGAAGTTCTAAAACTTCTTAAAGAAGAAATTGATTATGAAAGATCTCTAGATAAATCTCCTAGAAATACAGATCCTTCTAGAGGTAACCATGATGATACTAGACAAGTAGATGTATTCTTAACATATAAGATACAAGTTGTTAACAGTTCTCCTGTTGATGCAATCTATGTATCACAATTAAACGATATACATACTAATAAGATGGAATTAGTTCAAACTGAAATTAAAAAAGAAGTACAACTAGATCCAAAATCAAATATAGAAAAAGAAGGTATTGATCTTAAAGGAACTCAAACTACTATACCTGTAAGTAAATACTTAATACATGGTAAAGAAGAACCAATATCTAAATTAGACCTTTCTCAAGCTGATCAAGCTAAATTAAAAGAATTAAAATGGTCTACTTCAAATGATAGAGTTCCAGCTCAAAGTGGTGATTACACTACTACTCAAACAGAAGGTACTGTTCAAAATGCAGGATTTATGTTAAAACCAGGTGAAAGAGCTGATGTATTTAATACATACAGAGTTAAAAATGCTCTTAAGGTTGAAAATGTAAGCCAACAAGATTTAGGTGAACTTAAAGATAAGATTGGTAAAGATGACGGTATTAAAGTTCTTAAGAATGCTTTAGAACTTGGTGACTTTACTAATACAGCTGAAATAGGTGCTTTTGCATCATATAATGTTCACACTGGTACATATTCTGGTAAGATAGATAGAGACTCTGCTCCATCTAACTTCACAACAAACAAAGGTAAAGACGGTAAGTTTGTACTAGAAGATGATACTGACGATGCTCCAGGTATTAACATTAGAATACCTCAAGGTAGCCCTGAAAAAGTTTCAAGAGAACTTACTGGTACTGTTTGGGAAGATAAACAAAATACTTTAAATAGAGGTATCTTAACTGGTGATGGTAAGATGAGTGCTAATGAAAAAGGTATTCCAAATCACCCAGTAACTCTAGAAGAAAGATTATCTTTCAAAGCTAGACAAATTGATGATAAACCAAACTTAAGATATGCTAGTGTAAGAAGTGGTCTTCCATACTTTGACTTAGGTTTTGTATGGCCAGAACATATTAAGTCTGAATCTGGTGATATCGAAATGAGCCTTAAAGGTGTTACTGGTTTTGAATCTAATGTTAAAACTAACGATAAGGGTGAATATAAGTTCACTGGAGTTCCAGCAGGTAACTTTGTTGTTAACTTAAACTATTCTTCTCCTTCTAAAGAAAACCTAACTAAAGTATTTGCAGATAAGAATAACCAAGGTAGAAATATCCTTAATGCTGTTCAAAATGCAGATGTTAACAAAGATGAACTTGTTCCAACTGTTAAAGATGATAATAAGGATAGAAAAGTTAAATGGTATAATGGTGAATCATTTAAGACTACTCAATTCTATGCAAATAATAAACAAGAAAGTAATTTAAATACTACTTGGCTTGCTAAAGATAAAGATGAAAGTAAAGACACAGAAAATCTATCTTATGCAAGAGATGATGAAGGTAGAAGAGTTGAAGTAACTAAGAACTTAGATACATTTAAAAATAATGTTGTAGATACATTAAATGTATATACTACAGCTGATAAGAACAAGATAGATAATGAAAAATTAAAACTAGCTCATAAATATACAAGTATGAATGCTACAACTCCTAAGATTAACTTTAGTATTGAATACTATGAAAAATTACAAAAATCTAAACCGGGTTCTGCAGTAATACTAAATGAATTGAGCGATATATACTACATTGAAGGTATTTACAAGAATAAGAAGAATTCTAACAACAAGTTTGAAAATACAAACTATAATGTTAAGAATGTAAACTTAGGTATTGTTCAAAGACCTGAAAGTAAGATAGTTTTAAATAAAGAAATTACTAATATTGTTATTAATACAGCAGATGGTAAAGAAAAAGTAAACTTAAAATATAATATTAAATCTAAGATTGATAAAGCAGAAACTGGTAACTTAAGTAATGTTACTTATGGTGGAAACGAAGAATTATTTGCTAGATTAAAAGTAACTAGAGAATTAGATAAAGAAAATTCTACTGGACAAGATTTAGTACTATCTCTTGATAGAACTGAACTTACTGATGGTAAAGCAAAAGACGAAAACCAAAGAAAATCTGTTAAAGCAGGATTTAGATATATAAATATTGATGATAGTGTAATGCAAGATGCTACTATTAAAGTTAGATACGGTATTTATGCATATAACTTAAGTCAATTAGATAGAACTATAGATACTAGTATCCAAGATACTAATAAATATAGAGAAGAAGCATACAAGACAGGTATGCCAGATGAACCAGCTCAAACTCTTGGTAGACTTGCACACCAAGGTATAGCTAGATATAACTATGGTAAATACATAGGACAAGAATACTATATTAATAAGGGAAATACTCCTTTAAATGATAATGAAAAAGCTAAGATTAAGATTAGACAAATATTAGATATAGTAGACAATGGTGCAACTGTTAATGCAGGAGATAGCGAAAATGCATCTTGGACACCAGCAAACAAAGCTGATTTAGTAGGATTAATCAATGGGGTTAAGAACGAAGAAAAGGCTAAGGAAGCTAACTATGTTGATGAAAATGGTATTAGATATCTAGAAGAAGTTTCTGGAAAACAAAATACTACAAATAATAATACTAGATCAAACCTATTATTATTAAAAGAATCATCTACATATATGAGTCCAGTAGATCCATATGCTACAATCGAAAGAACTTACAAAAATGCTAATGGTTATGCAAATTCACCTAAAGAAGATGACTTCGTAAGAACATGGAATATAAGGACAGATAGAACATCATCAGGAAGTTCAACATCAAATGACTTAACATTCCAAAACATGGCAGAAGTATTAACATATCATACAAGTAATGGACGTAGAACAGAGTTCACACCAGGAATGATGATAACAGAGATGGATAAGATAAACCAATTAGGAGATGGAACACTTCCAGGAAAGGGACAACCAAAGAATGTACCAAGTAAGGAAGAAAACTTAGATAGAGCATATATGGTAGCAGCACAATCAACAGGGGCAGCAGCAACAGAAATAGTAACATTATCACCACCAACAGGTCTAAATGAAGCAAGAACACTAGAATATATTAGAAAGAATGCACTTCTAATAGCTTCAAGCATAGCAGTTGTGTTAACAACAGGAGTTGTAATAGTGATGATAACAAGAAAGAAAAGACAAAAGTAGTCTAAAAAATACTTAAAAACTTTCTAAAAGAAGAGAACTCTAATTATTTTTAGAGTTCTTTTTTTAGAAAATATATAAAAAAATGCATAAAAATACTTTACATAAATAGTATAATGTGATATTATATAAGCATAAGAGATGAATGTAAAAGTCATTCATTATAAAAATTGGTCATTTATTATTTAAAGAATTTTAAAAAATAAAAAAGGAGATGGTTAAGATGACAAGAAAACAAAAAATGTTAGGAATTTTAGTATTAGTAACAATGGCTTCATTACCAGTAAAGGCTGGGTGGATTTCTGATTTTGGTCGTCGGATTACCGAAGGAGCCAAAAATACTATAAAGAATAACATACAAAATAAGATAAACCGTAGCATTGATAATGCTATGGATGGGAAAATTAATACTGATACTGCAAAGGGGAAAAAGGGTTATAAGATCGATCCTCAAAGAAGCTCAAGCAAGAGTGGGTCAGTACCAAATTCTGATAATGAATATCTTGATACTAGGGTGACTTCAACAAGTGATAGAGGAAAAGCTATTCCTTATGCTAACAAATATGAACCAATAAATTTAGGTAATACAAAATTTACTGGGGAAAGAATTTATGATAATAAATTACCAGTAGGGACTAGAAAAGTTGATATAGATGAATTTCTTGATCCAGGTTATTATCTTATTTGGATTGATTCAGAATCAAGAACGCATACAATGAGCGTAGTGTATGAACATGAAGCAGAAGGTGTAGGGTTCGGATATGGAATAATAAGTAAAAAGAAAATATATAATAACGGACCACGTCAAATGTTAGGAGATAAGGATGGAATAATGTATATTGTTGAAGTATTACCAAATACCCAAGGGCATTTAGAATTGTCAATGATTAATAGTGAACAGCTTATGGGATCAGGTACAATAACAATATTTAAATTGCCAGGACCAACACTAAAGTGAACTAAAAAAGACATACATAAATTAATATGTATGTCTTTTTCGTGTCTTATGTAACAAAAATTAAATATAATTTAACAAAGAAGAACTGGTATGATATAGTTAAATTAATATTATGTATAAAGGAGAATGTTTGATGTTAAAAAAAGGAATATTAAAATTATTTTTAATTACATTTGTTTTTAGTTATATAATTGTAACATTATATAATGGCGGCGCAAATGAAGTTATACAAGGATATAATATATTATTTAATGCACCAATAGAACAAGAAGGACAAAACACTATATTAAATATTAATGAGTTTAGAAGAGAACCATCACTTCCTATATTATTTGCAGATATGACAGCAGTTACATGGGAAAATGGAGTTGAAAAAGAAGTTCAAGATCCTTTAGTAAATCCAGAAAAATGGTATGATTATTATGCAGGTAGAATGGCAAATGCAAAAACAAAAGATGGAAGTTATTGGGTGTGGATACCAAGATTTGCATATAGGATTACATATTATACAGATTCAAGTCAAAATAATATAAAAGGTTATTATACAGATAAAGGGTTTGTTGGATCAGATATGGAAACAATGACAGATGAAAGTGCAGTAAAAACACCATATTGGAAGATGGAAAAAGAATTTGTACCAAATCATGAAACTCTTAAATCTAAGGGATTTAGGATACATGAAGCATTTGGAAAAGGTGGAACACAAAGAAAAGGGTTCTGGATTTCTAAATACATGATAGGTACAGATGGAAGATTTGCACCTAATAATACAATATCAAAGTCAGAACAACATTATCAAGCATTCTATAATATTGATAGAATGGTAAGAGATAATAATCAATATGGACTTGATTATACAATGCAACATACAAGCTTGCCAAGAAATACAGAATATGGGGCATTATATTATTTAACAGGACTTGCAAATACAAATTATAGTCCAAATACTACAAGTACATCAGACATAGCAAATTCATCATCTGCAACATTTGGAAATGAAACAGGAGTATATGATTTAAATAATGGAGTAAGAGAATGGACAGCAGATATAGCAAGTAATAATTTTAAAACATTTGAAGATAAATTAAAAGAATTATATAGGGCAGAATATGGGGTTGATACATTATTTATGCAAAAAGATGAAAATGGCTTATATAAGGATAAATTATCTCTAATAGGTAAGATAAAATTAGTTTATGATAAAATTGTTACATCTGGAAGTAATAAGAATTATGGAGAAGGAACTTTAGAATTCATGACAGATTATGCTTCTAAAGATGCAGCACCATATGGAGGAAGAAGTATTTTACCAGGAAGAAATAATTTATATAATACAAGAACAAGTGATATATCAGCACAAAATAAGTCTATATTTGCATATGAAGGAGTAGAATCAAATCCGGGAAATATAGGGTATAGGGCAGTAATATATGCATATAATCCAGAAGGGGCTGAAATAATAACACCAAGAACAGATATTGATTCTAATACACCAGGAAAAGCACAAACATTACTAGAAAAAAATAAGGGGAAATATGTAAAAATAACATTTAAAAGTGAAAAAAAGATATTAGAACTTATGTCTAAAGGATATACTTCTTATGGAAATAATGAAGCAACATTTTATATACCAAAAGGTTCAAGATTCCCATTGAATTTATGGGCTGGTACAGGACCTGCAAATTATGATAGTGATTTTAGTAGTACAAAAACAAGATATAGGTTTTTAGGATGGGATATAAATCCTCAAGGACGTGAATTTTATAAAGATACAGTTATAACAGAAAAGACTGCAAAAGCTGAGATAAGATATGGTAGTGGTGAAAGTTCAGGAGCACCATATGTACGTTATGAACCATATAAAGATAAGAAATATAAGGCAGCTTTAAAAGTAATAGATGAAGATTTAGGATATATGCATAACTTTGGTGAAATGCAAATAGGAACTACAATAGCAAAACTTATAGGTAAAGTTATACCAAGGATGCCAGGATATTCTACAGACTTTAAAGATGATAAAGGTAAAAAGATTGAAACATATTTTATGCCTGCACCATCAACATCTAGAATATTTACAAATGACTTAGTTTTAACAACATTAATGAATAAAGAAGAATGGCTAAAATACAAGACAGTAACTTATTATATAGAAAATCCTAATAAACAAGTTATAGGGCAAGAATTGGTAATTGCAGGTAATAAGCCTTTAGGATTAGATAATGTAAATTTACCAGAAGGAAAAAGATTAGTGGGATGGTCTCCAAGCTTAGATACAGTTGTAACAGACAATATGGAAATAAAAGCAATATTAGAAGATACACCAAGACCTGCAGGAAATGTTGTAGAATTAACAACTAATTTAGATGGTGGGAAAAGCACACTAATGCAAAATGGAGAAAAACTATATATAAGTCAAGGTACAAGATTGTCAGACCCAGTAAATGCATCAGAATTAAGTAGAATAAGAGCAACAGTTCCAACAAAATTAGGGTATAAGTTTAAGGGATGGTCAGTATCAGAAAATGAACCTTTAAATAGCAATATGGAAATAAGGGCTATATGGGAAAGAGAAAAAGTAAGAGCAACATTTACAGCACCAGGATCTGATACTAATTATAATGAAAGTTCAGTTATAGATGCTGGAACAGCACCAAATGCTCCTTTGAAAAATCCTGAAAGAAAGGGGTTTAGATTTAATGGATGGACACCAAATGTTTCATTACCAATATATTCAGACACTACATATACTGCAGATTGGGTAAAAAAAGATGAAAGTGGTGAAAACCAAGAATATCCAAGTAATGGAGATAATGATAAGAAAGATAATAATGGAGGGAATAATAACGGAAATGGAAACAATGGTGGAAATAATCCGGGAGATGATGGTACAGGACATACAATATTCCCAAATCTACCAGATAATATTAAGATTTACGATCCAAAATATGATAATATATCACAATCAGATTATGATGAAAGCACTGTAAAAAAAGGTAGAACAAGAATAATATTTGATCTTGACGGAGGAAAATGGAGATATCCAGTTGTTTTCGAAGTAGATAATGGAACATTATTTTTAACATATGTACAACCAAATAAGGATGGCTATCAATTTGTTGGATGGGAACCAGATTGGAAGGCTTCTACAGGTGGAATAATTAAGTATAAGGCTAAATGGCTAAGAAAAGAAGTTGATAATAATAATTCGGGTAATAATGGAAACAATAGCGGAAATAATAATAATCCTGGAAATAACAACAATAATGGTGGTAATAATTCGGGAGAAAATAATAGTGGAAGATATACACCAAATGGATCTAATAACAATGGAAACAACAATGGAAGAAATAATAATGGAAATGGAAACAACGGTGGAACAACTAACCAATATATATATAATGGAAGAGTTCTAACAGGAGATCCAAACAATAATTCTACTAATATATTTAATAGTAGAAATGTACCAGGAACAAATAATAATAATCCATCAGGAAGAGGAATTGGACTTACAGGAATAAATGGAAATAATGGTGGAACAAATGGTACAACTATTCCAAAAGTTGATAAAGATTTACCAAAATCAGGGGAAAGTAATATTAAAGCTGTAATAGGTATATTTGCAATATCAATATTATGTGGGGTAATGTATATATATCAAAATAAATTAAGAAAGATAACAAGAAAAAGTAGAAAAAAATAATGTTCAATGATAATAGATAGTGTGAGAATAGAACTTGTACTATCTATTATTTGAAGATTTGAAAAAATATGAATAATATAGTATAATATATAGGTATTATATTATAGGTTAGGAGAGTTTTAATGAAAAAGAAAACTTTGAGAAAAGTTGTAGTTATATTTATGGTTCTTATACAATTAATAATAATTTCAAATAGTGTATTAGGGGCTACTACAACACAAGCACCACAAGGCACAACACAAGCAAATACAATTGCAACTTTAGATGGAAATGGAAATATAGACACAAGTTCAAAAGCAGCAAGGACAATTATAGGTGTATCTAAAACATTATTAGAATTATTACAACTTATAGGTATAGCTGTAGGTCTTATTATGTTGGTAATTATAGGTATCAGATTTATTTTGAAATCAGATAAAGAAAAACCTGATTTTAAAAATGTTGCAATGAATTATATATTTGGAGCAATTTGTATATTTGGGGCAACTACAATACTTACATTTATACAAAAAATTGCAATACAGTTTAAAAATGCAGTTTAAATTAATAGGAGTTACAAATGAATAAAAAGATAAAAAAGACATTATTGGTTTTAGCAATATTGTTATTATCTATATTTCCAATTATAATTAGATTATATGCAACTGATTATGATGGGATTATAAGTAAGCTAAAACCTGGAGATTCAAGTGATAGTAAAATAAATGAAATAGGATCAGAAATACTTCGGATATATACAATGGATTGGTGTTGCATTTTTATTTGCAGCAATAATGATAGCAGGTATAATGGCAGTTACATCAACAACTGCTGAAAAGAAGAGTGACTTAAAATCTGCAGCAGTAGGATTTGCAGTAGGTTCATTATTGATAATAGCTCCAACTACAGTTTTAAAATTGGTATTAGAGTTTAAGATGAAAGAATAAGAAAAGAACTTCCTTTTATGGAAGTTCTTTTCTTTTTCTCTTTTTTAGTTTCCTGAGTTAAGTTTTTCAACAATGTCTTTAATACCATTAAGTATACCAACTGCTGCAAATATACAAACAGCACCAATTAAGTAAGCAATTGCTGTACCTTTAATATCAGCTTTTCCTTCTGGTGAAGCTGTAATGTATTTAATACCAATTACTAATAACATAGCTAATGCTATTGCAACTGCTACGAATTGTAAAATACCTAATATTTGACCAACTAATGATTCAGCCTTACCACCTTGTACTTGCTTAATTGTAGGAACTTTAATACCTGAGTTTGCTAAAGCAAAGTTTGCTACTACAAGTAAAACGAAAAATAAAGCTATTCCCATTTTGATTATATTTTTCTTCATATTTTCCTCCTTGAAAATTTATGATGTTACTAAAAAATTAGTTACACAACGTTGTGTAGTTTAAGTATTTAACTACATATATAATAATATATTTTAAAGTAGAAATTGTCAAATTTTATGTATTTCTTGTAATGAAAATGTTTAAAAAATATCTAAAAAAAAGAAATATTACAAATAAATAAAAAAAGGCAAAGAAATGTTATAAAATGATAGTTTTAATTGATAAAACAATATATGTTTAATATAATATAATAGAATATAATAAGATAAGAGGAATATAACATGAAGGATTATAAAAGTATAAAAATAAGTAGAATATTTTCAATAGTAATTAGTGCTATAATGCTTATGATAGTAATGAATGGAATGGCTTATGCAAAGACAGATACAAAGAGTACAGGTGATAGTAGTAATTCAAACTTTAGTATACAAAATGTAATAACAGCAGTTAAAAATTTTGATCAAGCAGGTAAGAAAACAGATGGTGGAATTGATGCAAAAGCGATGGGAGACAAATTTGCAGAACAATTAAAACCAATAGGAGATCTTATTATAAGTGTTGGGATGATAGTTTGTGTTGCAGTATCAATAATATTTGGTATGAAATTTGTAGCAGCATCACGGAAAAGGTCAAGAAATCGCAAAATTAAAAATGCAATTTTTTGGATTTGTAATTGCATCTTTTGTATTTGTTTCAGCATATCCAATATGGAGTTTTATAGTAAAAACTATTTCAGAAATGGTAGCAAAAGTTTAAGAAATAGTTTTAAATTATTTTATTTAAATTTGATTTAGGAGAAAAGTAGTGAGAAAGCATGAAATACCAAGAAAAAAACAAAATGAAACTAGAATATTTGTAATATTTTCTATTAGATCATTAATATCTACAGTAATAGGTATTATGGTCGGTGTAATTATAGGTGTTATACCACTTTTACTTAATTTTCAAGTAGGAATGTTTATTCTAGTTGGGATATTTGGACTTTTAGGATTTATAATAGGAACATTTCCAATTATGTATATACCAGGGATTCCAATAACTAAAGAAATACAAGGAGAGTATTTATATAATATTGTATTTAGATATTATGTATTCAAAGGAAGAAGATCACTTAAGATATATAGTGAGGAGGAATAATAGTGAGTGAGATAATGATGTTACTAATTCTTATATTAGTATTTGCAATTTTTATTGAAGTTGTAGTATTTGTTATAAGAATGGTATTAAAAAGTAAGAAAACAGATGAAGAAGCAACAATAGATGAAGTTATAGACCGGAAATGAAAAAGCAAAAAGAGAAGATTTTGGTAGATTTCATGGTGTTTTAAAAAGAGAAAGAATCCATGATTTTTTAGGATTTGATTCTGTAGATAATGGAATGATTGTTAGAAAAGAAAGAAAAGAATTTATAATGGTACTTCTTTGTAATGGTGTTAACTTTGACCTTAGATCTGAAAGAGAAAAACTTGCTATTGAAGAAGGGTTTTTACAATTTTTAAATACTCTTAAAAATCCAGTTCAACTTTATGTACAAACAAGAAGTTTAAATTTTACAGATATAATAAAAGATTATAAGGAAAGAACAGAAACATTTAAGAAAGAAATAGACGACCTTGCAGAAAAAATGAAAAAAGCATTAGCTACATCACAAGATGAAAAATATAAGAAATATGAATATTTATATAATAATAAACGTAGACTTTGGGAATATGCTCAAGATACATTAGTATATACCGAAAGATTAAATAGAAATAGGAATGTTCTAGAACAAAAAACATTTATAGTTGTATCATATTTTGCAGAAGAATTAGGACAAAGAGCAGAAAACTATACACAAGAAGAAAAAGAATCAATAATATTTTCAGAATTATTTACAAGATGTAATAATATTTCAAATGCTCTTAGAGGTTCATCAATATCATCAAGAGTTCTAAATTCGGAAGAATTAGTAGAATTATTGTTTAATGCTTTTAATAGAGATGAACTTGAAAATATAAACTTAAAAAATTATCTTGAAAATGAAGTTGATAAATTATACACAACTTCACAAGATGTACTTAATAAGAGAAAGAGAATGTTACAAGAAGAAATTAATATTCAAGGTATAGAACTTGCAACACAAAGTATAACAAAAGCAGATAAGAAGAGAAAAAAAGAAATAGAAGAATTAGAAAAGAATAAGAAAGAAAAAATAAAAGAAAAGGCAAAAATTACATTAGAACAATATAAATCATCATTTGAAGAAAATCTATATAAAGATGCACAAAATATAATAGATGAAGCAGAATTAGATGATGAACGGAAAATTAAAGAAATAAAAAGAAATAAAAAAGGAAGGTAGAGATGTTATTTTTTAATAAAAAGAATGAAGCAGAAAAAATTAAAAAAAGTGAAGATAAAGGTGAAATAAGGAGAAATGTAAAAGATTTAAAAGATCTAATTGCACCAGGACGGAATAGATGCATCATATACGAATCATTTAGAGATAGCATCAAACACAACTAGATATGCAAGAACAATGATAGTATCTACACTTCCTAGAACTGCTGTTTTTCCGGAATTATTAAGAGAAATGTATATTTTTGGTGATGCAAATACATCTGTGTTTATAAAACCTATAGCACCTCGGAAAATCACAAACAGATTTAAATAAGGAAATAACAGAAATAGTGTCAGAAATAATTGTTGCAGAAGATAGAGGAGATGTTAACCGTGCAAGAACTCTTTCAAACAAAAAAGCAGAATTAGAACAATTAAGAGATCAGATTGAAGCAGGTTATAATAGTGTATTTTCAGCATCAATTATAACAACATTATTTTCATATAGTAAGGAAGATTTAGATACATCTACAGAAAAATTATCATCTGTAATGGGGAAAACACTTCTTACATTAAAACCAGCTTGGGCACTTCAAGATGAAGCATTTATATCAAATATGCCATATAACGAAAATAAGATAAATACATATCATACCTTTGACAGAAATAGTATGGGAACAGTATTTCCATTCTTTAATTCGATGGTAGGACATAATACAGGTATACCTTTAGGGTTTAACTTACAAACAGGGCTTCCTATAATATATGATAATTTTAGTAAAGATCTTACTAATTATAATATGGTTGTATTTGGTAAGTCAGGGGCTGGTAAAGGTGTTACAATAAAGGTTATAACAGCAAGATCATATGTACTTCAAGGTATAGAAACATTAGCACTAGATGTTGAAGGCGAATATGGTGTTGTTGCAGAATCACTTGGAGGAATAAGTATTGTTATAAGCCCTACATCAAAAACAATTATTAATATATTTGATTTAGAAACAGAAATTGTACTTGATGAAATAACACAAAAAGAAAAAAGAGTATTAAATGTAGAAAGTAAGGTAGAAGACGTTACACAAGCAATACTTACAATGGCAAAAGGTAGTACAAAAAGTAAGGAAGTAAATGAAATAACAAAACAAATAATATCTGAAGTAGTTTCAGAAGAATATAGAGCACTTGGTATTAATTCAAATCCTTCAAGCTTATATGAAGATACATCAGATAAGAGCATATCAAATAACTTCTTGGGAAGTAAAAAGAAGAAAATGCCTACACTTGGAAGTTGGTATAGAAGGCTTGAAAAAACTGCAGAAGAATCAACAAATGATGATTATAGATTTCATTTTAGTTATTTACTTAAAGTTATGAAACAATATATAAGAGACTTTGGTGGACAGCTTGCATATTTTGATGGACAATCAACATTTGATTTAGGAGATCATGTTCCATTTATAAATTTAGATATATCACAATTAGAAGAAAGATTTGCAAGACCACTTGCACAACAAATATTGCTTTCATGGGTTTGGGAAAAATATGTTAAGAAAAATAGTGAAGATAAGAAAAAAGCTAATAAGAAGAGAGTTATAGTTGATGAAGCATGGATGCTTTTACCATTCCCAGAAGCTGTAGACTTCTTAAATACAATGGCAAGACGTGCAAGAAAAAGAAATGTTTCACTTGCTCTTGTATCACAAAGATTCCAAGATTTTTATGAAATGTCTGCAGTTCAAGCTGTTTTAACATCTTCAGATACAAAACTATTTTTAGCACAAGATAATGCAGAAATAGATTATATAAGAGAAACATTTAAGCTAAGTGAAGGAGAGGCATCTTTCCTTGCGACTGCAACTGTTGGTAAAGGACTTCTAAAAATAGGGGATGATACAACAATTCTTTCAATTGAACCAACACAAATGGAATTTGAGTTTGTTGATACAAATATAAATACAAAAGTTGAAAGAGAAAATGCGAAAGCAAAAGAAGAGGAAAATTAAATTTTAAATATATAGTATATAAAATATATAAATATTGATGAAGGAGGTTATTATTGGAAGATATAAAAAAGATGATATATAAATTGTTTATAATATGTATGATAATAGTAACCTTTTTTACATATTTAACACAAAATATATCATATGCTTCAACAGAAAATAATAAAACAACTACTGAAACAAAGGAAAATAAAGAAAAAGCACCTGAACCAGGTGATATTAATACAGAAAAAAATACACTTATGCAACCACAAGATAAAGTTAGTATTGGGAGAAGTGAAAGATCAGACTTGATAAAAAATACAGATGCACCTTTAAAAGATGAATCTAAGTATAGAGGAACAAGTATGGATGTTGTTGCTCTTACTTTAAATACTATAGTTATTGCAATAGTGGGTATATTTTGCTTACCTATACTTATAGGAGCAGTTATTGTATCAATTATTTCAACAATAAATACAAATCAAAAATATATAGATGCATATGAAAAAGGTGAGAGTGCAAGGAACAAAGAAAAGAAAGATAAAGAAGGTTCAGAAGAATCTACTGTTCAAAATTTTATAGTAAAATATTTGTTTACACTTGATAAATTATTTTTCGGTGATTTTAAATTTTTAGATATTAATATATTTAATATAAATACAAGTAAAGATAGCAATTCAAGAGGAAATGAAGCAAATACAAACCTTAAAAAAGGTGTTGCTGTATGGACAAATGCAACAAGAGGATTTGCAGTAGGAATATCATTATTATTGTTTATAGTTGGAGCAATAATGCTTATGATTAACTCAGCTAAGACTAATGCAAAAGCAGATGCAATAGCATCTCTTAAGAATTTCTTAACAGATAGTGTAAAAGGACTTATGATTGCATTATTGATAACAGTAGTACTTGCAATGATACTTTTTGCACATGATATACTTATTAACATATTTAATTCAATAAGATATAAGATGTTAGAAAGTGGTTCACAGAGTGCAGAAGTAATAATATATAAAAATGTATTGAGTATAAAGGAAAGTGGTGGATATGGTTATTCTGTATCATTTATAGCATATTTATTTATGTCAGCATATCATATTAAATTCCTTATAATATATATAAATAGGTTATTAACAATTGGATTTTTAATAGTTGTATCACCTGTAATATCTGTTACATATGCAGTTGATAGGATTGGGGACCGGAAAGAGTCAAGTGCTTTCAAACTTTTTTAAAGAGTTTGTAGATGCAGTCCTTGTTGGACTTATTTATCCAATATTATATTTAGTATATATATATGCACTTGCACCAATTACTGCAACAAGCCCATTGTTATCACTTTTTGTAATAACACAATTCTCAAGGGCAGAAAAGACTATAAAAGGAATGTTGAATTTGAGAAAATTAACAACTATAAGATCATCTAATAGTAGTTTAGATATGAAAGTATAATCTGAAATTTAAAATAAGAGGTAGAACATTGAAGAAAAAAGGATGGGGAAATTCAGCTAATATAATAGCAATTATTATGATAATATCTATAATTATATTTATTGGAATTATTATAATATTGTTAAATATATTTAATAATAAAAAAGAACAAGAACCGACATATGGAAAAAGTGAAACACAAGATAATATAAAAAAAGATGGTACGAAGAATTATACAGATAGAATGAAAACAGGATTAACTATTAATTCTCCAGAAATAAATGCAATAATTAATAATCCAGATATAAAAGGAACATCACTTGGAAATTTAACAGCAGTTGTTGGCGATGAATTATCTTTTAATAATGGAAAATTTAGATTAAAAGAAAGTTTTCGGGAAAATAATGTATATGTATATAAACAGTTCATATGAAAATTCAATAGTAAATGATATAAAAATTACTGATAATGAAGAAACAGTACTTAAAAAGTTAGGAGAAGGTTCTTCTAAGTTTTTGAGTAAAGATAAAACTTTAATAATAGAACATGATAAAATATATATTATATTAGATATAAAAAATCAAAAAGCATATGTGTATTTTAAGAGGGATTTAGAAAATATAGATAAATTTATAGAATATGTTGATAAATATTTGAAAGATAGAGATATGAAAGTATTTATAAATAGTATTACAAGTACATATAAAGAATATGATAGGTTTGTATATAATTCTAAAAAAGTTGATTTAGTATATCCAGCATTTGGAATAAAAATATATGCATCAAATAATGATAAGTTAAATAATGGGATAAAGATATACAATAATTCAAAATTTTATCAAAAACTAAAAGATAAGTATTTTGGAAAAGAAGATAATAAGAATAATAATTATGAGGTTACAAAAGATGAAATAGAATTAGGAGTTTTATTTGAAAATGATGATCTTGTAGAAAAAGAAATAAGAGAAAAAATTGATAAAGAAAATGCAATTGGTGAATCATATATAAATGGAGAGATGAATGATTTTAATGTTGCTGTGACAGGACAACAAAGTGAAGATGATAATTCACAAAAATATAATGGTTGTATAGTATGTTTTGCAGATCCTAAAAAAGAAAGATATAATTTAAATAATGCAGCAACAGCAGATAGTATTGTTATAACAAATAGGTATATATATTATAGTTTGAATAATTTAGGGATTTTTAGATTAGATCCATATACTAGGGAAACAACTAAAATTATAGAAAATCAAGGAACTATTGAAATATTGAGTATAGAAAATGGTATGATGACATATAATGCAAATGGACAAAAATATTATATGAATAATATTTATTAAAATTAAGGAAGGAGATTAATATAGTGATAAATCAAATGAAAAAAATAATAAAAAATATCATGATAATTATGTTGATAGTATTAATCATACTTTCTAATTTTAAAAGTTATGTGTTTGCATTTTCTGGTGAAGAATTAATAAATAAAGGGAAAGAAAAACTTGGATCAAAATATGTTTGGGGAGCAGGACATGGTAATGCAAGTAATCCTAGTCAGAATACATTTGATTGTAGTAGTTTTGTCTCATGGGTAGTGTCACAATTAGGATATAAAGTTGATGGTACAACAGAAACACTTGAAGAACAGTTTAAAAGTGCAGGACTTAATGTTCAAGAAGTAAACAAAGATAATATTTCTGAATGGCAAGTTCGGCGATGTTGTATTTATGACACATTCTAGAAAACATGTTGGGTTTTATGCAGGAGATAATCAATTATTACATGCTCCACATACAGGTGATGTTGTTAAAATTGCAAATTACAATTTTAAAGGAGTAACAAAAGTTCTAAGAATAGCTGATGGTACAACAGTTGTACAACAAGATTTATCAAAATATAGAACACCAGTAGAAGAAATGGACAAGTTTTTTTACAAAGGGCTTTCAAAAGGACAACCTAAGATATCAGCAAAAACTAATTTCTTGGGAAGAATAATAAATTTCTTACAAGAAATAGCAATGTTTTTACTAAATTTTATACTTTTTGTTTTAAGATTACCATTTATAGGTTTAGCAACATTAGTAGAAGTAATATTAACATATAGTTTAGAAGGTATAACAGGACAAAAAGGATATATTGTAAATAGAGTTAATTCTGGACGGACAAATTGATGAAAGAAGGGCTGTGACTCTTGAAAATATAATAACAAATAGAATAGAGTTTTTAAGTACAGATATATTTGTAACACCATCTGAAGCAATTGCTAGAATGAAAGGTAAAACTGCAGCAGGTGGAGATATAGAAAAAATTAATGAACTTGCTAAAAAAGGTGGAGATTCAGAAATAGCTAAAAAATATGATGAAAAAGAACTTACAGAAGAAGATTATAATAAGTCACCAATTGGGCTTGTCAGAGCAGCAGCGGCTTCAGCATTTTATATGATGTTTATCATGGCTATAGGGGTAACACTTATACTTGGAATAATATCAGCAATACAAGCAATGTTTAGCTCTATTGCATCAAAAAAAGCAAGTGCAACAGCTGCATTAACGAATTGGATAATTACAATTGCTAAAATATTTGCAGTAATATTTATAATTGTGTTTGTGGTTAAGTTTAATGCATATGTTGTAGATACAGTAATGAAAATGCTTCAGGCGGGTATTAAATCAAAAGATGGTATGCCTACATATTCATTATATGAGACAACAAGAACAAGAGCATATGCACTAAATGCAATGATAGGAATACCTGCAACATTATTGTATATAGCATTAGTATGGTATACTGTTAAATTTTTAATTATATATGTTAGAAGACTTGTACTTTTCTTTATGTTACTTGTTGCATCTGTAGTAACTCCAGTATATGATGCATTTCAAAAAACAGTAACGGGAAAATCAAATGTTTATAACAGTTGGTTAAAAGAAATAATTTATATAATAATGTTACAATCATTACATGTTATTGGATATGCAGTATTAATGACAATATCTATGAATATGTTTGGAGAAGGATTTATAAGTACATTATTTATGTTATTTGTATTTGGACAAATAATGAGATTACCTAGAGATATGGTATCAGCACTTCGGGCTTTCATCAGGAATAACAGGAGATAAACTATTAAAAGCAAGTCCTTTAGATATTACAAATGCATATATTGGAAAATCAATGTATAAAAAAGGTAAGGAAAGAGTTGCAACTGTATTTGGAAGTAAGATATTCCAAGATGGAAAAGAAGCTATTTTAGATACAGCAGAAGAAGGATTTATAAGGGCATATAATTTAGGTCAAAAAGTAAATGATAAATTCTTTAAGTTTGGAAGAAAGAATAAGACAGAAGAAGAAAATAATGATAAACAAAAAATATATGAACAAGAACCTATATCTGAAGAAGAAAAGGAAGAAATAAATAAATTTGAAACAAATATTGATAGAGTTAATAGAATACAAAAAGAACAAAATAGAAAAAATACTAATAAAGTATATGGAAATATATTTAAAGGGAAGCCAGGTGAAAAATGGCTTGAAAGATATACAGATAGTGAAGGAAGAACAAGAGCATTATCTAGAAAGAAATTTTTTGATCAACAAAAAGGTATAATGGTAAAAGGTGACAATATAAGAACAAGGGCATTAAGAGATTTACGAAATAGACTAGGACTTCGGAGAAGGTGAATTTACAAGTATATTAAGGTTAACAAAATACAGTCTAATAAAAACAGTAGGATTTATTACAGCAATGACACTTATTCCTGTTGCAATTACAGAAGCAGCAGATGGGGATCTTAGTGAATATACAAATCTATTAAAAGCAATGTATTTCTTTGATTATTTTGATGATAAGAAAAATAAAAAAGGTAAATATGAACTTAATGGTAAGTTTGAAAAGGAAATTGAAAATTACAGAAAGATACTTGCTAAAAAAGATCCAAGATATAAAAATGCAGAAGTTTTAACATTAAGTGGAGAGGTTAAGAAATTCTTTAAAGCAAATTTAAAACCTATATATCCAGGTGGTAAATTTAGATATATGGGAGAAAATACTCAAGTTTTTGTTGATACAGCAGTTGAGGTAAATGAAATAATCTTAGAACAAATGGCTTCAAAAGTAGATATGGGAGATATTAATTTTAAATTAGATAGAAACTATATGTATAGTCGAAATATGTCTAAGAAGAGAAAGACTAGAAAATTATATGGAAAATATAATATACATAAGTTTAATAATAGAAGGCTTGCAAATGAAGCTATTGCAAATAATAATAATATAGCACTTACAATGATTCAAATAGAGAGTCAAGAAAACTTAGAAAGAGAAATGAAGTCTATGGGAATAAACATTGATAAGGAATTTTTGGAAAACAATAGAAATGAACAAATGAGAAATGTAATTTCAGAGTTAACAGAATCAATAGATTCTAAAGTGGATAATACAGTTTTGATTGACAAGGTTCAAGAATATGAAACATTTGTAAAAGAATCAGAATTAAAACCAAATAAAACTATTGAAGATAAAGCAGAAGAAAGTAAGAAAGAAATAGCTATAAAGAAGATTATGGCAGAAACACTTATAAATAGGCTTCAAAATGAAAAAGAATTAAGTGAAGAAAAAATGCAAGAAGAAATGAAGAATATTGTTGAAGGAAATAATATAAATGTATTTTCTAAAGAACAGATAGATGATATTCAAAATATTGCTAAACAACAAATAGCAAATATGTATAATGATGAAATTATAAGCAGAAAAAATGAAATAGAAAATTCTGTAAATTATATAGCAGAAAGTTCTACAACAGAAGAAAAGCAAAAAGTGAAAGAATTAAAAAATAAGACAATAGAAGAATTAACAATTGGAGATTTAAAAGCTCTTAAGAAAAATAGAGTAAAATCATATATTGAGCAAGATAGAATTATAGAAAATATTAAATTATATAATACAGCTAATGCAAATTTAGGTAAGCAAGGAGTATCTGAAAGTGATCTTGCACAATATTTCTTTGATAAAGGAAATGAAAAATATAAGAAAAAAACACATAAGAAAATTTTAAAAGCATATAATAAAGCAAATAGGAAAAAATCAAAAATTGAAAGAAGAAGAGAACAAGCAGTAGAATCAGTAAATCAAGCAGAAGAAAAAAAGAAAAAAACAAATAAGAAATAAAGAAAGGGGCTAATATGAATATAATTAGGAAAATAAATATTAATAAAAAAAGAAAAATACAAATTAGTATAGTTATAATTATATCTATATTAGCATTTCTGTTATTTTCTTTATATATAAAATCGTTTGCAAATACTGCATCAGGTTCTGGATCCACAAATGAAAATGTGAGTAAAACTATAAACTTTTTGGATGGCCTTATTGGAGCATTCCCAATGTTAGTATTATCTGTTATAAAAATAGTACTTTTAATTGTAATGACAGCATTGTCATGGATTATAGGGTTTACTATAAGTGGGAAAGGAGTACTTACACTAGATAATATATTATTTAATGATTTACCACTTATAAATCTTGATTTTAATCCACAAAATGCAGGAAATTATTCAAGTTTTATGGGAGCTATTGCATCTTCAGTTAGAATAATAATGATTATTGCAGTAGTAATACAATTATTTGTATTATTGATAACTGTAATTAGATTTATGACTAAAAGTTTAGCACAAGATAAAGCTGAAACGAAAATGATTTTAGTGAACTGGGTTAAAGGAATAGGAATAATGTTTGGAGTATTATTCTTTATGTTTGTGGTAATTGCTATAAATAATGCACTAGTTGGAGCAGTAAGAGCAGGGCTAAATAATTCTCAAACTACAGTATTTAAAGGAATAACAAATGAAATGCTAAAAAATGCTTTAGCAAATCAAGGGTTTGGTGGAATTACAGCAACATTTATATATATAGCAATATTGGCTCAGACTGTATTCTTTTATTTCTATTATCTTAAAAGATTTATAGTTATTTCATTTTTAATGATGGTAGCACCACTTATAACAGCTACATATTCACTTGATATGATTGATGATAATAAATCTCAAACTTTAGAGTTTTGGACAAATAAATTTTTACATACAGTATTTATACAACTGTTTCATGTATTTATATATGTTGCATTAATTTTTCCATTGGTTACAGGAAATGCAAATACAGAATGGCTTATAAGGCCAACAGAAATCTCAAACTTTATAGAAATGGGAGTTCTCACAGTGTTTGGAATGTTATTCTTCTTCAAAGGTGAAGCATTACTTAAGAAGATATTTGGACTAAAAGGAGAAGGTGTACAAAGTTCTGCAGCAGCTACAATGCTTGTTGTAGATAAAGTTACAAAAACTGTTAATAAAGCTATAAAGGCCAGAAATGATTATAAAGATACTAAGGCTATAAATGATAAACTTGATAGAGGTATGGATAAAGTAAAAGAAAAAGAATCTGCTACAAAAACTTCAAATAAAACAACAAATAATAAGTCAAATGGTACAGAAAATTCAGATAAAGATAAAACTCAAAAAAGGGTTGTTTCAGAAGCTGAGAGAAAGAAGATGGATGATTTCAAGAAAACAGTTAATAAAACTAAATCTAATTTTAGTGCAGAAGATGCTGTTAAAGAAAGAAAGAAATTTAATGACATACAATCAAAACAAGAAAAAGCATTTAATAAAAAGCCATTTGGTAAGAAAACATTGAAAGCTTTTGCAAGAGGTACTGTTGCAGCAACAACTGCATTTGCAACAACTGCAGTTACAGCAGGTCTTAAAAATATGGATGCGATTGAGGTAGGAGCTGTTGCACAAAAAGCTACAAAGAGAACACTTGAAAATTATGATAATTTAGTAGAAATGAGAAAAGCTAAAAATGAGGGACAAATTATACCAGGAATGATTCAAGGAAGGACAGAAAAAGGAAAAGAACAAATAAAAGAACAATATGATAAAACAGTGGAAAAATTTGCAAATCAAAATGCACAAGTGCTTAAAGATTTAGAAAATTTAACAGGAACAAAATTATCATCAGAAACAGAAGAAGGGAAAAATAATCAAAAAGCATATTTCGAAACATTAAAAAATAGAGAAAAAGAAGTAACAGAGGAATTTGAAAAAGCAAAGAAAGAATTAAATCAATATTTAAAGAAAACATTAGGAGATACAGCATCAATATCTGAAGAAATAATATTGAGGATGCAAGATGAGTTAGAAGAAAAGAAAACTATAATAACAAAAGGAATGAATGAAAAAGTAAAAGAATTTGTTATAAAATATAAAGAAAAAGAATTGATAGAAATGATGCATGCATTTGATGAAATGACTAAGAGAGTAAATGATAAGATTATTTCTGAGAAGAAAGATGATCCACTTGGAAGATATTCAGATGTAGTATCAGAATTACCAAAGGCTGAAGAAAGACTTAAAAAGGTAGATTTATTAGAAGATGCAAATAAATTAGATCCAGAAAAAGAAGAGGATTTGGAAGATGCTATGTATTTTGATACAATAGTAAGAGATGTATTTAAGAGTTTAGGAAGATTATAGAAAGGAGAAAAATATGAATAAAAAAATTAAAAAATATATTTATAATATAAAAAAATATTCATGGATTATA
>ERZ772986.208-NODE-208-length-37081-cov-4.037109_pt1 | contig 37081 bp, 29 predicted proteins | sample MGYA00511898_ERZ772986 | MGnify/ENA primary metagenome ERZ772986 (study PRJEB29015, sample SAMEA2737934) | human oral metagenome | biome: human oral; feature: human-associated habitat; material: dental | place: China | collected 2148 ... | reverse complement strand
TGCAAAGCATTGATGCCTGTGGCCGTTTGTATTTCGGCTTTCAGATAGTTGTCGAGCTTGTCGAGATGCTGGGCAACAAATAGCAGTGCATCGGTGTTGAAAGCGGGCGCAGTGGCGCCAACCTTATCCTTATCATCGGGATTGAGCATGGTGTTGAGCCGCTCCACATAGTTGCGTTGCAGGGCTCGGCGACTGCTGTTCTTCAAATCTTGCGTGGCATCGAGCGGAGTCCACACCGCGGCGAAGAGGTCGTCGAGGTAGTTTTCCAAGCGATAAGCCGTGCTCGATTCTTGCGAATTGTTGTAGATGGCGTTGAGAAGGTTCAGCGAGAACGTGGCGTTAAGCGCCGATGCCTGCATCTTGGCTATCTCGGCAGTGGCATTAACGCCTGTCTTGGCTGTTATTTCGGCAGGATAGAGCCACAAGGGGGCATCGAATACCTGACGGGCGAAGTAACCCAGAGCGGCTTTTTGCCTTTCGGCTGGCACTATTTCGTAAGGCATTTTGCCCGGCATGTTGTTGATATATCGCCCACCGATGTTCTTTGCTACGTGTCCGAAGTAGCGCACAAACTGCTGTCGCGCACTATTATACATCTCGCGCAGGTCTTCATACTGGTCATTGGCCTGGCGCGTCCATTGGGGAAGGTTCTTGATAAGCCGTTGAAGGTTCTTCACGCCATAGTCGCTAGCCTTCACATTATCGTCGCCTAGGTCCTCGCGTTGCGCCCTGGGGTCTTCGTTAGTGCCCTCTCCGCCAAACCAAAGTCGGGGATTTTTGGCCAAAACAGCGGTGGTTTCGTCCATCAGCTTGTCTTTCTCCGCTAGCTCATCTTTAAACTCTGGCCGATATTGGTAGCCCCATTTGATGGCCCATTTGTCGTAATCGTTTACGCGAGGAAACAGTCCGCGCTCGCCGATATTGTCTTCGGGCTGGGCCACATAGTTAAATCGCGCATAGTCCATGATGGATGCCGTGTGGCCATGTTTCTCTACCCATGCCTTGTCGCGCAGCTTTTCAACAGGCGTTGCATAGCTTGCGCCCATGTTGTGGCGCAGTCCGAGGGTGTGACCAACCTCGTGCGAGGAGACAAAACGTATCAGTTCGCCCATCAACCGGTCGTCGAAGTTCATCGTGCGGGCGCGTTTGTCTAGCGGTCCGCACTGTGTCATGTACCATTTGGTGAGCAAATTCATCACGTTATGGAACCAACAGATGTGACTTTCGATGATTTCACCGCTGCGGGGGTCTTTTACATGTGGGCCATAAGCATTCTCGGCCTCCGAGGGAAGGTAGCGTATCACGTTGAAACGGGCATCGTCGAGACTCATCGTGGGGTCGTTGGCGGGCCACTCCTTGCCTTGAATGGCATTCTTAAAGCCCGCCGCCTCGAAGGCAACGTTCCAGTCGTTGATGCCTTTAATAAGGTATGGCACCCACTTCTTGGGCGTTGCGGGGTCGATATAAAACACGATGGGCTTGACGGGTTCTACCAATTCGCCGCGTTGGTAGCGTTTAACGTCTTTGGGAACGAGCCTGAAACGCGAGATAAACTGTTCGCGTTGGCTCTTGTGTTGGTTGTCTGAGAAGATGGTGTATGGGTAAGCGAAGAAACCAACGCGACTGTCCCACACGCGTTTGCGCATGGGAACTTTGGGCAAAGCCACGATAGACGTGTTGAGCGCAAGGGTTATTGCGCCCGTTCCCGATGCCCTTATCGTGCTAGGCGATGCGCCATACGTGCGCGTTGTAAGCACTTCTATGTTGATGGGATAGGTCTTTATGGTGTCGATAAATGTACGATCGGTCTGCTGTCCGCCAATCTTAGTCTTCTCGAAAAAGGTGCGGTTGATGCCCACGATGTTGTTGTCGCGAGCAAAAAAGCCCGTTACATCGAAGAGGTTCATGCCTTTTTGGGTGTTTCCTGCAACGATGGGAAAGGCGGCCACGATGGGGTCGGCGGTGCTTTGTTTCAACGAAAGGTATATGCGGTCGTTCTCGTTGGCCTCTTGTGTACGAACGAATGTGCGCAAAAGCATGGTCTTGGCATCGCGTTTTTCAAAGTAAATGGCATCTTCATTCACCATTTCACCGCTAAATTTGCCAAATCCTTGGGGTACGCCAGCAAAGCGCGTAACGGCCATAAAGTAACGGCCAACAAGACTGTCGTGCATATCAAAGTACCATTTGTCTTTGATGTGCCGCACGGTGAAAAGGCCTTTCATCACCGTTCCGCTGTCTTTCATCAGCCTGTCGTAGTCGGTTTCCTTCTTCTTCGGCTCGGCTTTCACGTCCTTTCCGTTAGGTTTTTGCACCTTGGCCGTATCGGTTTTCGCCGTTTGTGTGGTATCTTTCTGCACCTTTACGGCAAACGCCACCCTCGCCTGAGCCGAATAGCCCAAAGCCAAGGCAGCCAAAAGGCAACCAATCCTGTTGTTTATACCCATAATTGCTTTGTCTGTTTTGTATATGTTCATGTTACATTGGGACGAACAACCTGCGTTGCCCGTCCAATTTCGTTCTACAAAGATAGTGCTTTTTAAACAAATACGCACCCGATGCCGTGCTTATCAAGGCGTTACAGAAAGACAGCGCAGAGCAGCGAAGGTGGTTGGGGCACACGGATGGTTGACAAACGAAAGGGAAACTTACCGATGAATTGGCACGATTTTAATGCTAGCCTTCGCGGGAGGATGGCCAAACACAGCTTTGGCGTAAACAATATTTAACCTTTCGCACACATTGAATTAACACAAGAAGTAAGTGCGCACTGGGAGATACGCCGGTTTGAAAGGCTGATTGGAGCTGGGAAAGCGGCTTATAGCAGGCAAAGAATGGGGTTAAGGCTGGTTCTAAGTAATTGAAGTTGTCTTTATTCCATAGTCAAACAGAATTGGATTTGGAAAGCCATAGCTGCATCGTAAGTAAACAAAAGTTCTCCTTTTCCTCTGTGCAAGGGGTTATTGAAGTCATGCAACGCACGTCTTGCATTCTTCTAACAACTATTTTCCAAATGCAATTCTGTTTCACTATAGTATTTTCACAAATTGAGAGGGGGTTTATGTCTTAGTGCTGTAAAACCAAGATAAACACCCCACTGGTGTACGAAATGCCGGAGAAGGGTACGATGAAATCTGAAATTCTGCACCATTTGTCTGTGGCAAAACGTGGCTATGACTTAAAAAATGATCGGGTGGAAGTTATTCAATGCGGTCTCCTCACAAGCAGAAAACCACTTGGCAAAGGCCAATTACTTCTGTGTTTGCATGATGCTGTTCTCGTTGCCGGTGAGCGGGATGCCTTGTAACCGCTCGCGATGGCCGTTGCAAGCGTACAGGTTTTCCGTGCCGTTGCCCCTTCCTCGTGTTTACAGCGTAATCGGTTTTGTCTGGTTTTTAGCAAAGAATTTAACATTATGAGTGGCCTTTCCATCCACCAACCGCTCACCGTGCCGCAAAAAATCGATTCTCGCGAGGGTTTGTTTCACTGCAAATAGGGGTTAGTTCGCAGATGCGGAAGAATGAATATTTATTACAACAAACCGTCATTTACACTAGGTTTCGGGCCATTTTTAGCTAAATGTGGTGCAATATGCCGCTAATTGGAGTGCGTTTTGGTGCAAAATAGAGTGCGTTTTGGTACAAAATGGAGTGCGTTTTGGTGCAAAACGCAAGGTAAAATGGTGCTAATTGCGGTGCAAAATGCCGCTAAATGCGAGACGATTAAGCATAAACATGCAATGCAATGGTATAAATAAACCTTTTAGAGCCATGAATAATAGGACTGAAAGGGGCAAAACAACCATCAAAAAGTGGGTTTTTAGGGCCTAAAAGCGTGTAATTGGGGGTAAACAATAAAGGGCTGGGAACTAAACTAGAAAGGCAAAATGGTGCAAAATGCACGATACATTCTTAAAAATAGACAGGATAAAGGATATGGAAGGGTAAAAATAGTAGATATTTACCTACCTTTTGACCCATATTTTCGCTAGAACGGAGCAAAAACGAGAGCAGCATTGTAAAATAAAAGATAGAGATTTAAGGTTTTGGGTTGATGAGTTGACGAGTTTGTAAGCTTGTGAGTTGGCAGGTTAGTGAGTTAGTGAACTGGCGGGTTTGTGAGTTTGTGAACTGGCGAGTTAGTGAGTTGGCGAGTTGACGTATTCGGTAGTTGTTGGGCTTTAGTGAGTTTGTAAGCCAGTGAGTTAACTTGTCTTGCACCCCCTTAATCTTAGATATATTAAAAGTAAGCACAGTTTCATTACCTTTGTCTGCATTTTAGGTTTGATCTGGTAGAGAATTGGCTTGCATTCTGAGGGAGCATCGTGGACTATACTGCCGAAAAATGCAAGTGAAAGCTCATCAGATAAAACAATAAAGACGGCAAGGAGCGGCCTTTAAATCATGAGGCAACGGTAACTATTCAGCAATAACGAACGTTGATTATCAAGAACTTATAAACGTTATATTGTGGCAAAATGGCTCGAAACGACATTACTTTACCAGAATTTGTAGGCACTTGTTTGTGTAACTTATTGATAATCAATAATAGTTTATACGCCTTATCCCAGAATAGTTACGGTGCAACGACAGCGCGGAGGTTGTAGAACCGGCCTTAAACGATACCTCTGCCAACTGGTTTGTTAGCAACGTGCCAGTACAACGCCGCTTGCAGTGTGGCCACAAGCACCATGTTGTGGCAGTACAAGCCACCTTGCAGCGATAGTACATGCACCTTGTGGTACTAATGGTACTAAAAACTAAAAGGTTTACTAAACATATAAGCACCCACTTAAACCACCCAGTTAAAGCCTTACCTCCACGAAATACGGCCAAATTATACCCATCATCCAGTAAAAACAGCCTTGCAAAACATGTTCTTCAACATGAAAATAAGCAATAAACTTGCCGAAACGCCCTTGCGTAAACAAGGCGAAAAATAAACGATGGAATGGTAAAAATAATCTGATGATGGTCAAAAGGAAGTTGATGAGGAAATAAAAATAAAGGAATACAGAACAATAAATGTTCTAAAATGATTACAATAAAAACACCCTAAAAATTTGGCTATCAATGGGAAATACTCTATATTTGCAGAGAGTAGGTTACTATCGGAACATAGTTTAGCCGCTAAACTCGTCAGCGTGTCAACTAACAAAAGAGCGTTTTCGAGCCACTCTACACCCTGCTATGCACAGCAACGCGGGGACTAACAACAAACAAATATGGCAGGTTCTAAAAACCAACTTCGCTGTATTTTTAACTTTTAGCCGAGCAGGTTTTGCTTACCTCGTAAAGGAACATAGTGAACTATGCTTTCTGAAAAGGATAGGCGAAAGATGCCAGACAAAAGCAAAAAGACAGCGAAGAGCAATACAAGGAACAACAATGGAACCTTTGCGAGGATTTTATAGAACATGCCACATGTAACTGCCACTTGAATTGCGCATGAAAACAGGTCTATTCACAGGAAGTTTCGACCCATTTACCATTGGGCATCAATCGATAGTGGCGCGCGTGCTGCCGCTGTTCGATAAGATTGTTATCGGCGTTGGCGTAAACGAACGCAAGAAATACATGTACAGTGCCGAGGTGCGGGTAAAGGTGATAGCCGAACTTTATGCCGACAATCCCAAAGTGGAGGTGCGGGCGTTCAACGATTTGGCCGTAGATTTCGCCCATCGTGAGGGGGCTTGGTTCTTCGTTAAGGGCGTGAGAAGCGTGAAAGACTTTGAGTACGAACGCGAACAGGCCGACATCAACCGCATGATGGGAGGCATAGAAACACTTTTGGTGTTTGCCGAACCACAGCACGCAAGCGTTAGTTCGTCGCTCGTGAGGGAGCTAATACACTTCGGCAAGAATGCCGAAATGTTCTTGCCAAAGCGTAAGGATAAGAAGTGAGTGAGCCCCGAAACAAGAAACAACTTATGATTACATATAATGCAGACGGCGTGAAAATGCCGAAAATAAAAAGGAAGGACACCACGGCATGGATAAAAGCTGTGGCCCAGACCTATGGAAAGAAGGTCGGAGAAGTGGGATACATGTTCGTGAACGACGATAAAATCCTGGAAATAAACAATGAATACCTAGGACACGATTACTACACGGACGTTATCACCTTCGACTATGACGAAGACGACGTCGTTAACGGCGACATCGTTATCTCTCTCGACACCGTGCGAACTAACGCTGAATTGTTCGACAAGGCGTACGAAGATGAACTCTACCGTGTTATCATACACGGAATACTTCACCTATGCGGGCTCAACGACAAGGGTCCGGGGGAAAGGGAAATCATGGAAAAGGCTGAAAACAAAGCCTTGGAAATGAGAAATGGCGCTTTCTGATACCAAAAAAACGCCGATGAAATGGGGGAAACCCCAGCGGGATAAACGTCCCGTAACCAACTGATTGCGCATGTATGCGCAAAAAAAAGCGACACTAGGCGGACCACAACTAAACGTAACTAATCCTTTTAAGAAACGCTCCGCCACTGCGCTTTGGCGCAAATGTGTTTCCTTGAAAGCGCCACAAGGAAATTTATCTAAACTACGTGTTACACGAAACACGCCTAAACCATTTAATGATTAAACGCATGAGAGAAAACAATGCAATAAGAGCATTGGGAAAAACGGTACTCTACCGAATCGCCCTTTTCGTGCTTGTCTACCTCTCGCTGGTTGCCCTAGGCCTCATTCTGCTCTACATTGGCTACGAATGGGCAACGTTTTGGGGAATAGATATGCTGCAACGTGCCTTCGACGGCACCAACAGCGGATTTGTCATGCTGATACTTCTTGGAGCCTACCTTGGTGTTATAGCACTCTGCCTGATGTTCGGACTCTTCCTCGTGAAGTTTATCTTCACCCAACTTAATGCGGAAGAAGAGGGCAGAATACAGGTAAAAGAGAATGATTGCCCACAGCTTTTCAAACTTATACGCCATGTGGCCAAGGCTACAAAATGCCCGATGCCCCACAAAGTGTTCCTCTCTACTGAAATTAATGCTTGTGTTTACTTCAACACCACTTTCTGGTCGATGTTCTTTCCCGTCCGCAAAAACCTTGTGTTGGGCGTAGGACTGTTCGCCACTACAAGCACAGAGGAGATTAAAGGCATTCTTGCACACGAGTTCGGACACTTCTCGCAAGACAGCATGAAGATTAGTTCGGTGGTTTATACCGCCAACATCGTGATGGGAAACCTTGTGTATGGCGAAGATGCCTGGGACAGATGGGTAGACCGCTGGAGCCATTTCGGCTGGAGCCCCTTCTCTATTTTCGGCCTGCTAACACGCTTCTTCACGGTTAGGGTGCGCCTTATGCTCCAATCCTTATATAGGTATGTGAACATCGCCTATCGCGAATTGTCTAGACAGATGGAATACGACGCCGACAGCATTGCCTGCAAGGTGGTGGGAAAGGCTGTGATGGCATCGTCGTTCTACAAAACAACGGTGCTGATGCAATGCAGTTCTAACACGCATGTGGCGATGGTTCGACTGGGCGAAACGTCAAAAAAGGCCGATCCGTTCGAGGTTTTGGAGATGCTCGCGCAGATTAAGTCGCACGAGGAAGGCAAGACCATCGAGGCCACAGAATTACTGCAAGCGGAGGTAAAGACGAACGATGAACCCACGGCGAGGTTCTCGTGTGAGGACCTTTGGAACTCGCACCCATCGGATAAAGACCGCATTCAGCACTTACCCAACATCCCTACACAGTGCAACGAGCCACTAGTAGCGGCATGGAGCATTCTTCCCACCGACCTTAGGCAAAGTGTAGGCGAGCTGTTGAGGTTCGATAAAACGGCGAAAACGGGCATGCCGCAAATGCTAACGGGCGAAGAATTGCGCCAATGGTTGGAGAAAGAACTCGTTACTGAGCTGCTCGACATGCGCTTCCGCCGTTTCTTTGTGGAATGCGGATGTATCGACTTGTTCAATCCTATGGAGGAAATGCCGGCCGAAACGGTTACTTATCCCTTTACCAAACGTAACAGAAACATCGTAACGGCCTACATCCGAGCTTACGAAGATGCCGAGCAAATGATTGAAATCATTAACGGCAGCCGCGAGGTTAGCGCCGCTTACTATAAGGGGAAAAGCTATGCGCCAAACGATTTGCCTACCGTTGAACACAGCCATTATATGGAACGGATGCTGCCGAAGGTGAAGAACGTGTATCGTGAGATTTACACGTACTTGCGCAATGGCAGCCGCGGCAAGGAGGTTCAAGGGCTGTACGAACACCTTTTTGCGCTCAACAAACGCATCGAGGCCTACCAGCAGGCTATCATCAAGCCGGCGGAAAAGATGGTGGAAGAATGGAACAGCAGCAATAAAGAAGACAAGGACGAGGCGTTGCTCTTGCAAGGATACGAGCGCCTACTGGCAGAATTGCACGAAATAATGCCTACAACGCTGCGCATGTTAAGCGAAGAATTGCATGCAGACGAGACTTGTGCAGACCTATACAGGCTGTCGATACAAGCAACACCACCTAAGATAGGACTGGATAGCGACGCGCAAATGAAGGAGATTAACACGTGTCTGTCGCTGCTCTCGCCCTTCCTAGAACTGTTGCAACAGCAGTATGCCGAGCTTAAATTGGCCATTGGCAGGATTGCACAAGCAGAAGAGGAGGTGAAATTGGTGCAATAGAAAGGGGATAATGTTTACCCCTTACGCCCAACTTCCTTTACTCCTTTCTCCTAAATATACGATAATCTTTGGCGCAACTTTACTGAACGCCATACCATTAAAATGCACTACTGAGGTAGAAGGATGGCTCCGGCCATCCTTTTTTGTTGCCGTTAATTTGCATATATGGTTTCTATACCCTAACTTTGTAAGTCCTTTGTGGCTCTCACAGCTTGCTAAATTGCAGACAATAACGCCACAAGTATTTGATTTTAAAGATATTAAGCATCGCAAAAGAATATTGCGAGCTCTACATATAATAATAGAAAGAGGCCATATTATGACCTCTCATTTGTGCATGCGCGTACAAATCGATACGTGCAAGCTACAAAAGGCAGTTTAGATAAGGCAAAATGGGCTAGGGATAGCCAGGCTGAAATGGGTATAACTGGCAAGCTATCACCCCATCAACTCGCCAAATAAAACTCCGTACACTCATAAAATCAAGTACATACAGCAAATAATAATATGATATTCAGATACGATGTCCTCGTCATTGGAGGCGGTCATGCGGGCTGCGAAGCTGCTCGCGCCGCGGCAAAACTTGGTGCCAAGACCTGCCTTATCACAATGGACATGAACAAAATAGCGCAAATGAGCTGCAACCCGGCCGTGGGTGGCATCGCCAAAGGGCAGATTGTGCGCGAAGTTGACGCATTGGGCGGTGAAATGGGAATTATTACCGACTCTACGTCTATACAGTTCCGCATGCTCAACAAAGGCAAAGGGCCGGCCGTTTGGAGTCCGCGGGCGCAATGCGATAGGGCTAAATTCATCACGAAATGGCGCGAAACGCTCGATTCGACCGAAGGATTGGACATCTGGCAAGACCAAGCCGACGAGCTGCTTGTAGAAGATGGCATGGCCGTTGGCGTGCGAACGCTCTGGGGTGCGGAGTTTCGGGCCAAGAGTATTGTAGTAACGGCCGGGACGTTCCTTAACGGATTGATGCACGTTGGCAAAGTGCAGATACCTGGCGGACGTTGTGCCGAGCCTGCTGTTTACAGATTTAGCGAAAGCATCGCACGTCATGGCATCACCGTTGACCGAATGAAGACGGGTACGCCTGTAAGAATTGATGCGCGCACGGTGCACTTTGAAGAGATGGAAAGGCAAGACGGAGAGATTGATTTCCACCAATTCAGCTACATGCCCACACCCAGAACGCTAAAGCAATTGCCCTGCTGGACCTTCTATACCACGCAAGAGGCGCACCAAGCATTGCAAGCGGGCATTGCAGATTCGCCCCTTTTCAACGGTCAAATCCAAAGCACGGGGCCGCGTTATTGCCCCAGCATCGAGACAAAGCTCGTTACTTTCCCCGACAAGGAGCAGCATCCGCTCTTCCTTGAACCCGAAGGCGAGAACACAGCAGAGATGTATCTCAACGGTTTTTCGTCGAGCATGCCCCTTGATGTGCAGCTAAACGCCCTGCGAAAGATACTAGCTCTACGCGATGCCAAGGCTTACAGGCCGGGTTATGCCATAGAATATGATTACTTCGACCCCACGCTACTACACGCTTCCCTCGAATCGAAAGTAGTAAAGGGCCTATTCCTTGCGGGGCAAGTTAATGGGACAACGGGTTACGAGGAGGCTGCGGGGCAAGGTCTTGTGGCAGGAATTAACGCTGCAATTGCTTGCAGCGGGGGCGAGCCTTTCGTGATGAAACGGGACGAAAGCTACATCGGCGTGCTGATAGACGACCTTACAACGAAGGGCGTTGACGAGCCTTACCGCATGTTTACCTCGCGTGCAGAATACCGAATACTACTCCGTCAAGACGATGCCGATGCGAGATTAACCGAACGGGCTTACCAAATAGGACTGGCTACAAGGGAGCGTTTCGACCATTGGATGGAGAAAAAAGAAAGCATCGAACGCATAATTAGCTTTTGCGAAACAACAACGGTGAAGGCTAACGACATCAATGCAGCACTGGAACGCTGGGGAACAACACCCTTAAACGGGAGTGCTAAACTAGCCGACCTTATCGCTAGGCCACAGCTAAACCTGCTGGCACTTGCCGATGCAGTACCCGAATTAAAGACAGCCATTGCGCAAACGTCCAACAGACAGGAGGAGATTGTAGAGGCCGCAGAAATAAAGATGAAGTATAAAGGCTACATCGAACGCGAGAAAATCGTGGCAGACAAGATGCGCCGTTTAGAAAACATCCGCATCAAGGGACACTTCAATTACGAAGAACTGCACGAAATCTCCACGGAAGGACGGCAAAAGTTGGCGCGCATCAACCCTGAAACGTTGGCACAGGCCTCACGAATACCAGGTGTTTCACCAAGCGATATTAATGTATTGCTCGTGCTAATGAACAGATAAAGCCACATCCTTGGATGAAACTTCTTATGGAGTAAGGCAACGAACGCAAGCGAAATCTGTGGACTAGTGCAACGATTTAAACGCTGCAATGCTTATTTAAGCAGCAGGGAATAACGAAAATCGTCGAAGACATAAGGCGTAAACGTTCCGAAACAACAGAGCGAAGGAGGCGCATCGTTTGGCTATATTCCCCCACCCTAGCAAGTCTTCGCCAACAAAGTCTGAACAAAAGCAGAACGAAAAACAATCGTCCAAAGCGCACACCTTATATATAGGAGCGCACAAAGAGCGATGAAACGGAAGGCAAAAACAAAGCCAACGCAAGCCCTTACATAAAGAAGTGTTAGACGTTTGGCTTAAACAGAGGATTGAAAGAGAAATTAAAAGCGTGGACACATGAAGTAATACTCGAACCAACATGCGTTCCACGTGAAACAATTAATATAAGAATAGAAACATAACTTACTGTAAATGAATAATAAACTATTGATGGACAATCTGCGTTGTATACCAGATTGGCCGAAGAAAGGGGTGAACTTTCGCGATGTAACCACGCTGTTCAAGAACCCCGAATGTATTAAAGTAATCACGGACGAGATGTGCGAGATTTACAAAGACAAAGGAATCACGAAGATTGTAGGCATAGAATCGCGCGGGTTCGTCATGTCGTCGGCCGTAGCCATCAGGCTAGGGGCAGGCATTGTGCTGTGCAGAAAGCCCGGAAAGCTGCCTTGTGAGACCGTACAAGAAAGTTATAACAAGGAGTATGGCACCGATACGATCGAGATACACAAAGACTCGATAAGCGAAGACGATGTTGTTCTACTCCACGACGACTTGCTTGCAACAGGTGGAACGATGAAGGCTGCATGTGATTTGGTGAAAAAGTTCAACCCCAAGAAGATTTATGCCAACTTCATCATCGAACTTGTAAACGAGGATCTCAACGGCAGAGCCGCGTTTGATAAAGACATAGAGATTTCAACACTCATACAGGTATAAGGCCGCACAAGCAAAATAAACTGCACTAAACGGCATTACACCGCGCCAGAGCTGCCTTAACACAAGCAACGAGAACACCTTAAACTTGCCAAACGCCACATTAGGCGGTGAAGAAAGACAAGAAGTTGTTCTCGTTTTGCTTTTAGCCCCCAATCTGCCGTTAGGAGCAATAGGGTTGTTGTTTGATTGTTGAGCATCTTGTCTGTCTTATTCTTGAAGGCATTGCGGACTAGTTCAAAAGGGCAAGACAGGCAAGATGCAGACAAGGAAACGAAAGATGAACAGAAAAGAACGGAAACAACTTCAAATAATTGATAAGCGACCTAACGGCTGATTGGGGTTAAACAGAAACATACTGCGCATTGGGTGGAAGACGAAAGAGTACAAATAAGAAAGGAGAACGAACGCGTTAAACAGCGGACAATGCAATAAGAGCAAGCATTCCGCATCCATAAAGCATTGTATAAGCACTGCTGATTGCACTGAATAGGGCAAGCTAAAACCGCAAGAAAGCAAAAGAAAGACGGCTAGGAACGAAATAAAAACACCGTTTTAGACACAGGAAAAGAATGCAACAGCGAAAAGACCGAATCGCAATAAACGGTGAAAAGAATGTGTATCTGCACAAAAAGGAAGATTTAGAAATAAGAGCGAAGGAAGGAGAAAAGAAGAGAAAGGGCAAACAAAGAGAAGTTTATGGCAAGCCTGTGACATGCAAATAAGGAGTACATAAGCATCAACAAGCCCAGAACTTCCCTGACCTGACTCCACGATACGCCAGCAACACGCTACGCCCACGGCTCACAATCGAAGGTAGCAACCCACACCATTCTCACCCAACCAAAAGGAAAGAAAGGCAGTAGTACGACATAATGAAAGAAACACTAACGCTTGTGTTTCACGTGAAACAGAAAAACATGCAAACACTAGTGTACAAAGGGATTTCGAACTATGACAAAAGAAGAAAATGAAAGACGCTTGGCGCATCTGAAGAGCATTGTATTGAGCCTGCCAGACAAACCTGGCAGCTATCAATTCTACGACGAACAACACATTATTATATATGTGGGCAAGGCCAAGAACTTAAAAAGCAGGGTGTCTTCTTACTTCCATAAGGAAGTAGATAGATTTAAAACGAAGGTTTTGGTAAGCAAAATCTTCGACATTTCGTACACGGTTGTCAACACAGAAGAGGATGCTCTGCTGCTCGAAAACAGCCTTATTAAGAAATATAATCCACGCTATAACGTATTACTTAAAGACGGAAAGACCTATCCCAGCATCTGCATTACCAACGAGCTGTATCCGCGCATCTTCAAAACACGTACAATTAACAAGCGGCTTGGTACCTATTACGGTCCTTACAGCCACGTTCCCACAATGGTGGCTCTGCTAGAACTGATTGGAAAGCTATACAAACCGCGCACTTGCCACTTCCCTATCACACACGAAGGCGTAGAGATGGGCAAGTATAAAGCATGCCTTGAATACCATATACATAACTGTGACGCGCCTTGCGTAGGCAAACAATCGTGGGAAGACTACCAAGAAAACATCCGTCAAGCACGCGAAATATTGAAAGGAAACACGCGCGAAGTACGCAAAATGCTGTACGAGGAGATGCTAAAAAAGGCAGAAGAGCTGAAATTTGAAGAGGCAGAAGCACTTAAAAAGCGGTATATTCTGCTTGATAACTATTGCGCAAAGAGCGAAGTTGTTAGTTTTAGCATCGCCGATGTGGACGTTTTCACCATCACAGACGACGAATTTAACCGCACGGCCTTTATCAATTACCTGCATGTAAAGAACGGAACGGTGAACCAAAGCTTTACTTTCGAGTATAAAAGAAAGCTAGACGAGAGCAACGAGGACATTCTAGCATCTGCCATTCCCGAAATACGCGAGCGTTTTGGCAGTAAAGCGAAAGAGATTATCGTGCCTTTCGAGATGGAATGGGCCATGCGCGAGGCCACGTTTATCGTGCCGCAACGGGGCGACAAACGCCGTTTGCTTGAACTTTCTGAGATGAACGGCAAGCAATATAAGTTCGACAGATTGAAACAAAGCGAGAAACTAAACCCCGAACAAAAGGCTGTTAGACTGATGAAAGAGTTGCAAACCAAGCTACAAATGCCGCGTTTGCCCTACCAAATAGAGTGTTTCGACAACTCAAATATATCCGGAACAGATGCCGTTGCGGGCTGTGTAGTGTTCAAAGGGATGAAACCCAGCAAGAAGGATTACCGCAAATACAACATCAAAAGCGTGGAAGGACCCGACGATTACGCCTCGATGAAAGAGGTTGTAAGGCGTAGATACACGCACATGATAGAAGAAGAAACACCCCTACCCGACCTTATCATCACCGATGGAGGTAAGGGACAGATGGGCGTTGTGCGCGAAGTGGTGGTAGAAGAGCTACATCTAGACATCCCCATAGCTGGTTTAGCCAAAGACGACAGGCACAGAACCAACGAACTGCTCTATGGATGGCCACCGCAAGTAGTGGGTTTAGACGTGAAAAGTGAGCTTTTCCACGTGCTCACACGCATACAAGACGAGGTGCACCGTTACGCAATTAGCTTTCACAGAGACAAGCGTAGCAAGCACGCTTTGCACTCTGAACTAGACGACATAAAAGGTATTGGCCCAAAAACAAAGGCCACCTTGTTGAAAGAATTGAAGTCGGTTAAGCAGATAAAAGAGGCACCCCTCGATGTTCTTGCCAAGCATATTGGCAATACCAAGGCACAAATTGTATTCAATTATTGGCACAACGAAACTCCAAACGAAACTACATAAGTCAACAATCAGAAAGCTGTTGTTGAGTTTTTAGTGCTTGCTGCTGGATTAGTTCGTCACTAACCCTTTCAGCAAACTACAACCATGTCCATTTGCTTTCCCAAGTCCAATTAAAGGAGAAAGAAAAACATAAGTGTTCCTTCATAATGCACAAACTAAGACCCCCAAGCAAGTTAGCATCAAATGTACGCAACCAAGACAGCAGTCTAAACCTTATAACACTCATAAGAAGTACCCAAAGTAAATGAGGTGACAACATAACTATTTGGTTATCAATAATTTAAGTTAAATAACCAGATACAAATAAGCCTTATACAAGCAGCATTTCATACAGTTACTTAAAAGAAAGTTGAAAGTTATATTTTACTTAATACGATGATTATCAACTAGTTGTAGCGACAAAATGACAAAGATAAACTTATGAAAAGACAAGAAATACGCACCGAAAGACAACAAAATAAGTTTGCAGGGCATAGAAAAAATACTTAGCAAACGAACGTTTACTATCGTTAATATAACTACAACATAAACAAAAGTAAAGGTTGGGTTAACCCATCGCATGCAATCCGAAAGAAGAAGTCTCATTTTTTAGGGAAACACCAAGCAAAAAATGGAAGGTGGAAACTCCAGTTTTTGATGCAAAAGCATGGCAAAAGTACACCAAATGAGGATTAAATAAAAATCACAAAATGTCAACTGAAACGTATTTACCTGGTTTTCAGAACGTTATAAACTAGCAAAATACGGCGAAATTTGCGACCAGATGGGCAGATGGTCGTAAAAAATCGATTCTCCGAGTTAATGGACGTTAACCGAAATAGCCTAGTTGTAAATTTATGTATAAATTTAATGTGAAAGACTAGGTCTACAAAAATTCCAACTGAGAAAAAAAAAGCAAGCAATTTGAATGAAGTATCGAAATAAACTACAACTACAAAAAGTTGCCGTGAAAGGGAAGATTACAAAAAATGGAAGAAGAAATTTGCAAGTCATCCCCCAAAAGGGAAAAGGGCAAAAAGGGCAAAAACAAAATCCGATAATCGGGGTTCAAAATCACACCCCCTACTCCACTGATAAAAAAATCGGGGAACAGTAAAAGATAGCACTACCGTCAAGAATCGACAAAGGCAAAAATACAGAAGTTGATGAAGGCTCGAAAGAAAACGAATGGCAGCTTTATAGGTAATGTATGGTGAGGAGGAATTTTTAACATAGAGGCAATAGGTGATAAAACTCTTGGAGGTGACTGCTTAAAACTACACTTGATGTTGCAAGAACAAAGCAAGTTTGCAGAACAATGTAACATGGTCAGCAGGATTATGCAGCGCGTATAACAAATGCAATGGAGCAACTTTGGTGATTTATAGAACCACAACTAGTAACTTTGTAGTAGCACATCAAGTCGCTTTGCAGAACAAAATCTAGTGGCTTGGTAGAACCACAACTCTTAACTTTGCAGAAGCATATCTAGTAACATTATAGAACTATATCTAGCAACTTTATAGAACTATATCTGGCAGCTTTGTAGAACTATATCCAGCAGCATAATTGGTGCATATTTCTATTACCTACAAAGCATTATTAGGATAATCGACACATAAACTACTTTAGCAGGCCTACTCTTTGGCAAGCCGCAACCCAATAAACTTGCCTTTCAACAAAATGATGGAAAACTAATATTTACATTGTCAACTTTTAAGACAATGCTTTAACATTATGAGTGGCTGATTTGCGAACAAATCCACACTCGGTCGCAAATAATCGATTCTCACGAACGTTTGCTTTTGTACAAAAGGGGCAACATGTACAAACGAATATAAGTTGATCCAATTTGTATAAAAATGCTTTTAGAACGAAATGGAGTACTATTTCACGCTAAAAACACAGCAATTAGCACCAAATTACATCACAATTAGTACCAAAACGCACTGCAATTAGCACCAAAACGCAGTGCGTTTTGCACCAAAATGCGACGCAATTAGCACCAAAACGCGACGTAATTTGGTACTAATAGCAATAAAAGTAGCATCGAAACACGCATAGTTATGCACCGAAATGCAAAAATATAACCACAATAAGGCGGAGTGTGACTGGCGTTAAATAGCAAAAAAGGCAGAAAATACAGGTTCTACATGGGGAAAAAGCACTGAGAAAAGCGTCATTTGGGCCGCTAAAAGCAGACAATCGAGATTAAAAAAGCACGAACAAACGGCAAACTAGAAAAGCAAAATGGTGCAAAATGCAGGCAACATCGCCAAAATTTAGATTAAATGAAGAGCTTAGGAGCTATAAATGGCATCAAATTGGCGATTTTTAAGCATTAAATTCTACTAGAATGAGTAGCGGGCAAGACATGTTTTGTAAAATATAAACAACAGATTTAACAATATTATACGGACAGAAAAGAGTAAGAACCTATGAACTACTCAAAAGGAACAAAAAACAAATGGTGGAAATGCACATATCACAACTTGCTATGACAATGACGGCACTACGTTCGATGCAGAAAATACAGGAGGAAATACACATACTACAACTTGCTAAGAAATAGCCGAATGACGAAATAAACACATCCTGAGATTATCAGCTAAATTGAAAGAACGACGACAAATTTGGGTTGAAATGAAGTGAAAACCAAACGAGAAACGATGTGAGTGTAAAGGCAAAGGGTAAGAAAGGAAAAAGACGAACAAAAACAAACAAAGCATTATAAAAAAGGCAAAATAAAACAATAGATACAACATACTTACGTTAGTAGTTTAAGGTATATTATGTAAACATCCCAGCAAGCGCGATAAGGCATAGATCCAAGGCCTATCATACGTCGCGACAAAGAGAATGCAGAAATATAGCCCCACGAAGAGAGAGTTGACAACATACAAAGCAAAAACATAACATCAATAACACTATTGTTGGCTTATGAAAACAAAACTATACGCCATACTCATCGCAACCACCTGTCTATTAATCGGCATTGCAAATGCAAGTGCCAGAGAAAAGACATTCGGGTACAGGTGGAACATGCACCCAACAGACAACTTTGTGAATGTGGTGATAGACTCAACTGAAAATGATTTGTCCGTAGTATTCGCTGTGAAGGATGAAGAAAAGGGTAAAATAGGAACGCTAATACCTGTATATCAGCTGAATAAACAAGGTGCAGAAGTAACCGTGAGCATCAGATATAAAACCCTAAACTGCGAAAGGGCTTACATAACCCTTAACACCATCGGCGCAGGCGAACAATTTTTGAGGAGCGATACCATAGAACTACCATTGACAGAAGAGTGGAAAGAGGTTAGCAAAAAGGTAAAAATAAAAGATGCCTACTTGCTTAACGTTTTCATAGAGGCCATTGGCAGCGAACTTGCATTTAACAACATACGGGTTAGTGCCTTTAAATTGGAGGCCAACGGAACACAATTAAAAAACGAAACAGCACCCAAAAGCGACAATACTAGTCTTAAAAAAAACGATGTGATAACACTAAATGGAGTGGATTTCAGCAAAATACCCAGCATGCAAAGCCGCATTATGGCCATCGGCGAAACCATTCATGGCAGCAAAACGTTGGGTCAGATGGCATTCGACATCATTAAACAACGCATCACCAAGCAGGGCTGCAATTTGGTTTTGCACGAATATCCCCTGGAATACTCATTTTATGTAAACCGATATATCAAGAACGACCCCCATTTTAAGCTGCAAGACATCGAGCGATATATGGAAGGCAATCTGTCGTCCGAACACACAATCGACTTTATCAAGTGGCTCCGAGCCTACAATTCCACGCACAACAACCGCGTATCTTTCTGGGGAATAGACATCGAAAGCTTAGACATAGCAAGTAGTGTAGACCTATCCGAGTTTGTAAAAGCCCTCTGTTCGAACAGAGAAACACCCGAAACCGACTCGATTGTTAAACGTCTGTTGAACTGGGAAACGGGTGCAGAGGACAGCTTACAACTGACGAAAGCAGACGGCGCAGTGGGTAAATGGCTCACCGCAGACGAGCGTGAAATATTAAAGTTGTGCCTACAACTAAACCACGAAAGCAGCGAAACCTACGAACGGCTTACTAATAGGGATAAAACAATGGCAAAAACGGCCTTCGCGTTGATAGACATCCTAGCGAATAAGGGTGCACTGGCAACCATATATGGGCACTTCATGCACCTGAATTACCTTGTGGCAGGCGACATGAAAGACCTTAACAACTACACAGCGGGCTATCATATCAAGGCCAAATACAAAGAAGATTATCAGGCCATTGCCCTTTGTACCTATGAAGGTAAGACACTTAACTGCTTAACCGACAAGGTTATTGGCGTTGCACAACTAGCGAAAGCACCCGAAGGCAGTGTAGAAAATACCTTACAAAGCATGGGTAATAACATTACCTACTTACCCACCGAACGGCTAAACTACACAGATGTGCTAACAATGAGGGTGTTGGGCAACACCAACGACAACTACCAGTTCTTCTATTTTGTACCCAAAGCGCGTGTTGATGGCATATTATTCGTGTCGCGTTCGCAACCCGTGGAGAAGAGTCAAGAGGTACTTAACCGCTATCTTAACTATGTAGATGCCACAGTAAGGCGTTATTTAGAAAATGCGAAAGAGAAAATAAGAAAGCTAAGAGAAAGTAAATTGAACGAATAAACCCCAATGGGTTCATCAGGCCGCTTATCAAATATTTAAGTAGTTTGCATTACTTCCTGTTCATCTTTCGTTTGGTTACCGGCATCTTGCCTGCCCTATTCTCTTGACTTAACCCATACGCCTTCAAGAATAAGACAGAAAATAGGCTCAACAACCAAACAAAATCAGAACAGGCACTAATTCCAATTGGGGTTAAGGGCTAAAACGTTTCACGTGAAAACAAGACAGAGCGGGAAGAGGTGTAACCGACAAGTGCAATAACACAGATAGCGGTGATGGGCAGGCAAGCAAGCAAAGTTATCTTGTCTGTAACATCGGTGCTATCAAGCAGTGCAAGCACGACATGATTATCTATGCGCGTCTATTTGTTACCCTTACCACCCCTCATTAGCCCAACCATCTCCAACAATCTAACATCAATCGCAACCCTAATTATTTTGCTGTTTGCGCGATTTTGGCTAATTTTGCACTACTCCAATAAAACAACAAACAATGCGGATAGTAATCCAGCGCGTTACACGGGCCTCGGTAAGCATCGAAGGCCGCGTAGAAAGCGCCATTGAAAAGGGAATGATGGTGTTGTTGGGCGTGGGATACGCCGACACCGACAACGATATTGACTGGCTTGTGAAGAAAACCATAAACCTGCGCATCTATGATGACAGCGAGGGAGTTATGAACCTCTCGGTTAAAGACGTGGAGGGAGATATTCTTGTAGTTAGTCAATTCACACTCATGGCCTCGTGCAAGAAGGGCAATCGCCCCTCTTACATCCACGCGGCAAGCCCAGATGTGTCTGTTCCGCTTTACGAACGGTTCTGCCAACGCCTTTCAGAGTCGCTTGGTAAGCCCGTTGCCACAGGCGTTTTCGGTGCAGACATGCAGGTTGAACTGGTAAACGATGGGCCTGTTACCATCGTAATAGACAGCAAAGACAGGTAAAAAAGGAGGTAAATGGTCAGATATGTAGACCTTTTCGCTGGTATAGGCGGTATAAGAATACCCTTCGACGAATTAGGAGCGCAATGCGTTTTCTCGTCTGAATGGGATAAAGCTGCATGCAAAACGTATGCAGCCAACTTTGGTGATATACCATCTGGCGACATCACAAAGATTGCCGCCGAAGACATTCCGCCACATCAGCTGCTCTTAGCAGGCTTCCCATGCCAGGCATTCAGCATCATGGGGCAGATGAAAGGGTTTGACGATACACGGGGAACAATGTTCTTTGAGGTGGCAAGAATACTTGACTACCACAAACCAAAAGCCGTGTTGCTTGAAAATGTGAAACAACTTACAACGCACGACCGCGGTAAGACCTTCGAAACAATAAAGGCCACGCTCCGTTCACTTGGTTATCACATAAACTGGCGCGTGTTGAACGCTATGGATTTCGGCCTCCCCCAAAAACGAGAAAGGGTAATCATTGTTGGGTTTAGAGACAAAATGGCGTACGAAAACTTTGATTTCACATTCAAGAAAAAGCCATTTAACCTGGCAACTATTCTTGAAGAAGAAAAAGAAATAGACCCAAAACTATACGCCTCGAAAACAATCAGAGAAAAAAGAAAGGCTAGCACAGCAGGCAAAGAAGTGTTCTACCCATCAATTTGGCATGAGAACAAAGCCGGCAACATATCAGTGCTCAACTATTCGTGCGCTCTACGCACGGGGGCATCCTACAATTATCTGCTTGTTAATGGCGTACGCCGCCCATCATCAAGGGAATTACTAAGGCTACAAGGCTTTCCTGAAACATTTAAAATCGTTGTTTCACATGCTGACATAAGGCGACAAACGGGCAATTCTGTGGCCATACCCATGATTAGAGCCGTTGCAGAAAAGATGTATAAACTAATCGACAAAGCTGATGAAACATCCTAAGCTGAGAGACAGCCACAGACTTAACGCCCGTGAATTGTATCCTACAAATGAAATTCCCGATGATGTGGTTACCCAAATTGGTGCTCACATAATATATTTATTGGCATTAGGCCGAAAAGACATAACTGGAACAGACTGGGGAGACACACTGGCACTGGCCTTACAAGCCACTCACCTAGACTCGCCTATCGGCATTGCAGATGTTGTGAGAGAAAAGATGGCGTGGTCGGCTAAGACCATCAAGACCTCATCGCCCCTAAACATCGAGACCGTAAGGCTAATTAGCGGAAGGTGCTCACCAGACTATTCATACGGCATCGCCAATCCACACGACGACATACAGCAAACAGGCAGGGCAGTACTAGGCATTTGGAACGAGCGAATAAACATTGCTCAGGATAATTATAACCCTATAAGAACGTCTGTTTTGATAAGGAGTAACGACTTGTCTACATTCGCTTTGTTCGAAGAAGAGGTGCAACGCTATCGCACAAGCGACTTTGTGTGGGAAGTAAACGCCAATGGCAATCTCATCGGGAAAGAAATTGAGACCAACCAAACCAAATTCACTTGGCAGCCACATGGTTCACAATTCACTATACACACCAAGGTTCCTACCAATGCCATCAAATTTAGGATAAGGAAACCACCTCTCATTGAGAAAAAAGACATATTAAATTCGATTAATTTCAACCCTTCATGGATAACCCGTTTATAGCATGCAACATCAAAACAACAACGATAAAACACCGACCAACGAGCCGCTAACACTGGGCGGAGCGCAACAGATGGTGGACCAATGGGTTAAACAATACGGCGTGCGCTACTTCTCGGAACTAACCAACATGGCCGTTCTTACCGAAGAAGTGGGCGAACTGGCACGCCAAATGGCACGCATCTACGGCGACCAAAGCTTTAAACAGGGAGAAGAACCTAACCTGGGCGACGAGATGGCCGACGTGTTATGGGTGCTGCTTTGCTTGGCTAACCAAACAGGAGTGAACCTCGAAGAAGAGCTAAAGCGAAACATCGAGAAGAAAACAAGGCGCGACAAAACCCGCCACATCAACAACGAAAAACTAAAAAAATAAGGAAATATGAGCGAACATAACCATCAACACGTACACCATCACCACGAAGAAGAGGTGAGCAAGTACGAGAAAACCCTGCAACAATACACCATCGAGCTAGACGATGCGCAGGTGCAGCAGGCCGTTAAAACCATTATCGCCGAGAAAACACTGCCTAACGACACGCCCGAAGTGAAGAAATTCCTCTTCGGCAGCATCGAACTAACCACGCTCAGCACCACCGATTCGGACACCAGCGTAATGGCTTTCGTAGACCGCGTTAACCAATTTGAAAGCGCTTACCCGCAACTTCCCCACGTGGCAGCCGTGTGTGTGTACCCCTGCTTTGCCGAAGTGGCCAGCGAAACGCTTGAAGTGGAAGGCGTAGAAGTAACCTGCGTATCGGGTAGTTTCCCCTCTTCGCAAGCCGTTATCGAGGTGAAAGTGGCCGAAACGGCACTTGCCGTACGCGACGGCGCAACGGAAATAGACATCGTTATGCCCGTGGGCAAGTTCCTTTCTGGCAACTATGAAGAGCTTTGCGACGACATAGCCGAGCTGAAACAGGCCTGCGGCGACAAGCCAATGAAGGTTATTCTCGAAACAGGCGACCTCAAAACGGCATCCAACATCAAGAAAGCTTCCCTGCTATCCATGTATGCCGGAGCCGACTACATCAAGACTTCTACGGGCAAAGAGAAGGTTTCGGCAACGCCAGAGGCTGCTTACGTGATGTGTCAGGCCATCAAAGAGTATTACGAAAAAACAGGCATACAGATTGGCTTTAAGCCTGCTGGCGGCATCAACACCGTGATGGACGCCATCATCTACTACACCATCGTGAAAGAAGTGTTGGGCGAAAAGTGGCTAACCAACAAGTGGTTCCGCCTTGGCACCAGTCGATTGGCCAACCTGCTGCTTAGCGAAATAAACGGCGAAGAAACAAAATTCTTCTAAAAAAAACGCCAACTAACAACAGTTACAGCAAATGAACCCACCCGCAAGAACCTTCATCCTCGTAGCCATAACCGTGGCCGCGCTCTTGCTTATGCACCAACTGCCCACGCTTTCGATAGGCGGTACGCAGCTGCGCGAAGTAAACATACTGAGTCAAGTGGTGCCCGAAAACGATGGCAAGCAAGTAGACGTGCTGCCAACAACGCCTCCCCACCCCATCATGGTGCAGACCAAGAAGGGTGCCGCCCTGCATTTTAAGGAAGTGTGGACAAAGGGTGTGGAGCCCATCTTCGACTATTCGAGCGGAGCAGCTGGCGGAATGGACCACTTTTACAGTCAGCTAACCAAGGTTAAGCAGCTCGACAGGCCCGTGCGCATCGCCTATTTCGGCGACTCGTACATCGAAGGCGACATCTTAACGGCCGACTTACGCGAGCTGTTCCAACGCACGTGGGGCGGATGTGGCGTGGGATGGGTAGACACGGGGTCGCGAATGCAGCAAAACCGCATATCCATCAGGCAGCAATATAGTGGCATTACCGAGTATGCCGTGGCCAAAAAGCCCTTCGACATCTCAAAGCAAGGCATCAACGAACGCTATTTCGCACCACGCGAAGGCTCGTGGATAAAGGTGAGCGGCACCAAAAACTACGCCCATACCCAAAATTGGACCATATCAACGCTTTACTTCCACACCCCCACTAGCGTAACCATCAAGAGCAACGACGGCAAAGGGCACATCAGCGAACATAAGTTTACCGGCTCCACTGCCGTGCAAAAGCTAGAAGTTAAAGACTCGCTCAACAGCATTGGCTTTGCCTTTAAGGGCGTGGGAAGTGGCACTTTCCTGTACGGACTAACGCTAGACGGCGACAAAGGCGTAACGCTCGACAACTTCTCCATGCGCGGTTCGCCCGGACTAACGCTGGCCAAGATACCCACACACCGCCTGCAAGATTTCAGCAGACTGCGCCCTTACGACCTTATCGTGCTGCATTTCGGCCTGAACGTGGCCGTTCCCGGCAACCCTTTGAGTGTGATGAAGGGCTATACAACGAAGATGAAGAAGGTGATTGAGCTGATGCGGCAAACCTTTCCACAAGCATCGATATTGGTAGTAAGCGTTCCCGACCGCGACCAACGCTCGCCCAACGGCATACAAACGATGAAAGAAGTAAAGCAACTGGTGGCCCTGCAACAGCAAATGGCGGCCGACATGAAGGTGGCTTTCCTCAATTTCTTCGAGGCTATGGGTGGAGAAAGCAGCGTAAAAACGCTGGTAGAACGCAGTTATGCCAACAAAGACTACACCCACCTCAACTACAAGGGCGGTAAAGAACTGGCCAGGAAGATGTTCCCTTCGTTTAAAGAGGGGTACAAAAACTATGTTAGACGCAAAGCAATAGAAAAGAAATGATTAAACAACTGTCCGAATTCGTCGAGAAAGTGTCGTACTATGCCGACCAAATTGCCGAATTCACCAAGCAACACGCCGCAGAGATACACCGTGTTACCGACCTTCTCACCTACAATTCCGACGAGCCGCTCATCTTCTCGACAGGTCTTTTCCTCATGCTTTTCTTGGGGTTCGCCTTCGTCTACATGTGCTTGCAACGCCGTCTTACGGCACGTTTGCTCTTCGTAACCGCCTTTTCGTACTACTTTTACTACAAAAGCAGCGGTTTATATTTCTTCTTGCTCGCGCTAGTTACCATCAGCGACTTCTTCTTAGCCAACCTCATACACCGTTATCGCGAGCGTCGAGGGCTGGGAAAGCTGTTTGTTACGTTGAGTTTGGTTATCGACCTAGGTTTGTTGGGCTACTTCAAGTACACCAATTTCTTTGTTGGAATGGTGGCGCGCATGCTAGAACACAACTTCCAACCCTGGGACATCTTCTTGCCCGTAGGCATTAGTTTCTTCACGTTTCAAAGTCTTAGCTACACCATCGACGTGTATCGCGGCCACTTAAAGCCCCTACCCTCCTTGCTCGACTATGCTTTTTACGTGTCGTTCTTCCCCCAATTGGTGGCCGGTCCCATCGTTCGCGCCAGCGATTTTGCGCCACAGATACGCCAACCGCTAACCATTACGCGCGACATGTTCGCCCGTGGACTGTTCTTTATCCTCATCGGACTGTTTAAAAAAGCCGTGATAAGCGATTATATCAGCCTCAACTTTGTAGACCGCATCTTCGACAATCCAGGCCTTTACAGCGGTTTAGAGAACCTCTTGGGCATCTATGGCTATGCCATGCAGATATATTGCGACTTCTCAGGCTATTCGGATATGGCCATTGGCATAGCCTTGCTGTTGGGTTTCCACTTCCCTTTGAACTTCAACGCGCCCTATGCAGCCACCAACATCAGCGACTTTTGGCGGCGTTGGCACATATCGCTCTCCACATGGATACGCGATTACATCTACATTTCATTGGGTGGAAACCGCAAAGGAAAGATAAGGCAGTACTTCAATCTCATCCTTACCATGCTGCTTGGCGGCCTTTGGCATGGCGCAAGCCTCAACTTCATCATCTGGGGCGGCATGCATGGCGTGGCCTTAGCGGTGCATAAGCTGTTCTCGCAAGGGCTGTTAAAGCATTCACGCGATTACGTTAGCCGTGGCATTCGCCGTCCTTTGGCCATCTTTGTCACCTTTCATTTCGTGTGTTTCACATGGTTGTTCTTCCGCAACTTGTCTTTCGAAACCAGCAAGATGATGCTTAACCGCATCTTTACCGACTTCCGCGCCGACCTCTTCGTCCCCATTTTGCACGGCTACAAGTACGTATTGGCCCTGATGCTCTTCGGTTTCATCACCCATTACATACCCAATCGCTGGCAAGAGGGCATCATAGCCGGCCTGCGCCGCTGCAATGTGGTGGTGTGCGCACTATTCCTGGTTATCGTTATTTATATCGTTATACAGGTAAAAAGCAGCGCCATACAGCCCTTTATCTACTTCCAGTTCTAGACGGATAGACAACTATCATCATGGCTGGTTCCAAAAATTACCTTCTCTATATTTTTTAAATTGACACATGTTCTTCTCATTAACTTGCCCGATTGGTTTGTTATTACCAGGCATGTCACCTTTAACAACCTGCCAGAACAGCTGTTCTGGCAGATTCTAAAAAATACAGAGAAGGTAACCTTTGTTTCAACTAGTGTATAAACAGCACATACATAAAGAGACAGGTCATAAAGGTAAAGATTGTCTTCTTCATAATTTATTCCACTTTAAAATCCACCTTACATTCAACCATGTGTTTATTCTCTAACGTTATGTTGAACCGTGCCACATAATCACCAACAGGTAAGGCGGTTCTCGGACGTTTTTGTACAAAAAAGTTTTTCTTCTCTAACCAGCTGCAAAGCCAATTAAAATCCCCATGTGCAGGTATATACCTCATCACATAAAAGGGATCGTAAATTTCATCCCACGGTTTTCCCATGTCTTTACCGTCTGAGGTGTATACATGGAACACATCGCGCAAGTCTATTATTTTCCATGCCTCCACAGGTTTTTCGCCTTCATTCATTACCGTCAGTTCAAAGAGAATGTCCTCACCATGTTTGAACACGCTCGTTTCTTCCCCTTTTGCATTCAATACTTTGAAACGAACCTTTAAGTCGCTTTTTTCCGCATCATCCTTGCTGCAACCCACAAATGCGAGTAGCAGGAATGGTATGGCCAATGCCATTAAAACACTTTTTTTCATAAGCAAACATTTTGTGGTCTACAAACTTAAGGCTTGTTCTAAAAATTCCTCGATAAGGTACAATGCTTATTTCATGCATAGCCTTTCACTGTCTTCTTGCTTTTGTTCAGCATCTTTCACTTATTTGCCAATAGCATAATCAATCCTACTCCTTCAATAAGTAAATGAAATCTGCTCACCAAATACAGAGAAGACCGTCTTTTAGAACCTTCCTTAAAAGTAGAGATTTTACAGTTATTTAGTTATTATCAGAGCTAAGACAAAAGAAAACTTGTTGTAATCTGTACCAAAGAGTTAGTGAAAGTTTCAAACATCCAACATTCTTTGTGAACAAGTGTCCTTATTGTCGCAACCACAACCTTCTTGTGGATGTCCATACCGCAACAGTGTGCGATTCAAACCGAGCGAATTCCAAATATGCCATAGTTCATTTTTTGAAGTTAACACTTTGCTGCAAAGGTAACTAAAACTAAATATTTACATTCGCTTTGACGATAATCAAATTGTCATGGGTGTTTCATAATGGATAATTTAATGTTAGAATGAAGATAATTACTAGTTTGTGCGCTAATTGAAACACTATGAATTAAGCGTTAAAGTACACATTGCAAATATAAAAAAAATAACAACACAAACAGAAAAAGCCATATTTTTTAACTTTTACATATCATCAAAATCACCCGGCAAAAACACCATAACGAACGTTTTAAGCGGTTAATTGCCACTAAAAAAGAGCCATAAATTGAACAGTAAAACAAAGAAATGTTAGTTTTCTATTCAATTTTTAGCTGTCTTTGCAGTATGATTAATGGTTTAGACCACATAGGTAACATACCCATAAGCACGTCTGCCCTCTCCTCGTTATACCCCGAAATGAAGGCAGACAACCAAAAGGTGCGCAACCTTGAACTAGGTGGAAAGCTCATCCGATTAAAGAAGGGGCTATACGTTGTCAACCCAACCATATCACGCGTAGCACTATCCACAGAGCTAATTGCCAATCACATCTATGTGATGCAAAACTAAGATAAAGGTCTCCGCTCATGTACGAAGTACTAAACAAATCAACTTACTGGCTTATAAATTCACGAAAAACCAACAACTCCCGAACACATCAACTCATCAACTTACTAACTCAAAAACTTAAATCCTTATCTTTTATTTTACAATACCATTCTAATTTTCTCTCCGTTCTAGAGAAAATACAGGTCAAAAAGTAGGTAAAAAACCACTTTTTCTACCCCTTCACCTCTTGGAATTTGTCATTTTTTAAGCCTATGACCTGCATTTTGCACCATTTTACCTTTCTAGTTTGGTTGCAAGCGCGTAATTTTTCAAGTCCCAAAAACCACTTTTTGCCCCCAAAACCCCACTTTTTTAATGCCCATTTTGCCCTTTCTAGCCCTATTCTTCATGGCTCTGAAAGGTTTTGTTTATACAATTGCAGTGTATTTTTATGCTTTTCGCCTTGCGTTTAGCACCATTTTACACCGCAATTAGCACGATTTTACCTTGCATTTAGCATCAAAACGCACTGTGTTTAGCACCAAAACACAGTCTATTTTGCACCAAAACGCACTCCATTTAGCAGCATATTGCACCACATTTAGCTAAAAATGGCCCGAAAGTTGGTGCAAATAACGGTTTGTTGTAATAAATATTCATTCTTCCACATCCGAGAACTACCCCCTTTTTGCAACGAAACAAACCCTCGCGAGAATCGATTTTTTGCGGCAAGGTAGGCAATTGGCGGACAAAAAGGGCACTCATCATGTTAAGTTTTACACTGAAAAATAGACAAAAAATAATCGATACGTGTACACGCGCATGGATAACGGCACAGAAACACGTACGTTCACTACTACCGAAAGCCGAACGATTGCTCGTAATGATTGGGTACTAGCCTTAATAAACACTTCAAGAAGTTCTTCTAAATCGGACATATTTTGGCTATAATTCCATTTAAAAAGTGCTAAACCGATTGATTGAGTAGAATAATATTTTACCTTTGCTCACCAGAAAAGCTTTTCGCAAACAACTTTAAATTAAACAATCACAAACTTTCAAGAAATAGTACATCATGCAGAACCTAAAAACTAAGTTATTCACAACATTATGCCTGCTTTCGTTCCCTTGCTTTCACACAATGGCCCAACAATCAGAAGGAGGAGACGAAAAAAGAAAGCTGATAAGAACAGAGCTGAGGGTGCAAACCAGTAGGTTTGCAAAGGAATTCAGACCCTTTGAACTTACTTCGGCCATTGGTTGGAACATCACTAGTCGTTTCTTTGCCAACCTGCAAGGTGAGGCAGCTGTGGCACTCTTCAAGATAGATGGAAAGAAAGACTACTCAACCAACTACACGCTGGGGCTGAACACCGGCTATACCTTCGTTAAAAACGACCTTTGCAGCATCGATGCACGCATTGGTGCAGGCACAAAGCTTGGCAAAAGCGATGCCTGGAAGTACCATTATTACGACCTAGGAGTAATGATGCACATCGGCAAAGGCCACTTCAGACCTACTTGCGGTATTGGTTTACGGCACTACAAGTCGCACAACGACGCATTTAAAGACCGCACACGCATCTATGCGACAGTAGGTATGATATTCGGCGGATAGCATTACGTAACGCCCTTACGCGCAAAGCAAAAGGGCAAAACGTGCTATTAAGACACTATTATGGTGGTGAAAGAGACGGTAATGTCTGTTTCACCACCATTTTTTATGTGCCAAACCAAACGCCAATCACTCAAAAAAAGATCAATCAAACCCCGAACTATGGTTAAATGCCGCTAAAAATAGCCACAAATTGAACAGCAAAACAAAGAAAAATTAGTTTTCTATTCAGTTTTTAGCTATCTTTGCAGTATGATTAATGGTTTAGAACACATTGGCAACATCCCCATAAGCACGTCTGCCCTCTCCTCGTTATACCCCGAAATGAAGGCAGGCAACCAAAAGGTGCGCAACCTTGAACTAGCAGGAAAGCTCATCCGATTAAAGAAGGGACTTTACGTTGTCAACCCAACCGTATCGCGCGTAGCACTATCCACAGAGCTAATTGCCAATCACATCTATGCCCCTTCGTATATATCCATGTCTTCGGCCCTAAGATATTATGGACTGATACCAGAAACGGTCTATGCCATTCAGTCGGTGACGATAAAGCATTCGCGCAGTTTCGACACGCCCGTTGGTCGATTCAACTACACATCCATCAACCGCGATGCCTTTCATATAGGCGTAACCAACATCAATAAGCAAAGCTATTCGTTCCTCATAGCAACGCCAGAAAAGGCGTTATGCGACCTCATTGCCAACTCGCCGTTGGTAAATCTGCGATATTTAAAGGATGTTGAGACGTATCTAGAACAAGACATACGAATGAACATCGACGAACTGCGTAAGATGAACCTCACCATCTTTGAGCAATACGCCAAGGTTGGCAAGAAGGGCAAGTCTATACAAACGCTCATTAATTACTTAAACCGATGAACGAAATATACAACCTCATGCTATCGGCTTACGAACAGACAACCGAACAGCAAAAGCGCAATGCCACTTTCGAAGTAAATCAGCAGATAATACTTGCTGGTCTTTACAATGGTGGTTTCTTCGACGAGGCAGCTTTCTATGGCGGTACATGTCTTCGCATATTTCACGGACTTCAACGCTTTTCAGAAGACATGGATTTTTCACTTCTTGCGCCAAACAAAGCGTTCGATTTCAGCCGATACTTCCAACCAATCATCGACGAGTTTGCCTTAGTTGGCCGAAAAGTTGAAATAACGAAGAAAGACAAGAAAGCCTTTGGCAAGGTTGAATCGGCCTTTTTGAAAGATAACACCGATGTATACGATGTTACCTTTCAGACAGAAAAGTCTGTAAAAATCAAGATTGAAGTTGATACTCAGCCCCCTTTGAAATTCAACACAGAGCAAAAACTTCTGCTATTGCCAAAGTCGTTCATGGTTCGTTGCTATACCCTGCCCAACCTTTTTGCAGGAAAGATGCACGCTTTACTTTACCGAACATGGAAAAATAGGGTAAAAGGGCGCGACTGGTACGACTTTGAATGGTACATACGCCACAATACACCACTCGATTTCAATCATCTGCACGAGCGAACCTTGCAGTTTAATCAAGAAGACATAAGCAAGGAATTGTTTCTTGAAAAGCTGAAACAACGATTTTCAACAGCCGACATCAATCAAGTGAAAGCCGATGTCTTACCCTTTGCTCGCAATCCAAAGGAACTCGACATCTGGTCGAACGACTATTTTTTGCAATTGGCAAGCAAGATAAAATTTATGTAAAGATGCTTTGAACAATCTGCATCAAAACCCTAATACGCACTACTCACCACCTTACAACTCACAAAGGCCGATACGTTAAACCGCATTTTGCACAAACATCAACTCGCCTGAGAATTGAATATTTACAACCAAAGTAGGCGATTGGCTGGCAAGAATGGCAGCCATAATGCTAAAAAACGTGTTGAAAAGATTAAATTATTACACTTCTATTGGTTCAAACACCTTCAAACAGACCACCAAAAGCAAATTAAAAACCAGCGTACAGAAAGAATGAGAATAAACCACAGGAAATTGCACGACAATGCGTTTAAAGGCCGTAAACGCATTAATTTTGTGGTTTTACCCACAAGATAAAAGGGCATATACACAAAGAAAAAGAGCCGTAAACGTGCTATTAAGATACTAACATGTCAACCTGATCGACGGTTAATATCCCGTCTGCTCTGTTGTTTACCCAAAGCAAACTACCAACACGTCAATCCTTAACGCTTTATTTGCACCGCATATTTCAATTGGATGATACAAATGGCATCCATTGCCATCCCTAACTGGCATATATCTACAAGGTCGCACATAGGTAAAAGCTAAGAAATGGCATAAAGAGACTTTAAAGGCTGCACACAAAGCTACATCACCGCGGGTTAATTTACATGCGTTAGGTACATTTAAGGACGATACGCGAAGAATAAAGAGCAAAATAACCCCATTAATAAATTAAGAAAGAGGTGAAAACGGCTTTCGCAAGCGTCTTCACCTCTTTCTTTAATTTCATTCTACAATATGGAAATCGCCCTTATCGTCTTTCTGCAAGGTGAGCAAGAACTGTGGGTATGAAGTTTTCCTGGGTTTAATCTCCACCCCATTGTAATATATTCGTTCAATCGCGATGCTACTGTCGGCCAACATATCTTTATCTTCTGCCGCGCCATAAACAAAATCAATGCGGAGGTCGATGGTTTTGCCCTCGATGTTCAATTGCGTTGTAGCATAGCCTTCGCCATGCGAGCGGTTGGCGTTATAGGTCATGTCTTTTTCGTCGGGCAGTTCAGCAATAAACTCCAAACGTTTCTCTCCCAAGCTATTGTCTGCGTTGATGCGCACGGAGATGCCTTGCTTGCTTTGCAAGCCATAGACAGAGAAGTTTTTTTCTGCATCAACAACTCATAATCGTAAGCTTGCCCCTTGGCGTCTAGCAGCGAAAGCAAAATAGTGTTCTGCCGAAGAGCAGCTATCGTAGGCTGATAGTCATATTCATTGCGGGTGGTGCACGATGAAAAGATTAGGCAACCGAACAAGAATGCCATCGAGATGTGTAGTTTAGCGATATTCATAATGAATGGATTGTTAATTGTTGATAGTGGTTAGGGGGAAGGGGGGAGGATGGAAACGTCTATTGTTTCACCACATCGAAACCTCCTTCTACGTTTTTACGCAAGGTGAGAAAAACAAAATTAGAAGTTCTCTTCACCAAAAAGGTAGTGTTGTTATAACTAACGCTATCGGCAAGGAATGGATAAACTTTATCATCATATCGGTTAGGAAAGCTGAAATGAAAGCCAATCTGTACAGACTTTCCGTCAATGCTAAGTTTCATTGCTGCGTTGCCAACATAAAACTGATTGTCTTGGCTTAGGCGAACATTCTTCTTATCTGGCAATTCTGCATTGAAACGCAAACATATCTCTGCCTTATCTTTGTTGGGCTTAAAAGCGTTGACAGAAATAAACTTGCGACTCTGACAACCATATACAGAGAAAGCGTTCTGGCTTAACAGTCGATTACAGTCTATTGTTCGCCCCTCTTCGTCTTGCAAGGTCAACAAAACCACATTGGCTTTGTTGTCGGAGAAAAATGGTTCGTACTGAACATCATCACTAGAGCCACAACCCAAAAACAACAAAACAAAAAATAAGGAAAAGACACCGGTAATAAATCTATTGATACACATAATCAGCTAAATTGACATACATTGAAATCTGATACCAAAAACCTTGATAAGGGGCATCAAAAGAAGACCAAAAATTATCGTTGGCGCAAAACCAACCATTACCACGACCAAAGCCCCAATTGACTGTCGGAACAGGAATAAAAACATACAGTTAAGACTGCAAATAATAAAGTTTTTTTCATAAAGATTAATTTAGTGTTAGAATGTGTAAAGTAATAATAGATGTACTTATAATCTACATCTTAATAATATACTATACAAAGATAGAAATAAAAGCAAAACCAGGCAAAAAAACAAGAGATTTTAACACTACAAGCAATAATAAGAGAAAGATAGTGTCAACAGTTGCACAAGAACAAAAGTTTGGCCAATTCGGGATAACAATTAATCCATTAGACATTTAACTCAAAGGGATGTTTCGCTAACCACATGTTAAGTATAGGTTTCTTGCGAGTTTGTGATGAGCAAACAACCACATCATGGTTGTTGGCGTAGCAATGGTAATTGAAACATAGATGTTGCTCAGATTGGCAATTATATTATTTCATTCTGGGATAATATGAACAATAGAACCATCACATACTACTGAAAAATATACCCGCGATAAGACACGCCATAACCACACCAATAGCCCAAACCGCCGTGAATATTGGTGCGAATGTTCTGCATCGAGTTAAATAGTGGGTTTCGCCCTTCGCCATGATAGTCGTCCATACTCTTCCAAAACTCGTACGAAACAGAGTCGATATGGCAGAATTTAATCGTTACAAACTCGTACCGCTTAAAGAAAGTGGCGTTGGGATTGGCCACGTTTTGCCGCGAATTGTTAACCAAAACAGAGGCTTGTGTGGGCAAAAGACGATCGTTGTAGGTGCCGAGATAAGTGGAATGAAAGTCTTGACTATGGCCATACTGCCGCACAAACACCTTGTAATAGTCGGTTGTGGCAGGATTATCCGTAAACCCTACGCGCAGTTTAAACCAGCCTGGAAACTGCGAAAGCTCTTCTGCCTTGATGCTTGTAAGGCCAACAGGCTTGGGAATGGTGGTTACAGCATGGGCATGAAAGTTCTGAAAGTCCACGCGCAACGTATAAGTCTTGCCCACTTCGCCCCGCATGTCGGAGGTGGTATAGATGTAAGGAGGGAAGTAATCCTTATGGGGCATGCCCGTAAGCACCACTTCGCGCGTGCCGTCGCTCACCGTTACTTTGGCCCAACGCAACAAAAAGCGGTCGAGCGAATCGGTTGATTGCAACCGCTTTGATATGGGAACGGTGGTGGTTAACTTCACAATGGGAAAGCCGCCACTATCTATCCAGCCCTCAACCACCAGCTGCGCGGGGGCTTGTTTCACCTCCGTTTCTTCGCAACTAAGGCAAAAAAACGCCAACAATAATGGGAATAATAACCTGTACATGGGCTAAAACTTAAAGAAATAACTGATGGATGGGAGAAAAGGCATTTGCTGGGGCATAAACGATAGCGGCCTATACGAATAGCCATCGCCGTCTATACGTATGCGCCAGAACAAGTCGTTGCGCCGCATGTTGGCGTTATATACCGAGAGGTTAAGGCCATGTTCGCGGCCATTGCGACTATATAGCAGGTAGTTGGCCGAGAGGTCGAGCCGAACATAGGTGCTAAGCCTGGCCCCATTGTGCGGTCCGAACTGCGAAACAAGGTTGCCATCGAGTATGTAGAAGTTCTCTGGTGCGGTGAATGGCGTACCACTGGCCCACACCAACGTTGCAGCGAAACGCCAACGAGGGCTTAATTGGTATGCAGCCAGGGCGTTAAGTTCGTGCACACGCTCATGACTGGCGGGATATTCGCCAAGCAAAGCTGTGCCGGGATAATGCCGTTGCGCCCTACCCCACGCGTAACTAACCCATCCCGTTAGGCAGCCCGAACGCTTTTCGAGCATCACATGTGCGCCATAATTGCGCCCCTGGCCCTCAACAAGGTGCTTACTCACGTTGTCAGATGGGTTGAAAATAACCTCGAACGGCGTGCTAACATATTCTTGTTGATGGTAAAGCCACTTGTGATAAACGCCTGCCGTAAGCAGAAATGCACCTTTAAACAAGGCGGTGCGATAGTTGGCCGAGAGGTTGATGGCGCGTTGCGGACGATGAACGGCCGACGATGAGAGCCAAAACTCACTGGGAAGATTGAGCGAAGAGAACCCCGTACGAAAGAGGTACTGACGCTTGATGGCCCCACTAACGAGGAATGCACCTACGGGCGACTGCCAAACAAGATGCAAAAGGGGGTCTAGGCCGTAGAAAGTGGCATCGGGCGAGCGATAAATTGTGGCTCGTAGGCCGCCTGTTAGTTTCAGTTGTTCGGCCAACGGTAGGGTCATGTCGGCTCCCAACGATGTTTCCAGTGTGCGTTGGCGTTGCGGTGCGGGGTTGATGTACTGCCTATCGCCGCTCACTTCGGGCGATTGAAGTCGCAAGCGATGGTAAACCACGGCAGCATGTAGGCTTAATGGCGCAAAAGACAAGCGTGCCTTATAGCCCCAATCGGTGATAGAAGAGGGCAAACGCAGGTGTGTGTTCTCAAATCCTGTATAGAAATCATTGCCATAGGCAGAGAGGTAGGCCGTTTGTTGCAGCGTTGTTCGGCCCATGCGCCTTGTCCAATGCAGTGCGCCCAAATGGTTGGCCCACTTCATTTTGCCCTTATATACAGATACTTTTTCGTTTAGTTCGCCATCGTCTTGTCCGCTGTAATAGTCTATTCGCAGCATGTTGTTATCGTTGGGACGGTAAGTCCACGTTAGGTTTGCATCGTAAAAGCCATATTTTAAGGCCATGTCCTCCATGTTCAGCAAACGATGATAAAGCAGGTTTATGTAGGCCGAACGACCCGAAAGCGTTAGTTCCATCTGGCCATTGATGGGTACGCGCAGGGTGGCTTGCGAGGAAATAAGCCCAATACTGCCCTCTGCTGCAAGCTTGTGGGCAATGGTGTCGGGCGAAGAGAGGTCTACAAAGCCGCCCAACCTGTTGGCATGACCTGCCGAAACTGCTGTGGGCGAAAAGCGCATCTGTGCATAATGGCTGGCGTTGAAAACGGAAAAGATGCCCAACAGATGGGCAGCGTTATGCACAGGCACACCATTAAGGCTCATTTCGTTGTGTGCATTGTCGCACCCCTCGATGTGTAAGCCGGCGTCTAGCTCGCCATTGGTCTGCACATTGGGTAGCGATTGGGCATAGCGCAGCGGGTCGGCATTGCCAAATAGCTTAGGCATGTCGTTCAGAAAGTCGAGGTTCAGCGTTATTTGCCCTAAGGCATTGGCACGCAACTTGCCCCGTAAGCGCGGCGCAACGATGTCCACGTTACGTAAGTTTGCGGCTTTCAGCGTGTCGGCTGTTTGCCCTTCGGCAGGCAAAAGGGCTGTGGCAAAGAGCAAGGCAAACCATGTTCGGGGCTTTATGTGGTGGGCTAAGTGGCGAATAATGATGGAGGGTTAAGGGTGAAATGTTGTTGTTGGCTTGGCGTTTGGTGGGTTCTGGCTATGCAATAAGCAAGAAAAGCCCACATAAGCAGCAGTAAAGGCATGTTCTAAAAATTCCCCGCAAAGGTTCAATCGTTATGCCTTGTATTGCTCTTCACTGTCTTTTTGCTTTTATCTGGCATCTTTTGCTTTCTC
>ERZ772986.207-NODE-207-length-37193-cov-4.023399_pt1 | contig 37193 bp, 24 predicted proteins | sample MGYA00511898_ERZ772986 | MGnify/ENA primary metagenome ERZ772986 (study PRJEB29015, sample SAMEA2737934) | human oral metagenome | biome: human oral; feature: human-associated habitat; material: dental | place: China | collected 2148 ... | reverse complement strand
TTGCGGCATATTGCACTACATTTTGCTATAAATAGCCCAAAAGTTGGTGCAAATGCCGACTCCTTTAAATAAAAATTCATTTTTCCAACGTTCACATGCTACCCTTTTTTGCATCAAAATAAACCTTCGCGAGAATCGATTTTTTGGGGCCTGGTGGACGATTGGTGGACAAAAAGGGCACTCTTGATGCTAAATTTCTTGCTGAAAAGTGGACAATGTTTGAGTTGACGAGTTGACGGGTTGGCAAGTTGACGAGTAGACAAGTTAACGAGTGGACAAGTTGACGAGTTGACGAGTTGACGGGTAGACCAGTGGACAAGTTAACCAGTTGACGAGTTAACCAGTTGACGAGTGGACAAGTAGACGGGTTGACAAGTTAACGAGTTGACGAGTTGACAAGTTGACGAGTAGACGAGTTGGCAAGTAGACAAGTTGGCCAGTTGACCAGTTAACCAGTTGACGAGTGGACAAGAGGACGAGTTAATCGTTCTTTTCTCTTTCCTCGAAAAGTGCGTTTTCTCGCCATGGCAATGTTCGAGCAAGCTCGGCATTGTTCATTTGGCTTAACGAAAACGTTTATCTCTTCGTGTTGTGACCTAAATGCGTCCGTTTTGACATAAGAACATAAGAAACATAAAGAAGTGGTCTTTCCGTTATTTTAGTTCTCTTTTTGCATTAGCGCAATCGTTTGCATCGTAAAGATAAACATTTCCCCGTTTTAAGGGCGAACCTCTTGCGAATAATGCCTAACTTTATGCCGAGTTTACTAACCCCTTAGTCTATGAATTTATATTTCAATATTGATTACCAGACCGTCTTCGGAGAAGAATTGGTGCTGAACATCGTTACTAATAACGACAAGGGCGAATGCCTAACAACGCAATACCGCATGAACACCGTCGACGGATTGCGCTGGATTTGTTGTATAAACAAGTTGCCCGACGCTTGCCAAAACGTCGTGCAGTACTTCTATTGTGTGGATAGTGCGGGTGTGACAAGGCGTAGGGAGTGGGCCTTGCAGCCGCATCGTCTGGCACTTGGCGCGCTTAAAGCCAACGCCTACCACGTTTACGACCAGTGGAATGCCATTCCCGAAGATGCCTATCAATACACTTCGGCTTTTGCCCAGTGCCTAAAACGCCGCAACCTGCAACCCATGCCCGCATCTGATTACGAGCGGACGTTGCGCTTGGTGGTGCGCGCGCCACAACTGCGGGCCTCGCAACGCCTCGTTTTAGTGGGCGACGACCTGGCACTTGGCGCGTGGGCACTTGGCGGAGCCTTGCCCATGACCGAGGTGAGCGATTGCGAATGGGCAGTAGACCTCAATCTCGACGAACTGAAAGGCGAAGAAATAGCCGTGAAGTTTGTGGTCGTTGATGCCGATAGCCGCGTTGCACCGCTTTGGGAAACGGGTTACAACCGCGAGTTGCAGTTGCCTCAGGTGGGCAAAAACGAAGTTTGCGTGTACCAATTGCATCAGGCTTTCTTCGAACTTTGGGACGAACGCTTTGCCGGAACCCTTGTTCCCGTGTTCTCGTTGCGCACCAAACGCAGCTTTGGCGTGGGCGACTTTGGCGACCTTAAAGCCATGATAGACTTCGTGGCGCATACCAACCAACGCGTGTTGCAGGTGTTGCCCATCAACGACAGCACCACAACGCACACCTGGACCGACTCTTATCCATATAGTTGCATCAGCATTTTCGCCCTTCATCCGCAGTATGTAGACCTCAATGCGCTGCCGCTGTTGAAGAAAGAAGACGAACGCATGGCTTTCGAGGCCTTGCGACAAGAGCTTAATGCGCTGTCGCAGATTGATTACGAGCGCGTGAACAACGCCAAAACAGCTTATCTTAAACAGCTGTTCGAGCAAGAAGGCAAGGAAATGATGAAGGGTGAGGACTTTAAGAAGTTCTTTGAAGAAGAATGTTATTGGCTTGTGCCCTACGCCCAATATTGCCATCTTCGCGACCTCTACGGCACGGCCGACTTTGCACAATGGCCCGACCACAACACTTGGGACGAGGCCGAACGCAAAGCCCTCTCAACGCCTACGACCAAGGCTTACAAAGAGGTGGCTTTCCATTACTTCGTTCAGTATTTGCTTTACACCCAAATGCGACATGCCCACGAGCATGCTCGCGCCAAGGGCGTGATACTGAAAGGCGACATACCCATTGGGGTAAACCGCCACGGTTGCGACGTGTGGACCGAACCACATTACTTTAACCTCAACGGACAAGCAGGCGCGCCGCCCGACGATTTCTCGGTTAAAGGGCAGAATTGGGGTTTCCCAACCTACAACTGGGACGAGATGTTGCGCGACGATTGCGCCTGGTGGGTGCGCCGTTTCCAAAACATGGCGAAGTTTTTTGATGCCTACCGCATCGACCACGTGTTGGGTTTCTTCCGCATTTGGGAAATTCCCGTGTCGTGTGTAGACGGCTTGTTGGGCCAGTTCTCGCCCTCGTTGGGCATGAGTCGCGAGGAGATAGAGGCCTATGGGCTGCCTTTCAACGAAGAGGCATTCACCCGTCCGTTCATTAGCGATTGGGTTCTCGACCGCATGTTCGGCGAAAACGCCGACAACGTGAAGGCAACTTATCTGCAACCCCTGCACGACGACATCTGGCAACTGCGCCCCGAATACGACACGCAGCGCAAGATTGAACAGGCCTTTGAGGGCAAAAACGAGGAGGCCGACCGCTGGTTGCGCGATGGACTCTTCGCCTTGGTGAGCGATGTGCTTTTCGTTCGCGACCGCAAAGACCCCTCAAAGTTCCATCCGCGCATCTCCGTTCAGCACGATTTTGTGTACGAGGCACTTTGGGATAAGGATAAGGACGTGTTTAACCGCATATACAACGACTACTATTATCGCCGCAACAACCAGTTTTGGTACCACGAGGCAATGAAGAAACTGCCCAAGTTGGTTGAGGCCACGCGCATGCTTGTGTGTGCCGAAGACCTTGGCATGGTGCCCGATTGCGTGGCGTGGGTAATGAACGAGCTACGCATTCTGTCGCTCGAAGTGCAGTCGATGCCCAAAGATCCGCGTGTGCGGTTTGGCAATCTCTCCACATTCCCCTATCGCTCGGTTAACACGTTCAGCAGTCACGACATGCCGACACTTCGCCAATGGTGGGACGAAAACTGGGAACGAACCCAAGAATATTATAACACGATGCTCTACAAAGGTGGTCCTGCGCCGCATCCGCTTTCGGGCCTTTTGGCTCGCGAAATAGTGTTGCGCCAGCTTTTGTCGCCCTCCATGTTGTGCATTCTCAGCATTCAAGACTGGTTGTCCACTGACGAAGACCTGCGTTTGCCCGATGCTGATGCCGAACGCATCAACATTCCTGCCAACCCGCACCATTATTGGCGTTATCGTATGCACCTCAATATTGAAGACTTGATGGCTAACACACCCTTCTGTACGGCCGTTAAGGATATGGTTCAACAAAGCGGACGATGAAAAAGGGAAAAGGTGAAAGGGTGAAAAGGTGAAAAGGTGAAAAGATGGCTACGCCCTTTAAAGGTGAAAAGGTGAAAAGGTGAAAAGATGGCTACGCCTATCTGTCAACTTGGCCACTCGTTAACTTGTGCACTTGTCAACTTGTGAACTTGTGAACTCGTCAACTCGTCAACTTGTCAACTTGTCAATTTGTGAACTCGTCAACTTGTCAACTTGTCAATTTGTGAACTCGTCAACTCGTCAACTCGTCAACTTGTCAACTTGTGAACTCGTCAACTTGTCAACTTGTCAATTTGTGAACTCGTCAACTTGTCAACTTGTGAACTCGTCAACTCGTCAACTCGTCCACTTGTCCACTCGTCCACTCGTGAACTTGTTAACTCGTTACCTCGTCCACTTGTCAACTCAATAACAACAACGATATGAACATAAAAGGATTTATCATGGCTGCCTTGTTTGTTTGCGCCCAAGGGCTTGACGTACGTGCGCAAGACATGAACGAAATGACTTACTCGCCCCGCGAAACGGTGTTTAAGCTTCACGCACCTGCCAATGCTAAGCGTGTATTGGTAAGGATTTATGCCGAAGGACAGGGGGGAAAGCCACTGCAAACCTTGCGAATGAAACCCGCAGGCAAAGGCATGTGGAGCGTTACAGCCAAAGGCGACCTCAAAGGACGTTTCTATACCTTCGACGTTCCTGCCTTTAACCTGGGCGAAACGCCGGGCATCTTTGCCAAGGCTGTGGGCGTAAACGGTAGGCGAGGAGCCATTATAAACCTCGAAGAGACAAATCCAAAGGGTTGGAATGCCGACAAACGCCCGCCGTTGGCATCGCCTGCCGACCTCGTTATCTACGAACTTCACCATCGCGACTTCTCCATTCATCCCTCGTCGGGCATCAAGCATAAGGGTAAGTTCTTGGCCCTAACCGAAGAAAAGGCCATCAGCCACCTGCGCCGACTGGGTATTAATGCCGTGCATATTCTGCCTTCGTTCGACTTTGCCTCGATAGACGAAACACGTTTGGATAAGCCGCAGTATAATTGGGGTTACGATCCGCTGAACTATAACGTGCCCGAGGGTTCGTACAGCACCGATCCTTATCGCCCCGAAGTGCGCATACGCGAGTTTAAACAGATGGTGCAAGCACTGCATAAAGCAGGCATCCGCGTTATTCTCGACGTGGTTTACAACCACACCTACGACCTTTCAGGCAGTGCATTTCAACGCACCTGGCCCGACTACTTCTATCGCAAACGTGCCGATGGAACGTATTCAGACGGGTCGGGTTGCGGCAACGAAACGGCCAGCGAGCAGCCTTTGATGCGCCAGTTTATGATAGAGTCGATGAAACATTGGGCGAAGGAGTACCACATCGACGGGTTTCGCGTAGACCTGATGGGTGTTCACGACATCGAAACGATGAACCGTATTCAGGCCGAAATGCAAAAGATAGACCCCTCCATATATATATATGGTGAGGGGTGGAGTGCAGGCACGTGCGCCTATCCGCAAGAAAAACTGGCCACGAAAGCCAATACTGCGCAGATGCCGGGCATCGGAGCGTTTAGCGATGAGCTGCGCGACGCACTGCGCGGACCATTCTCCGACGACCGCAAGCCTGCTTTCTTGGCCGCCCTTAATGGTAACGAAGAGAGCTTGAAATTTGGCATCGTGGGCGCGATTGCTCATCCGCAGGTAGACATGAGCCAAGTAAATTACAGCAAAAAGCCGTGGGCCAACCAGCCAACGCAAATGATAAGTTACGTTAGCTGTCACGACGACATGTGCCTAACCGACCGCATACGCAACTCGATACCTGGCATAACCACTGCCGAACTGATAAAGCTCGACCTCCTGGCGCAAACGTTTGTGTTCACTTCGCAAGGTGTTCCGTTCATGCTTTGTGGCGAAGAGATGCTGCGCGACAAGAAGGGTGTGCACAATAGTTTTTGTTCGCCCGACTCAATTAACGAGCTTAACTGGACCAATCTCGAACGTTATCCGCAGGTGTTTGCCTATTACAAGGGTCTTATTGCCTTGCGCAAGGCTCATCCCGCGTTTCGTTTGGGCAACGCCGAGTTGGTTCGTAAGCATCTCGAATTTATCAAAGCGCCTGCCAATGTGGTGGCTTACCGCTTGAAAGACCATGCTGGTGGCGATGCCGCAAAAGACATCGTGGTGCTGCTTAATGCCAACCGTGAGGCACAAGTGGTGGATGTTCCGCAGGGCGATTATCGCGCTGTGGTGTGCGATGGCGTGGTGAACGAAGACGGTCTGTGCACGATGAAAGGCGGAAAAGTTACTGTTGATGCGCAGTCGGCATTGATATTGATGAGCGGCCTCACTCCCAACCCCTCTCCAAGGGACTAGGGGAGTGATATGCCTAGCCGATTAAGGGTGAAAAAAACGAAAAGATGAAAAGATGAAAAGATGGCTAATGCCCTCAAAGCTACGTATGGCTGTTCGCTTTTTGGTATCCTCAAATGGCCCTATTTTTCACAGATGTCCTCTAAAATCCCTAGTTTTTTAGCTAGCGTAAGCCGCAAAGCTATCTACGCCCCTCTCCCCTTGGAGAGGGGGTTGGGGGTGAGGCTTTAAAAACAACAACATGAAGAAAATACTTTTGGCCCTTACGCTATTCTCGTTAACGGCATCGGCCGCCGTAAAGGTGAAGAGAATAGACCCCACCAACTGGTTTGTGGATATGAAAGACCCATCGTTGCAACTGATGGTCTACGGCGAAGGCATACGCAACGCCAATGTGTCTACAACTTACCCTGGCGTTGAAATAACCAGCATCGAACGTATGGATAGCCCCAACTATCTATTGGTTTACCTCAACATCGGCAAAGCCAAGGCGGGCAAAGTGCCCTTGGTTTTTGCCCAAGGAAAGCAAAAAACGACGGTAACCTACGAACTTAAAGCGCGCGAGAAGAGAGGTGAAGAACGCTTGGGATTTACCAATGCCGATGTGCTTTACATGTTTATGCCCGACCGCTTTGCGGCAAGTGGAACCAAACAACACCCACTTCCAGGGCTTAATGCCTATCGGGTGGACCGCTCGCAGCCCAGTTTGAGGCACGGAGGCGACTTGGAAGGCATTCGGCAACACTTGGATTACTTCAACCAATTGGGCGTTACAGCCCTGTGGTTTACGCCAGTGTTGGAGAATAATGCTGCTGATAAGGGCAACTACAACATGTATCATGGTTATGGTACTACCGATTATTATAAGGTAGACCCACGTTTTGGCACCAACGCAGAATATCGTAGGCTTGTAGACGAGTCGCATACGAAGGGCTTAAAGGTGGTTATGGACATGATTTTCAACCATTGTGGCGTAGATCATCCGTGGGTTAAGGACATGCCTTCGCACAATTGGTTCAATCGTCCCGATTATAAAAACAACTATTTGCAAACCAGTTACAAGCTAACACCTGTACTCGACCCCTACGCTTCGGAAGTGGACATGGACGAAACGGTTGATGGATGGTTCGTTCCTGAATATCCCGACCTTAACCAACGCAACCCCCACGTGATGCGTTACCTCATCCAAAACAGCATCTGGTGGATAGAGACGGTGGGCATCGACGGCATCAGGATGGACACTTACCCGTATGCCGACCGCGAGGCAATGGCACAATGGATGGCCAGACTTAACAAAGAGTACCCCAACTTCAACACCGTGGGCGAGACATGGGTTACAGAACCCGCCTATACTGCTGCTTGGCAAAAAGACTCGAAGTTGTCTAACGTTAACAGTAACCTTAAATCGGTGATGGATTTTGCTTTCTTCGACCGCATTAACAAAGCCAAAAACGAAGAGACCGATGGCTGGTGGAATGGGCTGAATAGGGTGTACAACGACCTTTGTTACGATTATCTGTACCCCAATCCCTCGTCGGTTATGGCCTTTATAGAGAACCACGACACCGACCGTTTCCTCGGCAACGGCACCGATACCTTAGCCCTTAAACAGGCTTTGGCCCTTTTGCTCACCATGAATCGTATTCCGCAGTTGTACTATGGCACGGAGATATTGATGAATGGAACGAAAGAAAAGACCGATGGAGATGTGCGTAAGGATTTCCCCGGCGGCTTTCCAGGCGACAAACAAAATGCTTTTACGGCCGAAGGAAGAACCAAAGAACAAAACGCCATGTTCTCTTGGTTGAGCCGTTTGCTGCATTGGCGCAAGGGCAACGAGGTTATTTCTAAGGGCAAACAAACCCATTTCATCCCCTTCAATGGCGTTTACGTGTTGGCGCGAACCCTCGACAAACGTCATGTTCTCACCATTATGAACGGCACATCAAAGCCTGCCACCATGCCCGTAGCCCGCTATGCGGAGGTGATTGGCGAAGTAGACGAGGTACGCGACGTGCTTACTGGCCGAACCATCAGCTTGTTAGAAGACCTGCAACTCAGTCCTCGCGAAACGCTGGTGTTGGAGTGGAGCGAGTGATTTCTGCTGTAAACGCCCTTGTAATGTGGCTATGATGCCGACTGAATATTGAAGCTGAATAGCGGCAAGAACGATGATGATAATCCTTAGTAAGGTGGAGAAGGGGTACTCACTTCAACCACCGCATGCGTATAATCACTTACAAATAACTTAAATAACACCTGAATCATGGAAAAGAAACATGGGCTTGCAGCACTTTTGTTGCTGTTTTTGCTGGTGGCTTGTGGGCGTTCAGACAACTATGGTTATCCTTCGAAAATTGATTTTGGGAAAGAGGGAGGCACTAAAATTTGTTCTGGTAGGATAATAGTGTCAAGTATTAGCATTAACGATTACAATGGAAATGGCAAAGCTGAACTTACCAAGGATGAGAACGACACTATCATTACAAAGTGTTATTGGTTAACAGTGAAGTTCAAAAGACTTGTTGGGCATGAAATAAAAATAATAGCAGAGCCGAACACAACGGGGAAAAAACGCACACTCTATGTTTATGGCTCGATTTATAATGATGATGCAACCATCAAAGTAACTCAAAGTAAGTGAGTGAAGTTGTCTTGACTTTTAATCTTTCTACAAATTGAGCGGAGTTTATGTCTTTGTGCTGTAAGCCAAAATAAACTCTCCGCTCATGTACGAAGTGCCGCACAAAGACACGATGAAATATGAAATTCTGCCCCATTTGTCTGTGGCAAAACGTGGCTATGGCTCAAAACATGATCGAGCAGAAGTTATTCAATGCGGTCTTCACAAGCAGAAAACCGCTTGTTGATGGCCGCTTACTTCTGCGTTTGCATCATGCTGTCTTCGTTGTCCGTGAGCAGCATGCCCTACAATCGCTTGCCCTGGCTGCGGCAAGCGATTGTGTTTTCCGTGCCGTTGCCATGCGTACATATACGGCACAATTGCTTTTTGTCTAGTTTTCAACAAGAATTTTAACATTATGAGTGCCCTTTTTGCTCACCAATCGCCCACCTTGCCGCAAAAAAACGATTCTCGCGAGGGTTTGTTTTGATGCAAAATAGGGTTAACGTGTGCATGCGGCAAAATGAATTTTTATTTAAAAAGGCCGCCGCTTGCACCTGTTTCGGGGCTATTTGCCGCTAAATGGCGTGCGTTTTGGTACTAAATGCAATGCGTTTTGGTGCTAAACGGAGTGCGTTTTGGTGCAAAATGGCGTGCGTTTTGGTGCTAAACACAAGGTAAAATGCTGCTAAATGCAGTGCGATTTGCCGCTAAATGCGAGGCGAAAAGCATAAACATCCACAGTAATTGTATAAACAAAACCTTTTAGAACCCTGAAACACATAGCTAAAAAGGGCAAAATAGCCATTAAAAAGTAGGGTTTTGGGGGCTAAAAGTGGTTTTTTGGAGTTGAAAAATTATGAGTTGGCAACCAAACTAGAAAGGCAAAATGGTGCAGAATGCAGGTTCTAGGTTTAAAAATAGACAAACCTCAAGATATGGAAGGGTAGAAATAGTGGCTTTTTACCTACTTTTAGACCTATATTTTCGCTAGAACGGAGCGAAAATTAGAGCGATGTTGTAAAATAAAAGATAGCGATTTAAGTTTTTGAGTTAGTGAGTTTTTGAGTTTATGAGTTGATGAGTTAGTGGGTTGATGAGTTTGTTAGTGAGTTTGTGGGTTTGCGACTTGGTGGGTTTCTGAGTTTGTGGGTTTGCGAGTTGTTGGGCTTTAGTCAGTTTATAAGCCAGTGAGTTGACCTGTGCTGCACTTCTCTCAATTTGTTGAAACATTAAAAGTCAATACTACTTCAATGTTTAGTGAAGTCTTAAACGCCTTTCTGTGGTGATGGGTGCTCTCGCTTAATCTTGTTGCTTGTCGTCTGTAATGCTGTTACGCATGATAAGCAGCAAGGCCATTGGGTGTTAGCGGTCGTGCTAGCCCGTATCTTTTATTAGCGTTGATGCCTATGTGGCAGTGCGTTTAGTGGCTAGTTGTACGCCATTTGGTGTAAGTCTAACCTTTATGTAACGCCTAATAGTCTTTCCGTCAGTAATAATTTCCTGCATATCTTTTTGGGTTTAAGGTTTTGTTTATTCAAATAAAAGCATTACTTTTGCAAAACATAATACATGTTATATTACGATAGTTGTATTATAAAACTTATGCCGAGATCAACGATAATAGCCCAGGAAGTGATTATAGGAGCCGCTTTCGAGTTGGTGAGAAAAGAGGGTTTTGAAGTGCTCTCAGCCCGAAATATTGCTAAACAGATAGGTTGTTCCACTCAGCCTATCTATTGGTGCTACAAGAATATGGATGAAATCAAAGCTGAGGTATGTAGAAAGGCACTTCCTTATCTGCAAAACCTAATGCTAGGTTACGTTAAAACGGGCGATGCTTTCTTGGATTTAGGTTTGGGTTATGTGCGAATGGCGTACGCCGAGCCTGCTCTGTTTAAAGCGTTTTATATGGATAACATCATGAAGGTGAAGCTTACGGATAAATTTCCTGAGAGCGAACGGGTGGTGGAAGTAATGAAAAATAGTGATGAATGCCGACATTTATCCGAGCAGGAGGTGAAAAATGGCATCGCAAAGGCGTGGATGTTGGCACATGGTATTGCCTCGTTGGTTGCGGTTGGCATGTTTGTTTACGACGAAGAAAAGATAATAGAGATTTTAAAATAACCCCACTGCGATAGGGGGATAACGCATCATTGAATGCCTATTCAATGGCACTTAAGCCAAGGAAGGGTTGTTGTAGAAAGGTATTTGATGGGATGTTAGGGGGTATTTGTAGAAGAGAGAAAGCGTATGGATAATTTGTATGATAAGCAATTTCAAGAACATGAAAGCCAATAAAAGAACCCTTCGGAACGTTATATTGTTCAGCTTTGTGGCTGTTGTTTGCGGTTGGGTGGGCGTTGGGGTAGATAAGCTGCTTGGTCAGCCCTCCAATTTAGAATCACTTGGGGCGTTGATTTTTATCTCTTCCCCCATCTTGTGTATGGTTTTACTTCGCCTTTTTGGTGGCGATGGCTGGAAAGACCTGCCGTTGAAACCTAACTTCAGGCGGAACGCTCGTTGGTATTTGTTTGCCATTGTTGTCTATCCTGTGGTCATTGGCATAACGTTGTTTGTAGGCAAGCTGTTTGGTTGGGTGGATGTAAGCAGGTTTAGTATTGCTGCATATTCTCCTGTCTTTATTGCAGCTTTCTTGCCCCAGTGTCTTAAAAACATCTTTGAAGAGTCGGTTTGGCGGGGCTATCTTACGGTAAAGGTGGAACAACTAACCCAAAACGAATGGCTCGTTTATTTGGTGGTGGCACTTGTGTGGCAGGTATGGCATCTGCCATATTACCTAATACTCTTGGACGATGCTTATTTAGCAAGCTTCTTCCCTTTCGGCAATGTGCTGTTTGTGGTAACTAGCTTTGTCGTTATTGGCGTTTGGACGATCATGTACACCGAGATATTTTTCCTTTCGCGCTCGTTGTTGCTCGTTGTCTTGATGCACGCGATGGAAGATGCACTCAATCCGCTTATATCCGATGGCTTTGCCGTGGTGTCGCCTGATAAAGCTCTGTTGGTTTCACCCAGCTTTGGACTTATTCCGCTACTGCTCTATCTGGTAACAGGCTTATGGTTAAGGCGAATAAGGAAAAGTAGCGCGCGTTACAGTTGAAAATGAATAAATGTAGAACTAAAATATTAGCAGTATGAATACAAACATGGAAATGCCTAAGTGCAATGATGGTTGGGATAAGATATTTTCGCAAAGCGATAAGGTAGAAAATAAAAAGGTTTCGTTCAGAAATCGTTATGGTATCACCCTTGTTGGCGATTTGTATTTCCCGAAAAACAGCGAAAACAATAGGCTTGCCGCCCTTGCCGTGTGTGGTGCTTTTGGGGCTGTAAAAGAGCAAGCTTCGGGATTTTACGCTCAGACGATGGCCGAAAGGGGCTTTGTTACTTTGGCTTTTGACCCATCTTATACGGGCGAAAGCGGTGGAGAGCCTCGTAATGTGGCATCGCCCGACATCAATACCGAGGATTTCTCGGCTGCGGTGGATTGTTTGGGGTTACAGCCCTTTGTGGATAGAGAGCGGATTGGCATTATCGGCATCTGCGGTTGGGGCGGTTTCGCACTTAACGCTACGGCCATCGACACCCGTATAAAGGCCGTGGCGACGATGGTAATGTATGATATGTCGCGTGTTTTCGGCAAAGGCTACTTTGATAGCAACACGCCCGAAATGCGTTTGGAAATGAAACGCTCGCTTAATGCCATTCGTTGGACGGATGCAGAAAAGGGAACTCCGGCTCCGGGCTATTCGATGCCAGACGCTCCGTCGGATAAGCTGCCTCAATTCTTGAACGATTTTATTGAGTTTTATAAAACACCGCGCGGTTTCCACGAGCGTTCGATCTCTAATAAGGTTTGGACGGCCACCACGCTGCTTTCGTTTCTCAATTTCCCGATACTTGCTTATGCTAATGAAATTAATGTGCCAACCCTTATCGTTGCAGGAGAAAACGCCCATTCGCGCTATATGAGCGAAGATGCTTACCAAGCCATAGGAACCGATAAGAAGGAGTTGTTCGTCGTTCCTGGTGCTAGGCACATTGACTTTTACGACAATCAGGGCGGAGTTGTGCCGTTTGATAAGCTGGAAACGTTTTTTAATACGAATCTTTAATGCCCCATGTTAGGGGCAGACTAAGGCACGAGGCCCCCAGCAATGGTGATTTGTAGACTTTGAATTTTCTGCATAAACGCAACTGTATCTAAGCCTATATGCAACGATATGGCCTAAAAAAATGTAGGGATGCACGCTGCTGTGCATCCCTACAATTTTTATCGTTTGGCACAAATGGGCCAAGCGTTATTCCTTATTCAGGCGTTTACGTTCGTTATGGTCGAGTGTCATCTTACGAAGGCGCATGTTTTTGGGCGTAACCTCCACAAACTCGTCGCCCTTGATGTACTCCAAAGCCTCTTCCAACGACATGATAACCTTGGGGATAACGCGTGCCTTGTCGTCGCTACCGCTGGCGCGCACGTTGGTAAGTTGCTTAGATTTGGTTACGTTGATAACCAAATCGTTGTCGTGAACATGCTCGCCCACAATCTGTCCGTAGTAAACCTCTTCTCCTGGGTCGATAAAGAACTTGCCGCGGTCTTGCAATTTGTCGATAGAGTAGGCGAAAGCTGTACCCGTTTCCATGGCAATCATCGAACCGTTGGTGCGCCTTGTAATCTCACCCTTAAAGGGCTGATATTCTTTAAAGCGGTGAGCCATGATGGCTTCGCCCTGACTGGCGGTGAGAACGTTGGTGCGAAGGCCGATGATACCACGCGAAGGCACATCGAACTCGATGTTCACACGTTCGCCTTGCGTTTCCATCGAGGTCATTTCTCCCTTTCTACGCGTCACCATGTCAATCATTTTGCTGGCAAACTCTTCGGGAACGTTGATGGTTAGTTCTTCAATGGGTTCGCACCGCTGGCCGTCTATCTCCTTATATATAACCTGTGGCTGACCCACTTGCAGCTCGTAGCCCTCGCGGCGCATGGTTTCGATGAGCACCGAGAGGTGAAGCACGCCGCGGCCGCTAACAATCCAACGGTCGGTATAGTCTTCAAAGGGTCGCACGCGCAGGGCGAGGTTCTTCTCCAACTCCTTTTCTAGTCGGTCGTTGATGTGGCGCGAGGTAACGAACTTGCCTTCCTTGCCGAAGAAAGGGCTGTCGTTGATGGTGAAGAGCATGCTCATCGTGGGTTCGTCGATGGCGATTGGCGGTAGCGGTTCGGGGTTTTCGAAGTCGCAGATGGTGTCGCCAATCTCAAATTTTTCGAGTCCGATAACGGCACAAATGTCTCCGCTGTCCACGTGGTCGGTCTTAACGTGTCCCATTCCCACGAAAGTGTGTAGCTCCTTGATGCGTGTGCGTTCTTTTTCGCCATTGCGATGCACCACGGTAACGTTCATCCCATCGGTGAAAGTGCCGCGATGCACGCGCCCCACGGCAATACGGCCCGTGTAGCTGCTATAATCTAGCGAGGTGATGAGCATCTGCGGCGTGCCCTCAATTTGTCTTGGGGCAGGTATTTTCTCAACAATCTCGTCGAGCAAATAGTCGATATTGTCGCTGGGAGCCTTCCAATCGGACGACATCCAGCCGTTTTTGGCCGAGCCATACACCACGGGGAAGTCTAGTTGGTCTTCGGTTGCGTTGAGCGAGAACATCAAGTCGAACACCATTTCGTACACCTCTTCGGGTCGGCAGTTGGGCTTGTCCACCTTGTTTACCACCACGATGGGTTTCAATCCCAGCTGTAAGGCCTTCTGCAACACGAAACGTGTCTGCGGCATAGGGCCTTCAAAGGCATCGACGAGCAGAATGCAGCCGTCGGCCATGTTGAGAACACGCTCCACTTCTCCGCCGAAATCGGAGTGTCCGGGTGTGTCGATGATGTTTATTTTTACGTCTTTCCACGTAATCGATACGTTCTTCGACAGGATGGTTATGCCCCTTTCGCGTTCCAAATCGTTAGCATCCAGCACTTGTCCGCTGTTATCCTGCCCTTCGCGAAAAAGCTTTCCAGCAAGCATCATCTTGTCTACCAGCGTGGTTTTTCCATGGTCCACGTGGGCGATGATGGCTATATTTCTAATGTCTTGCATTGTCTTTACTTAATTGAAATCGACTGCAAAGTTACTGATAATTATTGGCAAATGCCCTTGCAGGTGCGTTAAATCTGCCGTTTTGGTACGATTAGACAATGAGAAAGATGCTTATGGCATTTGAATTTGATGAACAATGCACCTAATGTTTTAGTCGCCCTTCCTCCAATCTGCATGCACCTTTAATGCGTGTAGTAATTTCTTTTTTCTCTATTTTCAACCTTTTTTCGCTTAAAAAGCATTACTTTTGTACCCGACTTACAAAGCGTGAGTTAAGGGGTGCCCGACATTTCGGGCTGAGATGAAACCCTCTGACCTGATCCAGACAATGCTGGCGTAGGAAAAAAAGAAGGATAAACACCCCTTTTGTGTGTCTTCATTCAAAAGGAAAAAATGAAAAAAACAATGACATTGCTTGCGGCACTGATTAGTGTCGCCACGGCTTATTCGGCCAACCCCAAACAAGAAACGCTTGATACGCTTCGCAGTTATCAGCTGCAAGACGTGCAAGTGGTGGCTACGCGCGCCACAAAGAAAACACCAATGGCCTTTACCAACATGTCGCAAGAACAGATTAAACGCCTTAACACGGGGCGCGACATCCCTTTCTTGCTCGCAACCATGCCCTCGGTTGTTACCACCAGCGATGCTGGCAACGGCATGGGATATACCGCGATGCGCATTCGCGGCACCGATGCCAGTCGCATTAACGTTACTACCAACGGCATCCCGATGAACGATGCCGAAAGCAGTCTGCTCTATTGGGTAAACATGGGCGACCTTGCATCGAGCCTTGGAAGCATTCAGGTGCAACGCGGTGTGGGCACTTCTACCAATGGTGCGGGGGCATTTGGCGCAACGGTGAACATGCAAACCGAGAACATCGGGCTGCAACCCTGGGCCGCATTCGACCTTTCGGGCGGCTCTTACTACTCGCATAAGCAGACTGTGCGCTTTAGTACAGGACTGATGGGCGGACATTGGGGCATCCAAGGCCGACTGTCTAACCTCGGGTCGAAGGGCTATGTAGACCGCGCATCGTCTAAACTAAACTCTTATTTCCTGCAAGCTGGCTATTTCGGCGAGACCACCGTGGTGAAATTCATCACCTTTAACGGAGTGGAACAGACTTATCACGCATGGGATTTTGCCTCGAAGTATGACCAAGAGCAATACGGACGTACTTACAATCCTAGTGGAAAGATGGAGGATGATGCCGCAGGGAACACCCAATTCTATAAGAATCAGAACGACAACTACCACCAACAGCATTACCAATTGTTGTGGAACCAGTTGATGGGAGAGTACTGGAACCTTAACCTTGCCCTGCATTACACCAAGGGCGGCGGCTATTACGAGCAGTATAAGAAGAACCAAAAGCTGGCGCAGTATGGCCTTGATGCCGGTGGAACGAAGGCAAAGAGTTCGCTTGTGCGCGAAAAATGGCTTGACAACTATTTCTATGGAGCAGTTGCCGCATTGAATTACGACAACAAACGCAACTTCTCGGCTACGCTGGGCGAGGGCTGGAACAGGTATAGCAACGACCACTTTGGCCGCGTTACGTGGGTGAAAAAGCCCATAGACGACTTTATGCCCAACCATGAGTATTACAACAACAATACGAAAAAGACCGACTATAATGCTTATCTGAAAGCCACTTACGAGTTTGTGAAGGGTCTTAGTGCCTTTGCCGACCTGCAATATCGCTATGTAAACGTGCGCATGGTGGGGCCGGCAGATGCCACAAGCGCAAAGCGCAGTTTCAGTTACGACGTAAACGAAACGTTCAACTTCTTCAATCCCAAGTTCGGACTGAACTACGAACTCTCGCCCTTGCATCGTTTGTATGCCAGTTATGCCATCGCCCACCGCGAACCTGTGCGCAGTAACTACGAACATAACATGGATGCAGAGTTGGAAAAACCACGTGCCGAACGTCTGAACGACCTCGAAGTGGGGTACGAATTTACCGCGAAGAACTTCACGGCTGGGCTTAATCTCTACCACATGAACTACAAAGACCAACTCGTTCCTACGGGCGAAGTGAAACTCGACAAACCCATTACGCGCAATTTCGACAAGAGTTATCGCATGGGTGTTGAGCTTTCGGCAGCGTGGATGCCTGTTGATTGGTTCCGTTGGGATGCCAACGCCACCTTCTCTAAGAACAGGGTGAAGGACGTAACCGTAATGCTTACCGATGGCACGGTGTACACGATAGCTGGCGAAAGTCAGCTAGCTTTCTCGCCTAACACGGTGTTCAACAACGTGTTTACGTTCGATAAGGCTGGTTTCCGCGGTATGGTGATGAGCCATTTTGTGGGCGAACAGAACCTAACCAACACGGGCTTTAAGACGATGCAGACCAAAGACGCCGGCAAAAACACGGTGAATGACTTGATTTCGCTGAAACAATACTTCACCACCGACATCGACTTGTCGTACACTTTCTCGCTTAAAGCCTTGGCTTTGAAGGATGCCACCATTGGCATAACGCTCTATAACGTGTTCTCTTCTAAGTACGACAACAATGGTTGGGCCGCTCCGCAGTATCGTTTGGACGGCGCTACGCTCGTTGCAGAAAACGCTTGGGGCACGCGCGACAGCGAAGCAGCAGGCTTTGCACCCTCTGCTCCCTTCCATTTTATGGCTAGGTTGGCGGTGAATTTTTAGTGGAGGAGTTGCTTTGAGGAGTTAAGGAGTTAAGTTGAGGAGTTAAGGAGTTATGGAGTTAAGGAGTTAAGCCAAATGCTTTTTGATGAGTAGTTAAGGTGTTAAGGAGTTATGGAGTTAAGCCAGATGTATAGGTGGCGTTAGCCATTCTTTCACCTTATTCACTCTTTCACTCTTTCACCTTTTCACCTTTTCACTCTTTCACTCTTTCACTTTTAGAAGTTATGGAGTTAAGTAAAGGCTTAGTTACAGCGTGGTGAACATCCTTATAAACTCATCGTTGCCTTAATGTTAAGCTTTGCTTTACCGCTTTAATGGGCAACTGTCCTTAACAACTTCGAGTGTGCAAATTATCAAAAAAGGCTCTTAAACCCCAGCTCCTCTTATGGGGAGTTGGGGTCGAGGGGCTTATTAACAAGGCATTCATCTTCGATTTTATAACAAAGTGGGTGTGTGCCAATATAATAACAACAAGGCAAATCACTCCCCTCTCCCCTTGGAGAGGGGCTGGGGGTGAGGCCGTTTTATAAATTCTCGCGTATGCTTTCTTTCCTTTCCCTTCATTGGCTCGACATTTTCACCACCATATTAGGCCTACTTTACATCTGGTTAGAATATCGTGCGAGCATTGCTTTATGGGTAGTGGGTATCGTAATGCCCGCCCTAGATGTGTGGCTATATTGGCAACACGGACTATATGGCGATGCGGGCATGGCCGTTTACTACACGTTGGCCGCCATTTATGGTTACGCCGTATGGAAGTTTGGGCGCAAACGCGGACAGACGGCAGGCCAACAGATGCCCATTACGCACATGCCGCACCGGTTGTTTGTGCCTACCGTGGTGTTCTTTGTTGTGGCTTGGGGTGCCACTTATTATGTGTTGATAACCTTTACCGACAGCAATGTGCCCGCGCTAGATGCCTTTACCAACGCCCTAAGCTTTGTTGGCCTTTGGACTTTGGCGCGAAAATACGTTGAGCAATGGCTGTTTTGGATTGCCGTAGACGTGGTTTGCACCGGCCTATATATATATAAAGGTATTCCCTTTAAAGCTCTGTTGTATGGCCTGTACGTGGTTATTGCCGTGGCTGGGTATAGAAAATGGAGGAGAGAGGCAGAGGTTAGAAGTTAGATGCGTGATGAAGTTAAGTGGTTGGGCCAGTGGATAGCGAAGTACTTAATGGCTGACTTATAGGTTACAAGGCAAGAAAGTGGTGTTGAAGGCTGATGAAATGTGGCATTAAATGTAGTGCTGATTAGCCAACAAACTCGCCAACTTGCCATTGTTCCAACACAAAACCGCCCCGAAGTGCATTGCATTTCGGGGCGGTTTTTGTGTTGGGGGTTAAGCCTCTTTCTTCTTTTTTCGCCAATCTAAGTACAGCGTTGCGGCGATAAGCAACAGCAATGCTGCATAAGAGATATAGGCGATGGTTTCGGTTCGGTCGATGCTCTTGGGGTAGAAACTCAGCACCACCTCGTGTTTACCAGGCTTTACGGCGAGCGCACGCAGCAGATAGTTCACGCGCCCCAACTCTGTGGGCTGCCCATCTACCGTGGCTGTCCAGCCCGGATAATACACTTCCGAGAACACCAACACGCCACCTTTGTCGCTCTCTACACTGTAATGCAGTTGGTTTGGCGCATACTTCTTCAGCTCGGCCTTAGCAATTGTGCCTTGTTGAACGCTCGTTCCCAGCACGCTTTCAAAGCGTTTGTCGGCCACAGCCTCGTGTCGAAGGTTCAGTTTTGCCAGTGCATCTAGTTCGGCATTGGCGTTATCCACATACTTCACCTTGTCCACCAGCCACGCATTGCCATAGGCATAGGGGTTTAGAAGTGGCACTTTCTGGTTGTTTTGCAACGGCAGGATAAAGTATTTGGCGTTAAGCATGTTGATAACGGGATAAATCGAGTCGCCCTTTACGCGCGTCATGTCGCCGCCAGCTTCGGCAACAGACTTCATCAATCCCTGCATTTCGGGGGCGATGTAAGCCTCAATCAGCTCTTGGTAGCGGCGCAGTTTGGCGGCGTGATACCCGCCAATGCTCTTATGATAATACGAAGTCTCGTTTTCGTTAAAGGTGTTCGAGGCCAAGTTCAGCACCCTATAATCCAAGCTCTTGTCTTGCAATATCAGTCGGTCTGTATTGTCCATTGGCTGTGGTTGGTCGCGAACAGAGGCCTCCACAAACATGTCGTCGTGCAGGTAGCGTTTGTTTACCTGCCACATGTCGATAAGACACAGCAGCGTTAGTGCACCAATAAGATATTCAGCCTTCAACTTCTTGGCCTTATAGAGCAGCAAGAAGGTGGTTCCGATGACGATAATCCAGAACGAACGCCAGCAATCGGCCCTGAATATGGCTTGCCTAACCTGTGTTAGGTCGGCAAGAATGGGGTTGAGTTGCTGTTGCGGAAACTGCGAAAGGGCTTGCAACTCGTCGCTAGAAACGAACGAACCGAAGAATACGCTGGGCGTAAGGGCGAACAGCAAGGCCATGCCTGCCGTTAGTCCAAAGCTTACATACACGTATTTTATCTTGTGCGTAAGCAGTTCGGGCTCGTCTATTATCTTCTTTAAGGCCATTATCGCAAGCAGCGGAATGGTAAATTCGGCGATGACGAGGATGGAGGCCACCGTGCGGAACTTGGCATATAGCGGCATGTAATCGATGAATAGGTCGGTGAGCCACATCATGTTCTTACCCCACGAGAGGGCAATCGACAGCACCGTGGCGGCCACCAAAGCCCACTTCATCGGACCTTTCACGATGAAAAGTCCCAGTATGAAGAGCATCAGCACAAACGCTCCCACGTACACAGGGCCCGATGTGCCGGGCTGTTCGCCCCAATATTGGCCTATCTGCTGATAGAGATAGCCCAGTTCGGGGTTGCCTTTCTCTTGCACAATGGGGTTGGCCGACATGGGAACAGATGCTCCGCCCTTGGCGTTTGGCACCAATAGCGTCCATGTTTCGCCAATGCCGTAGCTCCATTGCGTAATATAGTCGCGTTCCAACCCGCTGTTCGATTGGTTGGCGTTGTTCTTCTTCACCAATTCGCTTTTACCTCGCATCGACTCTTGTCCGTATTGCCACGTGTGGTAAAGCGAAGTTAGGTTAAGACAAACGGCAAGTGTTGCGCCAATGGCGCATGCAGCGGTGGCCTTAAAGAAACGCGCCAGCTGTTTCTCCTTAATGGCTTGCACAAGGTAGGCAATAACCATAAAGAAGATAACGAAGAGGTAGTAATACGTCATTTGCACGTGGTTGGCGTATATCTCGAAGGCCGTAAACACGGCTGTAACAATCAGTCCGCGCACGTACTTTCCCCTATAAGCCCATACAATACCCGCAATCATGGGCGGCAGATAGGCAAGGGCCATCACCTTCCAGATGTGTCCGGCGGCGATGATAATGAAAAAATAGCTTGAAAATGCCCATATCACCGCGCCAAGTGCGGCCAACGATTGCCTGAAATCGAAGGCCCGTAGCAATATGTAAAAGCCCAAAAGGTAGGCAAAAACATACCACACATAGTCGGGCATCCACAGGTGGTAGGCCTTAGTTGCGGTCGAGAGCACGCTTGTGCTGGGATACGAGGGCGAGGTTTGGTAGGTGGGCATGCCGCTGAACGTGGCGTTGCTCCATCTGGAAGTCTCTCCTGTCTTCTCTTTATACTTCAACACCTCTTGTCCTGCGCCTCGTCCTGCTGCGCTGTCGTGCTGATAAAGTATGCGTCCGTCTATGGTGGCAGGTACAAAATAGGCATAGGCCAATACGGCAAAGGCCACAACGGCCACCACATCGAACAGGTATTTTTTTAGTTTTTCCATTATGGTATAAATAAAATCTGTTCTGCAAAGATATATATAATATGTGTATTTCGCACCCTTTATGCTGTTAATTTTGACAGAGAAGGGCAAATGTGTGGGGTAAGGGGAGAGTAAAAGCCGTACTTGCAGAAGGCCATTAGTATTGATGATGCTGCTTGTGGACGGTGAAATGGTGTGAAAGCGGGTAGGGAAGTGAATGCGATGCCCCGTAAAAACAAATGGTTGTGCCGCTTACCGGATTGGGGTAAGGGCACAACCAATGGGTGTTGTATGTTTTAATGGCGATGTTTTAGCCTTATCTAACAATAGTTTTAACGGTCTTTCCGTTGGCTATCTTCACGATGTTCAGACCGCGAACGGGAGCAGAGATGCGCTGGCCAGCGGCGTTGTAACGCGACACTTCGGCTGCGGTGTCTTCTTGTTGCAACCCTTCGATAGACGAAGTGTTGAGGGCTTTCACCTCATAGCGGCCTGTTGCAGCGGCACTTTTCTCCGCCAAGCGGGTTTTAAAAGGCTCTACCTTGTCGGTAGGAACAAAGAAAATAGTTTGTTTGCTCAGAGTACGGAAGGCTTGATTGCCTAATTCGGGTACAGCGTTCATCACGTTGAAAGTAACGGTAGAGAGGCGTGTGCCAAAGAAAGCTCTTTCGCCTATGCCGCTAGGACCGCCCTTAAACGTAACGCTAGTTAGGGCGTTGCAGCCCGTAAAGGCCTCGGAACCGATGGAGGTTACCTCGGCAGGAATGACAATCTCGGTAAGTCCCGACCCTGCAAAAGTCTTCGATTGGATGTTGGTAATGCTCTCAGAAAGTGTAATGTGGGTAAGGTTTTTAGCCCCTGCGAATGCTTGTTCGGCTATGCTGCCCACCGATTGGGGTACGGTAAACGACTTGTCTTCGCGTGCGATGGGGTAGAGTAGCAGCTCAGACTGGTCTTCGTTGTACAGCACACCGCCAACAGAAGAATAACCTTCGATGCCTTCTTCCACCCCGTAATTCTTGATGGGTGTGTTTAGGAAGGTGTCGGCCGCTTTCCCAATGAACGATGCCGGCAAGGTAAAGGTGTTGAGCGAGGCGCAATTGGCGAAGGCTTTACTGCCTAATTCTTCTACTCCCGACGACAATTTTACGCTTTTCAGCGCGCTGCAACCATTGAACGTGTTTGCACGTATCTCTTTTATCTGGCAGTCTTCGTTGAAGTTTACGGTCTCAATGCTCGTGCACTCTGAAAAGGCAGCGGTGCCCATGTAGCTTACTGCGGCCGGTATGTTCACTTCTTTTAGTGCCTTACATTTGGCAAAGGCATAGTCGCCGATGTGGGTTACCGATGCAGGAATGGCGCAAGTGGTAAGTTTCGAGCAGCCGTTGAAGGCATTATTGTTTATCTTTTGCGTGGTGGCTGGCAGTTTCACCTCAACCAGTTTGTCGCAACCGTGGAACATGTACTGGTCTACGAGGTTGTCTTCGGATATGCCATATCCCACATTCGACAGGCTTTTCTTTATGAAGAAGTACGCACCAGAACTCTTTTTGAAACTTGCGGCGCGCAGGTTAAGGTGTTGTAGCTTGCCTGGCTTGATAGGCTCGTTGTCGCCATTATTCGCACCAACCATCTGGCGGATAAAGAGAATGTCGGCGGTGTTGATGGGGCCAGAGATGGTCAAGTCGGTGATGGTTAACTTCTCGTTGGCAGTGATTTGGTTGCTCAACGTACCTGCCTCGGTCAGCGTAACGCTCTTTTCCAAGGCGTTGGCTGTGGTGCAGAGCATGGCGAAAGCCATGATTGCAAGATGCTTTTTGCTTGTAAAAATCTGTAACATGTATTGTTCTATATATTTAAATGGTTATTTGTTTGTCGTTTGTTTGGGGGTTAACGTTCGTAGGGCAGAACCAGTTTAAAGCCTCTGCCGCGCAACACCACGTTTTGTTCTCGCACCTCTTCAACCGTAAGCTTGTGTTTGCCTTCGCGCAAAAGCGTGCCGCTGAACTCTTCTGGATAGTTCATGCCAAGGTTTACTTCCACCTTTTGGCCAAGCTTTGGCGCAACGATGGCGGGTTTTATTTTAAGTATCCGTCTGGCTGCTGTGGGGCGCGCGCCATTCATCAGCCAAACGCCAATACCCGGTCGGCGAACGGCCATTACGGTGTTCATCTGTTGATAAATACTTCGCGAAGTGGTGCCGTATACGCCCACCTTTTGTGCCGACCCGCTGCAACGTACGGTTACTTTAAGCGTTTTAAACTGGCCGTCTTCGCCAATGGCCTTTATGTTGGCCTCGCCTTCGTAAGCGGCAGCAATTTCTAGGATGCCTGTTTTGGCGTTCCATTTGGTGTTCAGTATGCTGTCGGGGTCGTCGATGGTGAGCCGTGCGAGGTCGCCACCGCCTGCAAGACTAACGAATTTGCTCTCGTCGCGCGGATAAAGGCGTATTTCGGAGTCGCTGATGCTGATGGGCGGAACCACAACACTGATTTTTAGTTTGCGCTTAAAGTCGCCCGAAAGGATGGTGGCGTAGGTTTCGCCTTCCAGCAAGCCATTGATGCGCAACGTATCTTTCGATATGGAGATGCTTGCCACCTTCGAGTCGGCGATGTTGGCTTGGTATTTTCCCGTTCCGCCATGAAGGAGCACGATGCGTGTGGACTGCTTGTTGAGTGCCACCGAGTCGGTGTTGTTGGTGCCGAAGGCAATATCCGAAAGTTCAGTGTCTGTGGCATTGTCGCAACTAGTCAATGCCATAGCCGCGAAAACCAGCAGAAGGCATAGGCGGCTTGCCGTTTTGTATATTGGTGTTGTCATCGTTTAGTCTACGTTTAGTTTGTATTCTATTTCCCATTTGCGCGTCGGCGTTTCTTCAATCTCTATGCGTAGGGTGTGTTCGCCCTTTGAACCGAAAGTTATAGCGCCAGATGTGGGTGTAACGGGTTGGCCATCTACCCAATAAAGCATTTTGGCATCGGGGTTGGCCAAGTCGTGATAGTATAGTGGTAGCGTGCGTGGGGCCGTTCCTTGCTCACGAACCATATATAGATAAGGTATTCGGTCTTCGTCGTTTACGCCGAAGTTTAAGGGCATCGTGGTTTGCGACACGGTTGCAGATGCGTCTGAAACTACCGAGCCTTTGATGGTTTTCACACTGAAAGCATAGCTCTTGCCTGGTTCCAACCCCGTAACCACATGTTTAGTTGCTTTCGTGGTTGCCGCTGCTTTGCCGTTGATGGTTATCTCGTAGGTTACGTCCGTTTCAGCCACAGCGTTCCACGACAGTTCAATCTCTCGCTGTTGCGGTGTGGCATGCAGGTTAGCTGGTGGTTCGGGCTTGTTGGGCACAACGCCTTCCTTGGTTTTTACCATCGAGATGTCGTCGATAAGGATGTGTCTTCCTGCGTCGGCGTCTTCGTATACAGACAGTATGTAGAAACCCAATGCAGCCGATTCAACCCCAGCAGGTGCCTTAAAAGTGAGCGTTTTCTTTTTCCATGTGCCCGTAAAGTCTTTGGCCATGTCTTTTTGTGCCTTCCGTTCCTCTTTCTTAATGAGCTGTTCGCCCTTATACCAGTCGATGTAAACCAAGATGTTGGGTTTGGTAACCGTGCCTTGATACCAGTACGACAGTTCGTATTCGGCACCCGGTTGCACCTTTATATAATGTGTGTTGAAGTCTTTGTCGCGTGCGATGAACGACCCGCCATTGGGGAAAACGCGTATGGCGTAGTTGCCGCTGTGTGCCGTTTTCGTACGTTCGCGCGACAGCGATGAGTTGAAATACCAATACTGGGGTTTGAGATAGGGGTCGAACGAGGGTGCAGTACCCCCTTCGCCGCTGCCTTCGTTGCCGTTTTGAGGCTTAACATAGACTTCAAATCCCCCGTCGATAACCAACTCTTCGTGTGTTTGGGCCGTGCCTGCCTGTGCAAAGGCAAGCGCGAGGGCAAGGATATGTAGTTGTTTCATATTGTTCTTATTGATGTGTTGGCGCGTATATGTTGTTTCATTACAGGCTTATGCCATACCTCTGTGCCACCTGCCAGGCCACGTTTCGCAGCGAACCTGTGGTGGATGTGTCGGCAAGGAGCCGTTGTTTGTCCCAAAGTCCGTTGCCGGCGGTTAGTTGGTCGATGAGCGTTTTTACCTCGTTGTAGGTGAAATGGGGCTTGCCCGATGCCTGTACGGTGAATTGCAGGCCATAAACTGCACCACATGCCTCGGACAAGAAGGTAAGGGCATTGGCTGCATCCTCATCAATGTTGGCCATAGTGGTTTCGCCCGTTAGCAGATTAATGGCTCTTATGGCAGCCACTTTTGATAGCTCGGCACGAATAATGGCCTGTTGGCGCAACATGTCGGCATAGCGATATTGGGTAATTGCTGCCCTTCCTGCTGCAAAAGCGTTGTAAAGCGTGATGCGCGATTGGCGTAAGGTGGGCGCGTTTGCGGCCTGAACGTAAGGCAACCAGAATTGGTAATAACCGTAAGCTAGGTCCCAATGGTGTTCTAACTCGGTGTAGTTGTGGCCTGCATCGAGCACGTTGTCTTCGTGGTTTTTGCGTAGGACCTTACTATTCAGCACGCTGTCGTTGAGGTGGGTGTTGAGAATCTTGTCGAGATAGATGCCGCCATAGACGATGCCTTGGAAGAGTTCGGCCACCACCAGCCCCTTTTCGTTGGCAAAAGCGAGGTTAACATCGCCGATGTTGCGGCCTACATATCCGCCTTTTCCTGGCTTTGCCTTTTGGTTACGGGCAGTTCCAGGCCCCTCTTTGCCCATTCCGCTGAGTGTAGCAGCTTGGTTGAAGATGTCTTCCACGTCTTTCTTTACGAGTGCGCTATCGGCTTTGTGGGTTGGCGATGCCGACAGTTCGCGGCGCGGTTTCAATCCAAATTCGCCATTATTGTAATAGCCCTTCATCGTTTCCAGCAGTGTGCGGTTCTCAATTCTGGCTTCTTTAAGGTAGCTGTCGTAAATATAAGCAAGTGGGTCGCGCAGCAAAGTGCATTCCAAGTAGTCTACACTGCTGATGCCATTCCTTGCAAATTTGTACTGCGGGTCTGGGTAGGGAGGCATCACATAGGCCGATTCAACGGTTTCTCCTTCCCAGCGATTGCAGGACGAAAAGACGAGTGGCGCCAACAAAAGTGCCAAGAATATCTTGTGGTTCATCGGGTGTCGTTATATATATAATGTGTATGGGGAGGGTTAGGGCAAGATGATGTAGGCGCAAAATGGGCCTTTTATCTTGCCAATTCCTTCTTCGTTTTGGTGTTCGTTCACTTTAAGTGGTTTCACAATGGTAAGCCCGTCTTCGGAAATAGCCGAGATGGTGGCCTTTATTGACGACCCACGAGGACCTACACCGTTTACCAAAAGGTACATCGGGAAACCTGATTTGGCCTTGAAATGCAGTTCGTGTTGCTGACCATTAGAAAGAAAAGACGTTGCATCTTCGTTTGTTTTGTTGGTGGCAATGGTGGTGAGCGAGCGGTTTGCAGCCACATAACGCACCACATAGCGCGATGCAAGTTCGGCCTCGGGCACGTTATTGCCCAAGATGTCTACCTCGCGAAACGAGCAAGTAAGCGTAACATCGTAGGTTCGCACGTCTTTGGTTATCTCCACTCCGGGGTAAACGAAGTCGGAAACGGGTGCATCGGGGTTCCCCAATTGCACTACTTGGTCCTCGTAAGAGACCTTGGGTTTCTCTACACCTGTGAAAGGAAAGAGCGTGTCGTAGTCTTCTTCGGCATAATCGGCAGTGCTACGCGAGCAGCTTACAAGCATTGCGACCAGTGCTAAGAGCATATATTTCATTGCGTTCATGTGTTCAGTTTGTTTTAAAGGTGGTATATCAGCGGTCGTCGCCTTCATCCCAAATCTCGGCAACAAGTCCTGTTGGCTTGCCTTCTGGGTGCAAGTGCTTGCTTACAAGGCGCGTTTTGCGAAAGAGTGGGTCGTAAACTTCTACCAGTTCGGCAACGAAACGTTGGCCTACACGTTGGAAATCGAAGAACATGATTTTGCTGTCGTAGCGCAATCCTGCACGGAAAGTGATGCCATGCTCTGTGCCTGCGTAGCCCGAACCCAATCCGACAATCTCTTTTGCTGGATAGTCTGGTATGGGATTTTTCTTCTGCGCAAAGAGAAAGAGGTAGTATTTCTTCTCCCTGATTTCGCGTAACAGCGATTGGTTTGTCTCAACGTTGCGTTTTACATAAACGTCGCTGCGGAAGAATATGCGGCTACCACGGTGAATGGAGAGTTGCGGATTGACCATGCTTTCGAAGAAATCGCGGTTCTGGAAAGCTCTATCAGCTGTTTGTTTCCATTGCTCTTCGCTGGCAAGTTTGGTGAAAACGATGTATTCGCGAGCGGGTTCTAGGTAGCTGGCAGTGCGGAAAACGAGGTCGCCGTCTTCGTTCTTGCCCATGAACAGCCAATCGGAAGAGGCACGAAAGGCATCGTTAACCAACTGATGCACGTAGTTGCGGGTGACGAAACTCAGCTGTGTGAAACTGTTTCGGCCCACGCGATATTCGCTTTTCTGTGGTGTGGAGGCAGTTTGTTGGGTGAAGTCGGCCTTCATCTCCATCGTGTTGTCGGCGTTAAACCGCATGGTGAAACTGTCTCCACCATAGCCGTATCGTCCGCGGTAACCGAATTGTGGGATTAATTCTGATGGATTGGAGAAGAGCAACGAGTCGGTTCGTGGGAAATACAGCACTCGCCAACCATGCTCGGCACTGGTTAGTTCGGCTTTCAAGGCGGCAATGCTCTCTGCATTACGCTGTGCCGGCGAGCGGTCGAAGACGTCTTGACTGGCATCGCAAGCCGTAAGTAACGTTACGATGATGGCTGTTAGCCAAGCTTTGGTTTTACTGTGCATGTTGTTTGATGTAGTTGTTTATGCGGCGCAGACTGGCAATCTGTAACTGCTTTAAGTTGATGTGCAGGCTTTTTTGCATGTATTGTTCTACAAAAACCTGTTTTGCCACAATCTCTTTATAGGCTTGTTCGGCCTCTTTGTTGTATTGTTGCTGTACCTCGGGGTCGCTGTCTTGGTCGGGCGTTTGCGCTGTATTGATGGCGTCGTTCACCTCTTTGGGTGTGGCACAGAGGGTTGAACTGATGATTTCTGCAAAGTCGTCTTCGGCCGAAAGAAAGGCTTGCATGGTGTAAAAGCCGCGTTTATTGGCATAATCGGCTAGTCCGAAGTAGTCTTTTTCTTTCTTCGAGTAGCCCAAGGGAGCGGCCAAAGGTTCGGTCGAACCCGTGTAGCGATGTCCGCTTATGGCCGTAAACTTGTCGCGATCGTAGGCAACAAGCTCTGCCAAACGACGTGCAAACTGGTGATGAACGCTGCGCATCAGGGCATACATCTTGTTGGTGTCGCCTGCTTTAAAGTCGTCTACGCGGAAGATACACATCTCCGAGGGCGTGAGCTGTGGGTTGTTGAGCAGTTCAACGCCGTTCTCGTCTACGTTCTTCCCACCATATAGATATATTCGTAGGGGCGTTTTACCTTGCAGGAAGTGGTCTCCTCCGAGGTTTTCTTGTCGATAAGTCTCGAAACATAGTTCGCGAACGGCCCTTAAAATGGCCTTCACGTTGTCGGGTTTTGGTGGTGAAACGAAGGTCGTACCTGTGTTGGCGTTCTTCCGCCAACGGTAAACCACCTCAATGTTATAAGGTGCGGTTATGCTGTCGGCTATCCAATGGTCTAGCTCTGTCTGTGGGGTTTGCGCCGATCCTGCATCCACCACGCTCTGCGGACTGAGCGATTCGTTGGTGCAGGCCTGCAAAAGGTATGGCAACAACAGGCAGATAATGTTCTTTATATTCATCGTTTATAGTTCTTTTTGCGTTAAAAGCCTTTTAATGTAAGGGTTCGTTGCGCTCGCGTGGGTTGGGTTCCAAGCCTCGGTTGATGCCTTCGGCTGGTATTTGCAACAGCTTTCGCGGGTCGTTTTTCTCCAAAGGGAAGTAGTAGGTGCTTTTAGACGAGCGTTTTACTGCGATATGAAAGCGGCGAAGGTCGAACCAACGCAGACCTTCTTGGAAGAATTCTTGCTGGCGGAAACCAACGATGGTTTTCACCAAGGCCAACTGTTTGAGGGTCATTCCGTAGAAGGGCGTGTATGTTTTGTAGTTGTTGCGGTTGGTCGTTGTGTATACGTCGCGGTCGATAGAAGGCATAAAGCCAAACTTTCCTTGCATGTATTGCAGCAAATCGTCGATAGATTTGGTGTAGTTTCTTAGCATGGCGTGTGCCTCCATGCGGTTGAGCAACACCTCGTCGGCGGTAAACAGCACGTTGGTGACGTACATTCCACGCGGTTTGCTGCCTACACTCTCGGTGGTAGACAACTCATCGAACTTGGCTAAGTATCTACTTGAAGGCACACCAAGTACGCCAGAGGTGAATATATAGGTGCCGATGAAATTCATTTTCTCGTAATCGCCGCCGCCCTCAATGCCTTTTTGGGCGAACACTTTGTTTACAATGTTGAACGTAGAGCCATACTTCTCGGTGGGAAGGGTGCGTGCCAAGCGGCTCTCTGTGGTGGTTAGCAAGAGGTTTGCAGGCTCGTCGGTAGAGGTGTAGCGGCGAAAAAGGTCTTGATGTCTGAACTCTAACTCGTTGGCATACGTGCGCCAAGGGCGCAATTGGGTCTTAGGGTCGCCGCCAAGTACATAGTCGGCATAGGCCACCACTTGCTGCCAGTCGCCCTTCATGAGGTAGAAACGCGTGGCAAAAGCATAGGCAGCCTTCTTGTTGAAGTGGAATTTGGGGTGCTTGTAATACTCGTCGGCAACGAGCGTTATGCCTCTTTTCAGGTCTTTTTCAATCAGTTCGTACACTTCGCTCACCGTTTGTCGCTTATAATCTACCAGTGCCTCCTTCTCTGGTTTGGTGATATAGGGGATGCCAGGGTCGGTGCTTTGGGTGGAATAGGGTTGTGCCCAGATGTTAACCAGCATGAAGTGGAGGTAGGCTCTCAGCAAGAACGCCTCGCCATAAAGCGCTTTTACGCGCGCACTTTTGGGGTAGGTAGAGAGCAATTCCAGTGCTTTGTTGGCTTGGGCTATACCTTTGTAGCAGGCATTCCAATAGTTTAGGGGCGTGTCTAGGTCTTCTTGGTCGTAGTCTTCCCAAAAAAACATGGCCTCATTCAGTCGCGAATGCACGCCGTTGGGTCGTTCCTCAACGTTGTCGGTGCGTGGTTCGAGAAACGGAATGTAGCTGGCTTGGGGGTAAGCGCCCGTAAGTAGCTCGGCAATCTTGTCTTCCGTGTCGATGGCTATATCGAGATCGGAGTCGGGACTTTGGTCCAGAAAGTCGTTGCAGGCTGTAAACAGCGCGAGCAACGCCAGTAGCAAGATGTTATTCTTCATTTATATATGGAGTGATTTTCGTTATGTTGGTGGGGTTTATATCGTATGTCCGACCGCTGTTTAGAACCCTAAGTTGAGCGTGGCAGTGAACTGACGGGGTGTGGGGAGCGACACACCGCCCGTGCGATAGTATTCTGGGTCTTGCCCTTTCAGCTTGCTATCGGCATAGATGAGGAAGGGATTGGTGACGTTGAGGCGCAAGGATGCAGCGTGCAAGCGCAACTTTTTGAGCAAAGCAGGTGTGCATGTGTAGCCCAACGAGATGTTCTTCATACGCACGAAACTGCCATCGGCCACGCGATTTTGCGAAAAGTTGTAGGTGTTATACGCTTTCTCGATATTCTCTTTGCCCACTTTGGCGATGAGTTCTTGCGATGGCAGCGTGGGAACATCCGTGCGCAGCTCGTCGCCAGGGTTGAGCCAGCGGTTGTAATACTCCTTTGAGAAGACGTTGAGGTCGGCAAAGTCGGGGTCGAAAGTAGGGTTGAGCCTTATCTTGTTGCCTGCCTGCATGGTGAGAAAGAACGACAACTCCCACGCGCCTAGCTTGAAAGTGTTGTTCAATCCGCCCAAAACCTGCGGTTCTATGGGGCCGTGGTAGATGAGATATGTCTTTGCATACTGCGTGTCTAGAAAGTCGGCGCCTGCGTTTTTAGCGTAAGCGTTCTGGCTAGAAGGGTAGCGGCCGAAGTTGAAAGTGGGCAATCCGTTGCCGTCTAGCCCCTGGAAGTTGTACGAAAAGAGCGAACCCTTGGGATAACCAACGATGTTTCCGCGTCCGCGTCCTGCCACCATGTCGAAAGCATTGGGCGTGTTTAGCAGGCGGGTAATCTTTTGATGCATGGCACTTAGCGTAAGGCTGGTGGTCCAAGAGAACCTGTCGGCAACGATGTTCTTGGTGTGTAGGCCCAGTTCTACGCCTCTTGTGCGCATGTCGCCAAAGTTGGCGTACTTGTAGTACTGGCCTCCAACGCCCGAAGTGCGTACAAGGTCGATGAGGTCGAACGTGTTGCGCTGGTACAAGTCGATGGTTGCGCTGATGCGATTGTTGAACATTCCCAGTTCAACACCCAAGTTCAGCTCGTACATTTTTTCCCATGTCAGGTCGCGATTTTCAAGATGTTTGATGTTGAGTTTGTTCTCGCGGTTGTTAAAATGGTAGCGGTTTACGATGCCGCTTTGGTAAACGGCGTTGGCGTTGATGGCCTCTTCGTTCATCTTGGCGGTAAGTCCGTAACTGGCGCGAAGTGCTAAGCGCGAAATCCAAGCATGGTTTTTAAGGAACTTTTCTTGGTCGATGTTCCATTTGGCACCAACGTTCCATGTGGGCAACCATAGTGCACGTGCACCACGACCCGAACTGTTGGAGCCCTCGGTGTTGAGAACGAAGTTGAAAACATAACGCCCCGCATAGCCGTAGGTGCCGTTTAGCGAGAAGGTTACGCCGCGTTCGTTGCGCTTATGCAGTCCAAAGTAACTGTTGCCTTCGTTGGTTAGCTTGTCGAAGATAAGCGGATTGGTGTACACTTGGTTGCCGCGACCATATTGTATGCCGTAACCTTGGAAGGGTTGGTTGGAGCGATTGGCGGCGCGAACCTCGGTAAAGGCAAACGCTTTAAAGTCGTGCTGCCCCATGCGCTTGTCGAAATCGAGGGCCAAACGTGCCAAAAAGCTGGTCATTGATGTCTCGGTGCGGTTGAACAAGCCGCCGTGGGTAAGGCCAACCTTTGGTTGGAGCAGGGGATTATCCTTGTCGCGCACCAAGTAGATGTTCTCTTGTGCAACCGTGGGGTTGTCGTTGGCGCGATAAGCCTGCACTACGTTAGAGCCTTCGTCCACCTCGTGTGTGGTGACAGTGTTGGCACGACGGGCTGAAAACAAGGTTTTCACGGCCAAGTCTGTCGTTAGTTGGTAGCTGCCTTCGGCTTGTAGCTTAAAGTCAAGCACGTCTACGTGGGTTTGGTTGTTGGCATATTCGTTCAGGATGTTGAACGGAGCCCAATTGTTTCGATAGTAAGCCAGACTGCCGTCGGCGTTGTATGGGCGCAGTGTGCGACTTGTGCCCAGGGCGTAAGAGAAGGGATTGATGTCGAAATCGCGCTCAAACACGCCCAGAGTGTGGTTTTTGCGTTGGGGCATTGTGCCTGGTGCTTTCTGCGAACGTATGTTGCCTTGTGCCGAAAGCGTGGCGCGCATCTTCTCGTTAATATAAAAGGTGCTCTTGATGTTGGCCGTTAGGCGGCTCACTTTGTCGGCGATGGTCCAACCGCTATCGTGATAAAAGCCCACAGAGGCATATGTTGCCACGTTCTTTCCGCCGCCGGCGAAGGTGAGCGAATGGTTGGTTGTGGGGTTAAGTGTAAAGAGCAGGTCGAACCAATCGGTGTTGGCATATTCCCTTTCGCGCAGAAAGGCGTTGCGCGCCTCTGCCGTATTGGCTATTTGGTATTGGCCTGTTGCGGGGTCGATGGTGCTCAAACCTCTGTACAACTCGTGGTAAACGCCTGCCCTTCGGCCGTAAAGCGCGTTGCGGAGCCCAAAATATCCCTTGTCGTTCATCTCTTGATAGAGGGCCATTGTTTCTTGCGAGTTCAGCAAGTCGAATTGGCTGTAACGCGGTTTCATGCGAATGGTGTTCTCGGTAGAGTAGCTTACGCGCAGGGGCGTTTCTCTTTTACCCGATTTTGTGGTCACAACAATAACGCCGTTGAGTGCGCGCGCACCGTAAACAGAGGTTGCCGAAGCATCTTTCAGCACCTGAATGTCTTCTATGTCGGCAGGATTAAGGCCTGCAACGGCCGACCCAACCAGCGTGGCAGCATCGCCCGATGCCAGTTGGTCTAGGTTTAGGTGTACCAAGTCTTCGTAAACCACACCATCGATAACCCACAGCGGCTGCACGTTACCGATGATAGAGGCTCCGCCACGGATGTTAATGCGCGGTGCAGAACCAAACGTTCCTGATATGTTTTGTATCGAAAGGCCAGCCACGCGTCCTTCAAGCATGCGCGAGAGGTCGGCTATACCTTCTAGTTTAATGTCGTTCATCTTTACTGAAGTGGCCGCACCTGTGTACACGCGGTTGCGAATGTTCTGGTAACCAGTTACTACCACCTCGTCCACCATTCGACTGTCGGCCTTCATCACGATAGTCATGGGCTTGGCTTGGGCCTTGGTTCGCAGGGTGGTCATGCCCACATAGCTCACTTGTAGCGTATGTCCAGGGGCGGCTTTAAGGGTAAAGTGTCCGTCGATGTCGGTCACGGCGCGCTCCGTGGTGCCTGCGGCTTGCACCAAGGCACCCACTAGGGTTTCGCCTTGTTCGTTCTTCACCGTTCCCGTTATGGTGTTGGCGGTTTGTGCCATAGCCACTTGTAGGCAGGCCATCAATGCGATTGTTAGTGCCACCGCTTTGTAAAAAGGGGTTGATATGTTTGTTGTCATAAGTTTGTTTGCTTAAACAGAGGGGGTTGTATGTGGGTGTTACAGACGCCAAAGCACGCCTCCATAGATGCCAAGAGGATGGCCTGCGCGAAGTCCGGAGGGATGGCGCGACACTAAATAAACCTTGTTGGTGAGGTTGATGGCGTTAAGTGTGAGGGTGAGATGGCGGTTGATGTGTCCTTTTAGCGATGCGTCTACGATGGCATGGGCGGGAATTTTCTCGCGTTCGGCAATGCGCCCTTGTCCTGGTTGGGTGCGCATGTCGCCGTTTATGCGCACGCCGATGTTGGCCTCAAAGCATTTGTGCTCAAAGCCTAGCTGGGCATTGAAGGCGTGCTTATATATATAAGGTATCTCGTCGCCATAGACCACGTCGCCCCACGACTCGCTACTGAATGTGTTTCGCATCTCTGTATCGGTGTAGGTGTACGACAGCTGCAAGGGCAATTGCACGCCCCAATGACGGGGTAGGGGCTGATAATGCAACATCAGTTCAAGACCTTTTACCACGGCTTTGCCCACGTTAAACTGGTCTAGTGTGCCTTGTCCACCCTGTGCAGCAAGGTCGCTGCCCAGCATGTTGTCGTAGTTGTTGTAAAAACCGATGGCCTCTGCCTTCAAGTTATTGGTGGTAAGGCGCAATCCCGCTTCGAGGTTTACGCTACTTTCGGCCTTTTGGTAGAGGGTGGCACTGGGTGGTGCGAACCCTTTATGCACGCCGCCGAATGCCGAAAGCACGGGTAGCAGGCGATAACTAACGCCCAATCCGGGTAAGAAGGCTCGTGCGTGGTTGGGCGTTTCTATGCGAACCATGCCCGTGCGGCGCGGGTCGGCGGCGGTATAGTCGCGTTTTAGCAGGTCAACATCTTCGTAACGAACGCCCAACGTTAGGGTGAGCGCGTCTTTGGCCCACTTGGTTAGGGCGTATCCAGCCCATGCGTGGGCCGTGGTGATACGGTTTGCCTGACTTCCTGGCATGCCTGCGAGGAACAGGTTCATTGTGCCTTGCTGCATGGAGTAGGCATCATCCTGCTGAAAGCGGTCTTCGCTGTCGGCGTGATAGCGCAGGCCGGCCTCGGCGGTGAAGTATCCGCCGAAGAGCATGGTGCGATATTCGGCCTTGCTTTGTATGCCTCGCGAGTGGTATGTGCGGTAGTTGGCACGCACCATCAGGGCCTCGCCCAGATAATCTTTTGCGCCAGTAAGGATGTCGAAGTAGTCTTTATTGGTTTCGGGGTCGGTAAGCACGCTGGCAATAGAACGTTTTTCGGCCTTGGTGTAGCCTGCCCGTACATCGCTTAGCTTGTACCAATTGCGGAAAAAGTGGTTGTAGTATAGGTTAGTGGTTATCTTCCACTTGTTGGCTTTCTCTATGATATAGGTGCCAACCCATTGTGTGTGGCGCGTGGTAAGCTGGTCGCGTTGTGCGCCTGCGTAGCGAAAGTAAGGGCGTTGTGCGAAATCGGTTTCCGAAAGGCCAACGTAAGTTTCGTCGGAGGTTTCGTTGGCAAAGCCGAATTTAAGTTCAAAGAGGTGGTTTACGCCTTCGTCGTTGTCGGTTTGTGCCGAAACCTTGGCTATTAGGTCGTTGCGTTTAAAACCCGTGCGGTTGTCTGGCTCATCACGACGAAAGCCTTTCGACTGGTAACGCAGGTATTCTACCATATAACCCACGTGCTTGTGGCGGTTGCCAAAGCCTGCATACGATTTCAGGGTGTTGTAACTGCCATACGAAACTTGCGCCTTGCCCCACAATCGTTGTGGAATGGGCGTAGAAACCATGTTGATTGCACCACCCGTTGTGAACGGACCGTATTGCACTTGGCTGCTACCTTTAAGCACTTCGATGGCATACATGCGAGCGGCGTTGGGGAAATAGTAGGCGGCAGGTGCAGCGTATGGGGCAGGTGCAGCCAGTACACCGTCTTCCATGAGCGAGATACGTTCGCTACGTTCGGCCTTCGTACCGCGCAAACTGATGTTGGGGCGAAGTCCAAAGCCGTCTTCCTCGTACACGTTAACACCAGGGACGCTCTTCAGCATACGGTTAATGTCGGTGTAACCAAACTTAGCCAGTTCGGTGGGCGATAGATAATAGGCCGAACCCGTGCGGTTGCGGGCCTCGAACTTGCTACCCAACATTTGGTTGGAGCGCACCACCACTTCGCGAATGCGGTGTGTAGAGTCGGTCATAGCCTTGCTCTTGGTTGGTTCTTGGGCTTGGGCAGTGGTAAAGATGGCAAGCGCAAGGGTTGCAAGAGCGATAAGAAATTTCGTCCTGAATGTTTGACACATCATGATTTTTGGGTATTCTGTTTGTTTTCTGACAGTATTTCTCGACAGGCATTCTTCATTCCTACGCCCGCAGACGTGGACTAACCACGCTTTTCTCCCTCTCGGTTGTTGGCAGGCGCAGCGTTGTGGCTAGTGGCAAAAGCCTTTGTTTGTCAAGTAGATAATGTCAGTAAAAACAGTTGATGAATGGTTCCTTTTTATCCGTTTATTTATTTTCGGGTGCAAAATTAATAAATAATTAACTTTTATACAATCATTATTTCTCGGTATTTTAGATAGATGGGATTTAAAGGTGAAAAGGTGAAAAGGTGAAAGGGTGAAAGGGTGAAAAGGTGAAAAGGTGAAAGGGTGAAAGGGTGAAAAGATGAAAGGGTGAAAAGGTGAAAAGGTGAAAAGGTGAAAAGATGGAGGGGTGAAAGGATGAAAAGGTGAAAGGGTGAAGGGGGAAAAGGTGAAAAGATGGAGGGGTGAAAGGATGAAAAGGTGAAAAGGTGAAAGGATGAAAAGGTGAAAAGATGAAAAGTGGAAAGATGAAAAGGTGAAAAGGTGAAAAGATGGCTGCGCCAACAACTTGTCGACTTGTCAACTTGTTAACTGGTGAACTTGTCAACTCGCCACCTCGTCAACTTGTTAACTGGTGAACTTGTTAACTGGTGAACTTGTCAATCCGTCAGTTTCTGTAATGTTTTTAGTAAAAATTTTAACATTGTAAGCGCCTTTTCTGCTCATCAATCCACACTTTGCCGCAAAAAATCGATTCTCGCGGAGGTTTGTTTTGATGCAAAAAGGAATTAGCATGTGAATGCAGCGGAATGAATATTTATTTGAAGAGACCGCCATTTACACCAACTTTTGGGCTGTTTATAGCAAAATATAGTGCAATATGCCGCTAAACGCAGTGCATTTTGGTGCTAAACGCAGTGCGTTTTGGTGCTAAATGCAG
>ERZ772986.194-NODE-194-length-37969-cov-28.657857_pt1 | contig 37969 bp, 35 predicted proteins | sample MGYA00511898_ERZ772986 | MGnify/ENA primary metagenome ERZ772986 (study PRJEB29015, sample SAMEA2737934) | human oral metagenome | biome: human oral; feature: human-associated habitat; material: dental | place: China | collected 2148 ... | reverse complement strand
CCGCCGAGTTCAGGATCAGGCCGCCCAGCGAATACCCCTGGTTTGCGTTGGCGTTCACTCGCCAATCGGAGCGATCGAGGTACTCCTCGACGGTTGCAATAGCGTCGACGTCGTAGCGGGGTGCGGTCATTGTTCTGCTCCTGTCTTTTCTGCGTTGCCGCGTGTCTGCGTGTCTGCACTTCTGCAGTGGGTACTTTGGCGTGGGGATCTGTGTGGTTATTGGACTGTGTCGCCGTGTCGCGGCGTTGCGTTGCAAAGGCGGCCCGCCGCCGCTTCACCTGCCGCCTCCGGCGGGCGACCGTCCTGCTGTTCGGACGCGTGATCGACACGTCGTGAACACTGCGCCCTTGTGGGGCGCGGTCGTGGCACTGTGGGTGATGGAGGTTTTCTCCGCCCGGTGTGGCCTCCCCTAGATCTAGGGGTACGCGATCACGGATCACTAGATCTAGTGTTTGAGCCGTACGATGACCACAATATCTCGTGTCAATCGTGCGTCAGAAACGCGACGCGCACGGCGGGCCGTTCCCCTCATCACGTGCGCGCTTTTTCAGGATCCATCGGGGACCTACGTCCCGACGCGAGGCTGTGCGAGTCGACCGGACAGCACACCCCACACCCGCCAACAACACAGCGAGGCCGCGACCGGAGAACCCGGCCACGACCTCGTCGAGACTGTCGAACGAATCAGATGAGGAAGGGCAGCTTCTTCACGAGCTCCAGACCCTTCCACCACGCGCCCAAGCCGAGCGTGTCACCCGCGCTGGTGAGCGGAATCAGGATGAGAACGAGCGCGTAGACCAGGTGCTCGTTGACGACCGGATTGAGGGAGCCCCACACCCACGGCGCGACGGCCGCGTACATGAAACCCAGCATGACAACGCCCGCGACGGCCGCGAGCCGCGTGCCGATACCCAGCAGGAACGCCAGCCCAATGCCCAGCAGGCCCAGCATGAACAGCCAATCCATCGCGGGCACGGCGAGGGACTCAAAGAAGGAGGCCAGAGGCTTGCCAGTCGTAGCACCCGTCAGGTAGCTTTGCGCGGGTGTGCCACCGTTGATCCACGCGCGAGACGGGCCCGTCGAATAGTGCAGGCCGAATGTCTTATCCACGAACGACCACAGGAAAATAAAGCCGACCGCGATGCGCAGCAGCGCCAGGACGAAGCGCGCAGGCTTGGAGGTGACGACGGCTGATGCGGGACGAGGCATGGCGGCCCTTTCTGGTGATCTGCGGTTGGACGGGGGCGACGGGTGACTGTCTGCCGAATCGAAGGCCCAGCTCCCTCGCCTCATTATCCACTGCCCAAACCCCGCAATGCCAGGGGCGGTTCACTGAGCGAGCCCAACTGAAAGATGACAGAAGGTTGATGGGGCCTTCGAGCAAACAACTGCGCCATGCCGGGCCCATTCCGCGAAAAATCTCGCCCAGCACGGCGCCTCCAGCGGCCTTTCCGCGAAAGAACTCGCCCAGCACGGCGCCCCCAGCGGCCTTTCCGCGAAAAAACTCGCCCAGCAAGCACAAAAACGCCGAATTTGGGGTGTTTTAAGCGCGCCGGGCGAACTTTTTCGCGCTTTCGCGATGACACAGCGCCGCAGGGCGAACTTTTTCGCACCCACATGAAACCGCCACCACGAAAACCGGGCCGCAAAGGTGACAGCAGTTTCAGCCTGGCAACGCATTGCACCGAAAAGGCAAGCGATGCACTAGACACAAGACCAATGCACCAGATAGCACAGCATTGCAATGGCAACTAAGCACTGCAATGCCCCTGAGGAACAAACACCATCGCCAAGACGAGCCCCCTCAATTTCGCACGCAATTCCAACTCAGCCCAACCCCACACCAACGCAGAATCCACAGAATTCCAACGATCAGACTTCAAACCCTGAAACACATCCGAAGGAATTGCACGCGAAATTGCTGGGACGGCACAGACAGCTCCCCCGAAATCTCGCACGTAATTCGATTGGACGAAGTTTCAACAAACTCTGAAAACGCTGCAATTCCAACGATCTGAATTCAATATTTGAAAGAGTCGCAGGGGAATTACGTGCGAAACTACTAAGCGGCGGCGGGGCCTGGCCGGGCTTCGAAACGCGGCACCAAGCCACCGATCCGCGACCAGGCGCCGCCGGTGTGGAGGGTGCCGGAGGGCCCGGAGGGCACGGGCGGGCTTCGAGATCGACGCGCCGAGCAAAGCTCGCGTGTGGCGATCTCGCGGGCGGCCGGGCCCGACGGCGCCCGGAACACCAGCGGCGCCACAACCAACCAGGCAACCCAAGCAACGCAGCCTCAGCCACAGCCTCAGCCGCGAAATTTACTCGCCCGCGAGGCGGTCGACTTCGTGCATGATGAGGCCGCACACGGCGCTCACCCACGCGACAGCTGCGACGCCGAGGACGCGGGATCGCCAGGGCCTCACCTGCAGGAAGTCCACGAAGCCGTACCCAGATCCGGGGGATGCGGCGGACATACTGAAGCCCCACATGGCGGCGCCGGTGGCCAGCAGGGCGATCACGATGAGCCCGAGGCTCGCCCACATCATGACGCGTTGGACTTTCGCTCCGTGCCGGGGCCGTCGCTCGATGGGCGACAGGGCGAGCGCCCACGCCCCCGCGATGAGGACGGCGGTGATGACGTCAGAGGGGCGGTGCCAGCCTTCCATCATGACGGACACGCCCATGAGGGATGTCCACGCCCACCCGATCCACGCCGACGGGCTGCGGAACCATTGGGGTGCGACGACGATGAGGGCGAGCGAGAGGGTGACGGCAACGGTCGTGTGCCCGGAGGGCAGCGAGTTGCCGGCACCCGTCGTGACGCCGAGGTTGGGGCGGGTGAGGATGTAGTCCTTGAGGAGTTGGGTCGTGACGTTCGCACCGACGACGGCTCCGAGGGCGCGCCCGGCGAGGGTAGGTCGGCGTCGCGCGGCGGCGACAAGGGCGACGAAAAGGCCGGCTGCGACCATGACGGGCACGGACACGATGCCCGTGATGAGCGTGGAGAAGGCTTCGTAGCGGCTCGCGGAGCGCATCGTGCCTTCCATGAGGATGGTATCGAGGACCTGCCCGGGCGCGGTTGCGAGGGCCACGTGGCTGATGAGCATCGTGAGCGCCAGACAGGTCGCGACGCCGCCAATGCGTCGGGTCAGCTTGAGCCGGTACCAGGAGTCGGAGGTTAGGCGACGAGGCCGGGGCCCGTCCGCCGCAGGCGTGTCGGCGGGTGCGGGGCTGGGGGTGCGCCCTCGGGCGCAACGCTGGTTCGCGGACGCGCTGTCTTCTCGGGGCGCGCGGCCCGCGGTATCGGCGGTTGCCGACGAGCGCTTGCGGGGGCGCGCAGGGCGCGAGCCTTTGGTGTAGGACTCGTCGACGGTCGGGTCGGAGGGCAGGGCGGCGTTGGGGTCGTCCATGGTGTCCTCCGTTCGTGTCGATGGCGTATTCCGCCTCCACTGTAGTGGAGTGTGGCGCGGGCGTGTGGATTGGTTCGGGTTTGACGCTAGTCCAAGGCGATCGCACAGGGGAAGGTCGGCACGCGTGCAGGCCCGGGGCTGGCGCCATGCGGAGGAACGCCCGGCGCATCACCCCCGGAAGTTGTCAGACAAGGTGGGCGCGCGCAGGAGAGAGGCCTCGGTTACAGTGGGGGTGTCCGATCCATACGTGTCACGCGGGAGTTGTCAGTGGCTGCATCTTCACCTGTCAGCACCGATCGTATTCGGGATTTATTGCGTTCTCGCGATGTGCGTTTCGGCGACTATAACGAGGGCGAGCTGGCTTACCTGACGCCGAATGCCGCGTTTTTCTGGAATGCGACGAACCCTCAGATTCTGCAGTTGCGCGCGCAGTGGCGCGGGATTGCGCGCACGCCGGAGCAGTTCGGTGAGCTGGCCCGAGAGGTCGCGGCCTGCAATTCGACGCGCACGGGCCCGAAGGCGTACCTGGCTCCCCTGGAGGACGGCACGCAGTATGGCTTGATCGCTGAGTGCAACATCGTGGTCATGTCGGGGCTCACTCAGACGCAGTTGGATAATTTCTTTGAGACGTCGATGTCGATGATTATGGGTTTTTTCGCGGATCTTGAGGTGACGTTGCCGGGGTTCGTGGATTGGGATTCTCAGGGGCGGGAGGCTTCGCTGTGAACGTTCCGTACGTGGTTCCCGAGGATGAGGTGACCCCCTACCCGGCCGTTTTTGAGCGGGTTGTTGAGGCCGTGCGCGAGATGGGCTACGGGCTGGATGTGATCGAAAAGGGTCACGCGGCGGGCGCGATTTTCGACGGTGTTCCGTTCCTGGTGTCCTTCGATACGGCGGGGCGTTTCCTGTCGATTCGTGCGCTGTGGGAGTCGGATCTGTCGGCGGAGAGCGCGGAGCCCGCTCTGTTCGCGACCGCGGACAATTGGAATCGCGAGAAGTACTTCCCGACGGTGTACACGTCGACGTCGCCGGAGGGGACGCTGGGCGTGTACGCGGATTTCGTGGTGGACACGGAGGCTGGCCTGTCGGACGTGCAGCTACGTGACGCTATTTCGTCGGGTATTTCGACGGGTATCGCGGCGATGCAGTACGTCAAGGAGTCCGCCTCCGAGGCGCTGGGGTTGGTGAGTCCGGGCGCGGATGAGCGCTGACCGCCCTGCCTCTCCCGACTCGCACGAGGCCGGGGCGGGTTCACGCGAGGGCGCGCACTTGGCTCCGGGCGCGGGGTCGTCGGCGTCGCATCGAGGCGAGGCGGATGATCGGGCGCGACCGAACAGCACTGCCGTGCCGGACCTCGCCTCGTCGCCCTCCCCCGCCGACCTGCTGGCGGTCGTGGAGCGCCTGAGCGCCGGGGATGATCGGCTGCTCGGCCACGTGACGCTGCCGGGGAGGAAGGGGCGGATCGCGGCTTGGCCGCAGTGGGTCAGCCCCGCGGTTGTGGACGCGTGGGCGCGCCGGGGCGTGGAGCGCCCGTGGGTTCATCAGCGCGAGGCATTGGACGCGATCCGGCATGGCCGCGACATCGTGCTCGCGACGGGCACGGGGTCCGGCAAGTCGCTGGCCGCGTGGACGCCGATCCTGTCCGACCTGGTGGAGGCCGAGGATTCGTCGCGTATTTCCGCGATCCACCGCCGCCCGACGGCCCTCTACCTGGCTCCGACGAAGGCTCTGGCGGCGGATCAGCTGACCTCGCTCATGGCGCTGCTCGGCCAGGACGCGACCCCCGCCGACGCGCAGGCAGAAACAGACCCAGCAGGAAGCTCCGGCCTCGTCGATGAGAGGCTGCGCCGCGTGCGCGCAACGACCGTGGACGGGGACACGCCGCGCGAGGCGAAGGAGTGGGCGCGCGCTGGCGCCGACCTGATCCTGTCGAACCCGGATTTCCTGCACTACGTGATGCTGCCGTCGCACCAGCGGTGGTCACGTTTCCTGGCGTCGCTGCGCCTCATCGTCATTGACGAGGCCCACCATTGGCGCGGCGTGACCGGCTCGCACATTGCGCTGGTCGTGCGCCGCCTACTGCGCGTCGCCCACCACCTGGGGGCGGATCCGCGCGTCGTCATGCTGAGCGCGACCGTGCGCGACGCGGCGGCGATCGGGCGCGCACTGACGGGGCGCGACGCGGTCGCCATCACCGAGGACGGCTCACCGGCTGGCGCCCACGAGCTGGTCCTGTGGCAGGGCGCGATCATGGCCGACGAGTCCGAGGTCGACATCTCTTCTTTCTTGGAAGCCCTCGACGCGCCGCCCGGCACGGCCACGCTCACGGTCCCGATCGTGCGGCGCAGCGCCGGGGTCGAGGCCGCCAACCTGGCCGCCGCTTTCGTCGAGGAGGGGGCGCGCCTGCTCGCCTTCGTGCGTTCGCGCGCGGGGGCCGAGGCCGTGGCCGCTCAGGTGCGCGACCGGCTCTCGGCGCGTGGTTCGGCGAACGCGGGGCGGGTGGGTGCGTATCGCGGCGGCTACCTGCCCGAGGAGCGTCGGGCGCTCGAGGAGGCGATCCGCACGGGAGGCGTGAGGGCGCTCGCGACGACGTCGGCGCTTGAGATGGGCCTGGACATCTCGGGGCTGGACGCGACGATCACGGTCGGCTGGCCGGGCACGCGCGCGTCCCTGCGCCAGCAGATCGGGCGCGCGGGTCGCGCGGGCGCGCCGGGCACGTCCGTGCTCATCGCGTCGGACAACCCGCTGGACGCGTACCTGGTGCGCCACCCGGAGCATATTTTCGGCGAGGTCGAGGCCTCCGTTATCGACCCCTCGAACCCATGGGTGCTGGCTCCGCACGTCGCCGCCGCAGCCGCCGAAATACCGATCACACCGTCCGATATCACCTACTTTGGACCGGAACTGCGAGGCGTCACCGAGCGCCTCGTCGCCGACGGCTACCTCAAACGCCGGCCCGCAGGGTACTTCTGGGACGCCACCAGGCCCGAGCGCCCCAGCGACCTCACCGACCTGCGTGGCGCCGGCGGGGACGTCCAGATCGTCGACTCGGCCACCGGCACCGTCATCGGCACGATCGACCAGGCCTCCGCCGACGCCCACGTCTTCCCCGGCGCCATCTACATCCACCAGGGGCGCACCTTCCACGTCCTCAGCCTCACCTCACTCACCACGCCCACCGCTCCCACCGCCCAGGGGTGGCCTCGCGCTCTCCTGCCCGAGGCGCCGGGCGGTGCCCAGGGAACCGAGCGCCTCGGGGGTGGGGAGCGGGAGGTGGCCCAGGCCTCGTCGATCATCATCCCGCCCGCGCGGACGGTCGACGCGCGCGTTGCCCTGGTCGAGGAGGTGCGCACTCCCCTGCGCACGCGTTCGGCGACCCACACGAGCGTCGAGGTGTGCGCCATCGAGGAGACGTATGTGTGCGGGGACGGCACGGTCACGTGGCATCACGGGCCGACGAACGTGTCGACGCGGGTCACCGACTACGACCTGCTGCGCCTGCCCGGGCTCAAGTTCATCCGCAACATCGAGCTGTTCCTGCCCACCCACACGCTGCCCACGAAGTCCACGTGGTTCACGCTCACCCCGCCGGCGCTGGCCGCGATGGGGATCGAGGCCGCGGACCTGGCGGGCACACTGCACGCGACCGAGCACGCGATGATCGGAATCCTGCCCCTCGTCGCGACCTGCGACCGCTGGGACCTGGGCGGCCTGTCCACCGAGCTGCACGACGACACGGGCGCACCCACCGTCTTCATTCACGACGCGTTTCGGGGCGGCGCCGGGCACGTGCTCGCCGGCTTTCACAGCGCGCGGGCGTGGGTGGCCGCGACCCTCGAGGCCGTCTCCTCCTGCGACTGCGAGTCCGGGTGCCCACGCTGCGTCCAGTCCCCCAAGTGCGGCAACGGCAACGAACCCCTGTCCAAGCAGGGCGCGATCACGCTGCTTACCTACCTCCTGGAGCGAGCACCCGGGGCGTGATGCATTGCCTTAACATAACTTGTTTTCTTGAACGCCTGGTCATATGCTGATCAGCGTCTCATTTTGTTCCGCAGGACACGCGTTTGGCGGACTCGCTACGCAGGAGGTGCGCCGTGGCTGACGTCGCTTTCGATTCCAACAAGCATGCCCAAACTCGGCAGGACGTCGAACAAGGGGAGGCAGCAATAGCCTCCAGCTCCGAGGCAATCACTCGTCTCTCCTACGGACAATACGAACGTTACTGGACCGATGAAGCCGGACCCCAGGCGCTCCGAAACGCGTTTATCGCTTTCCTCGGCGCATACGACAAAATTGCCGCTACCGAGCGCGACACTCTCCGCTCCTTCGGGCACAATGTCGATCAAGCGATCGAAGACTTTGCCGCCGTTGAACAGGCTACGGGGGACGAGCTGAAGGCGCTTCGCGACTCGATGGGCGACCCATCGGCCTACACCTCACCAACACCCACTTCTTCGACGAACCCTTCCTCCTCACCTGCCGGTGGATCAGCACCAAGTACCGATCCCGCAACGACGGCGGGCACCAACGGCGCGCCCACCCAGGACGCACAGACTGAGTTCTAGCCCAAAGCGCACGATAGGAGACAGACCATGGTGAGCAGCCCCATGTACGACCGCCTCATGAAGTTCGTTGAGGGCGTGGAGGAATCCCGCAAACTCAGCGGCTACGACACCGAACACTCCACGATCATCGAGGGAATGGGGGTCATGAGCTCGAGTGTGTCCCACTTCAAGGAATACCAGGGCTTCGAGGGACAAACGGGCGAGGCCATTGACAGCTGGATCGATCAGACGCAGCAACGCTACAGCAGCGAACGACAGGGGTACGTGACCGGCACCGAGCACTACGTCGAAGGCCGACGCCTGCTCGTGCACGCCGCCGAGGACGCTAAGCTCCTATCACCAACGCTCCTAGACAAGGCAACCGAAGCAATGCGGGATCTTGCTCAGGTCGTCATCCCGGTCGCAAAACACCTGGGTCCGTTCGGAGAGCCCATCACCACGATCGCCACGACCGGCGCCGCCTACGTAGACGCGATCGAGGCGCAGGCAAACGCACAGCGCGAGGCCGCCGCCACGGTCATCCTGCAGCGAGTCAACGACGAGGCGCAGAAGCTCGCCGATCAGTTGCAGGCTCATACTCAGCGGGTAGAGGAATTCACCACGGGGCTCACAAACGTTGAGATACCTCCGACAAACGGCCCTTCATCTCCTTCTGTCAGCGATCAGCTGAACCAAGGCAACATGTGGGTCTCACCCCACGAGGCGGGCGTGTACGGAGCCAGCCGCGATGACGACTACGGCCGTTCCGACCTCCGGGGTCAAGGCTCGGGCCTATATGCAGACGGATACGACGAGGGCGGTCCCATCGATTCCCGCGTCATGTCTTCGAAGCGCATACCCAACCAATACATCTCCGAAGGAGAGATTGGATCACGCCTGAACCCCGTCACCGATCCGCAGGATCTGATGGATATCGACCTGCTGCACACGCGCGTCAACGGTGACCGTCACGCGAACGGCGTCATTGGCGGTCACACCCCGGCTTCCCCCGTCGATCGCGATCATCCTTTGTGGCGTCTCAACGGTGGCCCTGCCAGCGAATCGTCGACGGCTGGTCGCCTCGGTGGAGCAGGCATGCTCGGCGCAGGGGCGCTGGGTCTTCGCGGCTCCGCTCGCATGGGTTCTGCCACGTCCAGCATGGGGCGAGCCGGTGGAGCGGGAGTCGGAGGCTCAGCTGCTTCAGCTGCCCTGCGCACCGGTTCCTACTCCGGTGCGGGATTCGGCAAGTACACGCCCCCTGCTCCTGCCGGCGCGACGGGGGCTGGTGCCAACGGAACCTCCGGAGTGACGGGGACGTCAGGGGCGTCCAGCGGCGCGAATGGCGCTGGAAGCTCCGCGGCCGGCGGTCGCACCCAGGGAGCCGGCGGCTTCATGGGTGCTGGCGGCGTTGGCGCTGGAGGCAAGAAGGACGAGAAGAAGGCCCAGCGACGCCGCTACACTCCATTCCGCTTTGAGGACGATGAGGACGAGCTGCCCGAGGGCTATGTGAACCCCTTGTCGCAGACCTACGGGTCCGACAAGGACCTTTCGCCCGCACCACGCAAGGACGACGGATGGGATCCCCGCCAATGGTGACACGCAACATCAGCACGGCGCGCCTGCTCGGCGTCGCGGCCTCAACCCTGGTGCTCGCCGCCGGGGCCACCACCCTGCCGTCCGGACCAGCGCAGGCGGCGGACACCATCACTGCTGCCGACCAGCCCTATTTCGCGTACTACCACCTCGACCAGGCGCGCGCGAAGGGCTACACCGGGCAGGGTGTCACAATCGCCATCCTGGACGGCGAGGTCGACACCAGCGCGCCCGAGCTGGCGGGTGCCGACATCACCGACAAGACACCTTGCACCGTCACCTCCAGCGCATCCACCAGGCAGCATGGAACGGATGTCGCATCCGTACTCGTAGCGCATGATTACGGGATTGCTCCCCAGGCAAAACTGCTGACGTATCGCATTCCCCTGACGTCTGCTGGCGATACTTCTGGAAGTGATTGTCGCGGGCAGCTCAGTGTCAGTAAAGACGATATTTCTTCTCTGCTCAACACGGCCATGAACGATGGGGCAATGATTATCAGCCTGTCACTGGCCGGAGCAAGCAACGGCGACTCACTTAAGTGGGCGATGGCCCGAGCTCTTTCACAGGGGGTCATTATCACTGCCGGTGCAGGCAATGATGCCAAAGAACAAACCTTTGAGTCTTTCGGCCATTGGTCTGGAGTTGTCAGCGTCAGCGCTATTGGCACCGATGGTAATCGCCAGGACTACTCCTCGTGGGGCGAAGGCGTCGTCAGCGCTGCGGTAGGTGGACCTATCACCGTAAGAAACCTACAGACACAACAGAACGAACAGGCTTTCGGCACCTCGTTCGCGACTCCCCTCGTCGCTGGTTCTCTTGCACTCGCCCGCCAGAAGTGGCCCCAGGCCACCTCGAATCAGCTTCTGCAGCTCCTCATTCACACGGGAACCAACCCGGACCACACGTGGAACAAGTACACGGGCTACGGCGGCGTCGCTCCCGGCGCGATGGTGAACACCGATCCAAGCCAGTACCCGGACGAGAACCCTCTCACGAACAAGAGCACGGGTCCAGAACCCACGCCCGAGGAGATCAAGCAGTACGTGGACGGGGTCGTCTCCCCCTTCCAGATTGCCTACGACAACTCCTACACGTACCGGGGCCTAGACGAGAACGTGATCGGCGACGAACGCAACCCCTACCCCACTCACCTGGGGACCAGCCCGCGCTACCACGCCAAGTAAGCTAACCTCGGCGCACCGAACACGCCAGTACAAACTCTAAGGGGCCGACCATAAGGCCGACCCCTTCGAGTATCCCATCAACACAGTGCAAGTCTTCCGATGCGCTCCCTTTCTTGGCTCACCCTTTGTGGGTGTCGCCCTTGGCTTGATGACTATTAATGTACGGACCCCACCTGTGGGAACCATTGAACGAACCTGGCAATTTCCTGTGAATTTTTCACCGCTCCGGTCCGGCGCGCGCCCGGGCACTCACATTCGTTGAAATACCAGCGATTCTGACTGGCTGCGTGAGGACCACCAGGCAGTCGAGATCGCGAACCTCGCAGGACTGAACACCCGCGCCATTCGCTGCAGCGACCGCGGAGGCTGCCTCGCACGGCCGCTCCCCCACGTCCTCCCAGCCAGCCGTGGCCGACTGCTCTGCCCCAGCCAGGGCCGCCAGGTCGGCGACAGCCTGCAGGCGCACCCGCTCGCGGTGGGCGACGCCGACCCCGCCGAGGACCACGGCGAGCGCCGCGGCCACGACAGTGAGTCCCGCGGAATTGATAGTCCCGGAACCTTCCTCGCCGGAACGTTCACCGGTACACCCATCCGCGACAGGCCCACCTCGAGACACGGCTGGGCGCTCGACTGTCCGCTCACGCATCACGGCAGGTCCCCCTCGTCAATGGTGGTCACCGAGCAGCGCGCCACGCCCCCAACCCAACCTGCGGCGCCGCGGTAGGGGGCATTCCCGCTGACCGTCACCCACCCGCCGGCGCGGGTGACGGCGTAGGATCCCGGCGCGTACGCGGCCGACGCCACCGCCTGCGGATCCCCCTGCCCGATCGAGGCGGCACGCGCCCCCTCGCGCACCGCCTGGCACAGGGATGCCCCCGTCAACCCCGCCTGGGCGACCGCGACGATGACGCCGATGACGGCCGTGACGACGAGGAATCCGATGGCGTGTTCGACGGTGACGTACCCGTGGTCGCAGCTCTTCATCGGGTGTTCAGCGCCTCCTGGATGATGGACTCCAGGGCGGCGCGCACGGTGTCCGATTTGAGGATCACGATGAGGAGTCCCGCAAATCCCGCGGCCGCGATGGTCCCGATCGCGTACTCCACGGTGGTGGCCCCCTCTTCCGGGTCGGCGGGGTCTGTGGGAGCGTCCCCGCCCCGCCCCACCGTCATGTGATGGGCCGCGTCCTGCAGGGCGCTCAACGCGCGGATCTGAGCGCGCGTGGCCGCGGAATCGATTCTGTCGATAATCATCATTGATCTGTCCTTTCATCTGCGCGCCTATCGACGCGTGTGGCCAGTGTGCGCGCGCCACCTGCCCCGATTCCATCCGGATTCGGACCCCTGTGGATAACTCACGAGCGCCACCAAGCCCTGTGGATAACGCCTATATGTCGAGGCCACCGGTGAGGGTGGCGAGCAGGGGCGCAATCCCGAGCGCGAGGAATGCGGGGAGGAAGCAGGCGCCCAGTGGCCCGACGAGTCGGACGCTGAGTTCTTCAGCGCGGGTTTTCGCGTCGGCCAGGCGGGCCCGGCGTTCCCACGAGGCGCTGCGAGCGAGCATCGTCTCAGGCGCGTTTCCGCTGGTCCAGGACGATTCGAGGGCATCGCGCAGGGGAATGCTCCACTTGGGGGTTTCCTCCCACGCGTCCGCCCAGCTCACCCCGAGCCGCAGGGCATGGGCCGTCCACGCGAGGGATTCTCGCGCGCAGGCAGCGGCCAGGGCGTCGAGGACGCGCGGGATCGCGGCCCCACATGCGAGGCCGGCGGCGACGAGGTCGCACGCCAGGGCGGGGTCCGTGTCTTCGTCGACAGATCGGGCTCGCGCGAGGATCCGGCGGCACGAGGCGATGCCAACCACCCAGGCGGCCGCGCCAAGGAGCGCGCAGATTCTCCCGACGGTCGCTCCCGTGTAGAACTGCCAGGGCGAGGCGCCCAGGGCGAGCGCGCTCACGATTCCGACGAGGGGAAGCGCGGCGAGGACTCGCGCGGACATGAGGGGACCGGCGGAGGCGACGCGGCGCGCTTCCGCGACGGCCTGGGCGTCATCGATACTGTCCCCGATGGCGTCGAGGATGTCGGCCATGGGCGCGCCGAGGCCGCGGCTGAATCGGCAGGCCAGGGCGACGGAGGCGGCGGTGCGACGAGCGGCCGCGTCTGGGGCCCGGGCGCGCAAGGGGAGCTCCCACCGCGGTGGCTCTCGCGCCCATTCGTCGAGGATGGGCGGGTAGGACGCGCTTTCAGGCACGATTCCGCCCGCGCCGATGCGCGCGAGGGAGTCCGACCAGGCTCGCCGCGTCGGCGTTCCTGCGCGCAGCCGCGTCGCCACCTCGGCGACCAGGAGGGAGAGCTCGCGCGCCTGAGGCACGCCGCAGGCGCGCCCTCGATGCCTCCCGCTTTCTCCCCTGCCTAGGCGTCTGCGCAGGCGGCGCATCCACGCGCGTTCGGCAGATTGACGAGAACCGGCAGGGCGCATCCACGCGCGCACAATGCGCCGCTCGTGCACGACGCGCCAGGCGGCCGCGAGCGCACGAGACACCAGCATGAGCGCGCACAGCACGAGCACGCACGCAAGCGCGCGATCGGTCGAGCGCTCCACGACGTCGCCACCGCCACCGAGAACAGCCATCCAACCGGCACCCCACCTCATAGTCCGGCCTTTCGGGCCAGGGACGCCCAGGCCTCGTGAGTGGTCACCTGTCCTGAGGCTGTGGCGCTGAGCGCGACCGCGCACTCGAGCGGACCGCGAGCGCGCGTCAGCAGCCCGACCTCGGATACCCAGCGGTGCCCGCAGGGGGATCGTCGCATGTGGAGGACGGCGTCGAGGGCGCTGGCGGCCTGGGCGGCGACGGCTTCCTCGGCCATGCCAGCGAGCGCGCCGAGGGCGGAAAGACGCGCGGGCACCTCTCGCGCCCCATTCGCGTGAATGGTCGCCCATCCGCCGTCATGTCCCGTGTTGAGGGCGGTCAGGACGTCGCGCACTTCGGGGCCTCGGCATTCCCCCAGGACGAGGCGGTCGGGGCGCATGCGCATGGCCGCGCGCACGAGGTCGGACAGGGTGACGGCGCCTCGCCCCTCGACGTTTGGCTTGCGTTCGACGAGGTGGACGCAGTGCGGGTGGGCGGGGGTGACCTCGGCGACCTCCTCGATGCACACGATGCGTTCGCTGGAGGGGACGAGGGAGAGGGCAGCGCTCAGGAGGGTCGTTTTGCCGCTGCCGGTGGCGCCGGAGACGAGGACGTTGGCGCGCGAGGCGACGAGCGCTCGCAGGAGCGGGCCGAGCGCGCCGGGCAGTGTCCCGCAGGCTTCGAGGTCCGCGATTCCCAGCCGACGCGTGCCGAGCACGCGCAGGGAGATGAGCGTTCCCGACCCGGAGACGGGTGGCAGGACCGCGTGCAGGCGCACGCCGCCGGGCAGGGTCCCGTCGGCGATGGGGCTGGCGTCGTCGAGGCGCGCCCCGCACGCGCTCGCCAGCCGGATCGCGGCGTGGCGGGCGTCGGCCTCGTCGTGGATGCCGACGTCGACGCACGCGAGTCCGCCTCCCCGCTCGGCCCACGCGTGAGCGCCGTTGATGAGCACGTCGGTGACGCCCGGGTCGTCGAGGAGGCGCGCGAGGGGCGGGTCCATCCCGCGCTGCCGGGCACGCAGGGTCTCGAGGGCGTCGGCGGCCTCGCGCGCGCCGCACCCGGGTCGCGACGTGTCGGCGATCGCCCCGGCGGGCGCGGTGCCCCGGGCGAGGAGTCGCAGGGCGCTACGCACGGGCCACCTCCAGGCGCACAGTCTCGGCGCGGGCGAGGGAACGCCCACACAGGGGCGTCGGCTCGAGGGAGGCAAGGGCCCGGTGCAGAGCACGCAGATCCCGCCCCTGTCGCGTCGGCGCGCGCAGGATCGGGCGCGGCGCACACGCGGACAGCCCCGGGCTACGCCTCCTGCGACCAGTTGACACAAGCGTGATCGCGGGGCACGGCGGAGGATGACAGGCGAGGCTCGCGGCCATCGCTGCGGCACCCTCCAGGTCTGGGCGCGTCACGAGGACGAGAGCGTTCGCGTGAACGGCGGCCGCGCAGCGCGCAGCCCGTTCATCCCATCGTCCCGCGTCCACGATGAGGGGAGCGTGCAGGGACCGGCAGGCGGCGGCGACGCGCGGGTCGTCCGCACTGGCACCGCCGCGCGCGTCCCCGACGAGGGCCCGCACTCCGCTCAGGATGGGCAGGTGATCGCGTAGCGACGGCAGATAGCAGTCCTCCCCCGGGTCGAGGTCCGCCCACCGCACGCCGGGGACGTCGCACTCGGGGGCGCGAGCAAACCCGGGCACAGACCCGGAGGCGTCAACGACGACCGCTCCCCGATCCCGCCCGCGTTCACGATGCCTCGCCCCACGCCACCACCGCCCTCGAACACCGCGCCGACGCCCGCGCTCCCCGGCCAGCAGCCGCACGACGCTCGTCGTGCCCACCCCGCCGCAGATCCCGGCGACCACCCACACCGCGCCGGGCATCGCCCACCGGTGGCAGGCCTCGGCGATGAGGGAGACGAGGAGGGCCGTGTCCCCGGGCAGACTCACCTGTCCCTCTCCCCCGACGCGCACGCAGGGAACGCCGACGGGCACTGGCGCGCCTGTCGAGGCGAGGACCAGCAGCGCGCGGGCCGGGTTCGAGCACACCCGAGCCCCGGCGAGTTCCACCGCGTCGCGGGCGCACTCCAGGTCGGGCGGGGCGAGGCCGACGAGGGCGACGGGCCCCCGATTCTTCGCATCGTGCGTCTCATCATGCATGTCCATGCAGCTACGCTGCGCCTGAGGGACCCCTCCCGTCCACCCGCGCGCGTGCCCCTGTGGACAACGCAGACCCGAAATGTCACCCTGTGCATAGAAGGGGCCCGACGGAGGGCCCTGTGGATTGAGCCAACGCTGGAGTAGACGCATGGTACGCACGGCCTTTTTCGACCTGGATAAGACGATTCTCGACACGTCCTCGAACGTAGCGCTCTCGGGACCGTTCATCGAGGCCGGGCTCATGAGCCGCCGCACCGCGATCACCTCCGTCCTCGTACAGCTGCCCTACCTGCTCACGGGAGCTGACGAATCGCGCATGGAACAGATGGCGCAGGCGCTGGGGCGCATGGGACGCGGATGGAACGCCGCATTCCTCGAGGCCACGGTCGAGGACGCGCTTGAGCGCACGATTCAACCCGTCTGCTACGCGCAGGCTCTCGCGCGCATCGAGCAGCACAAGCGCGCGGGCGACGTCGTCGTCATCGCGTCGGCCTCGGTCGAGCAGGTGGTGCGCCCGATCGCCCGCATGCTGGGGGCGGATGAGGTCCTCGCCTCGCGGGCGGCCGTCGACGAGGACGGGTGTTTCACGGGCGAGATCACGCACTTCAACCAGGCGCAGGGCAAGGCGGACGCCTGCGAGGCCTTGGCTCGCGCGCGCGGATGGGACCTGTCGGAGTGCTCGGCGTACTCGGATTCGGTGTCGGACGCGCCGCTTCTGCGCCTCGTCGGCCACCCCTACGCGGTCAATCCGGACCGCGGCCTGCGCGACATGGCGCAGCGCGAGGGCTGGCCCACGCTCACCTTCACGTCCACGGTGCGCGTGTTGCCGCGCGAGGTCCCAACCCCGGCGAAGGTCGCGCTTCCCTTCATTGCTGGCGTCGCCGTGGGTGTGGCGGCCTGCGCGCTCCTGCGCCGCTGACACGGCGCGCGGATCAGACGGATCGCGCGGATCGAGCAGATTTAGGAGAGTCTGCCCGCCTGCACGTGGCGTGCGACGTCGCGCCCTACCTGGGCCCCGTAGACGATCCCCGCGCAGTAGTGGGTGATCCACCGGGCCAGGCCGGCCTCGTCGGCGCTCACCCACCCGGCGAGCTCCCGCCCCGCGCGCGCGGGATCCAGCGCGTCGTAGGCGCTGGGCACGCACACGCCGGTCGGGTCGACGCCGCGCGTGACGAGGATCCACCGCGCCAGGCCGCTTCCCACGACGGACGAGGCCGGGTCAAAGACGCGCCGGAATCGGAAGTGGGCGGTCAGCGCGGCCGCGACGGCGAGGGCGGGCGCATCGGCGCGCGCATAGGCGAGGGCGGGTGCGAGCAGGGCGGGATCGGTGGGCAGGGCGACGGCGTTCGCCGGTGTGAGGCCCGAGGCCACCAGACTGGAACACGCATCTCGATGCAGCCCGGCGATCAGCGCCGGCAGGGGCGTCGGGGCGACACGCACACCACCCTGGGAACGCGTGTTGAGAGCGGGGAAAAGCGAGGCGAGATTCCACTGCGAGCGCCAAATCCCCAGGGCGAGGGCTGCACCCGGATCGGATGCAGGCCCGCCCTCGTCTCCCATGGACGCGGCGCGCACGTCGTCGACGCTCGTGCGGGCACCCTCGATGATGGACAGGGCGGCGGCCTCGCGGACGGCGGCCTCGGCGCGGGCCTCCTCCCAGCCTCGGCGCAGTCCCTCACTGAAGCGCAGGTCGGCGAGCGCGGCGTGCACCTCGTTCATGGCCGAGGCGACGTCGGGACGGGCGGCGGCCGTGCGCAGCACGGCGGGCGCGGGGTCAACGAGGGCTTCGATACTCACCCCTCTACACTAGGGGCATGACGCTTTTGCAGCATCGAAACTTCTCCGCGCGCCTGCGCTCGGGGCTGTTCGCATTCATTTTCGCGCCGGTTGCCCTGGTGTTCCTGGGTTCGTCGATGGTCGACGTGCAGGCGCTGGCCGCCGTCGGTCAGCCGCTCGCCTCGGTGGAGGGCCTCATCGGCATGGCGCTCGCGTCGCTGCTGCTCGCCCTCATCGCGCTCAACTGCGAGGAGTCGAGCGCGGGCATGGTCGTCACTTTCGTGTGGTCGCTCGTCGTGGGGGTCGCGCAGTTCCTGGGCGTGGCGCGCCTGCCGCTGCTCATGAAGTCGTCGGTGGGCCGCGAAGACATGCTCGCCGGCGTCCTGTGGTGCATGTATCCGGTGTGCCTCTCCCTCATACTCGGCGCGTGTGCGCTGACGATCAAGTCAGTGCGGGTGCGCGCGGGCAAGGACACGCGTATGCCTCTCGCGCGCGTGCACCGTCACGCGTTCGGAACGACGGTCGCGCTCCCGGCCGCGATCGCCGCGGGCGTGCTGATGGTGGGGGCGGCGCCCTCGGATTCGACGAACGTCGCGGCGATGGGCCTGGAGGGAATCCTCGAGGGCCACACCCTCGCTCCGCTGTTGGCCCTCGGTTCGGGCATGGCCTTCGCCGTTTTGGCGGTGAACGCCCGCTGGTCGATCACGGGCACGCAGATCGCGACGTGGGCGATTCTCGTGCTGCCGAGCTACGTGATCTTGCCGGTGTGGGCGTCGCTGACGGGCAACGTGATCGTTCCCGGTTCGTCGATCATCACGAAGTGTTCGCTCGCCGCTCCTCCCCTGGCGGCCCTGGGGATGGCGACGGGCTGCGCGTCGATGGGGGTGCTGTGGGCGCGGATACGCGCGTTGAAGAACCTCGATGCGTCGCAGGCCGCATCGGCGAATGAGGGGCCTGCCGAGGCCTAATGCGCGCAAGCGGTCTGACGGACCGTAATATGTGGGCAGATACAAGGAGGAAGCATGTCCGAAAACGAGTTTGACGTCCAGCGCGACCGCGCCGAGGAGGACCGCGAAAACGTGGTGCTCACCGGCGAGGAGATCGAGCTGCCGGGCGAAGATTCCGACGCGTCGGCGATCATCGGCGAGTCCAGTGAGCCCATCCACACGGGTGAGATCGAGTCGGTCGCAATCGGCGGCCTGACGGGACGCGTTCCGGCTGCTGCCCCACTCAAGCCCACGATCGAGGACAAGATTTCCACGGGCGAGCTGCCCGTCGTTACCGCCCCCGAGGGCGACCTCCCGGTCGTGTCCACCACGGACGAGGCCGAGGCTGCTTCCGAGGAAACGCCTCAGTTGGCGGATGGCGGGCAAGGCGACGCCGACGCTCCCGCCGACGCCGACGCTCCCGCCGAAACGGCGAACGATTCCGAGGGTGCGCACGGCGCCGACGCCGCTGGCGAAACGTCTTCCGAGGACGACGCCGTGGACGCCCCCGCGCAGGAGTCCGAGGACGTCACTGATCGGCAGGAAGCATCGGCCGATGAGACGCCCACCGAGGCGTCCGCAGAGCGCGGCGCTGCGGACGCCGCACCCGAGGCCGACCAGTGGGACGACGAGCCTGCACGCTCTGCGGACAGCGCCCCCGAGACCGAGAACGCTTCCGACGAGGCCGGAATCCCCGAGGAACCGGAACCCACGCGCACGCCCGTGATGACGCCCGCGCAGGCTGCCGCAGCGCTGGGCCTGAACCTGGATGAGGCAGTCAAGAAGGCCGAGGAGCCCGCTGATTCCGAGGAGTCTGCCAAGTCCGCGGAACCCACCGAGGCCGCCGACCCCAACGACGATTCCGCCACCGATTCTGCGGATGGTTCCGCGCACGAATCCACCGACGAGGCCAAGGACGCGGACCAGGCCGGGGAAACCACCTCGGCCGTCGGCGGTGCGGCGGCCGAGCACCCGCTCGCCTCGCGCCGATCGATGATCTTCGGTGACGACGAGGCGACGACCCCGTCGATCCCCGCACTCGCGCCCACTGAGCAGGCCGCCCCGGCCTCGTCGAACAAGACCAACGAGCCTTCCGCCAAGCTCGACCAGCCCGCCGAGGCGCCCGCCCCCTTCACCGAGCCGACGGCGCAGCTGCCGACCCAGGAGGCCCAGGCCTCGTACTCCTTCGCGGACCAGGACGCCGCCGAGGAGGCGCGCCCGCGCCGCCGTTCCCTGCTGGGTGAAGGCAACGAGGACGCCGAGGCCGCGACCCTGGCCGCGATCGCGTCGACCGCCTCCCGCGGCGACAAGTCCGACTCCGGGCGACTGGACGACGAGCTCTTCTCCGCGGCTCCTCAGATCACGGAGATGCCCTCGCGGACGGGCGCGCACTGGCTCTCGTTCCTGCTGTTCCTCATCCTCACGCCGGTCGGCTGGTACCTGGCCGCCGACGCCGGCGCGCGCATGACACTGGCTGACGCCGCGCCCATGTACACGGGTTTCGCCTCGATGCTGGCACTCGGCGAGCTGCTGGGCTCGGTCATCATTGCTGCGATCCTGTTCGTGGTGGCGCGCCGCTCCTCGCTGGGCGCCTGGCTGATGGGCCTGGGCACCCTGATCGTTGGCCTGCCGTGGGTCATGGCCCCCGGTATCACGGCTACGTCGGCGCTGGCCGCACTGACCGTGCTGACCAACACGGGTTCCCTGGGCGCAAACCTGACGCACCACCTGCAGGCCTCCGGCTACTCGGGCCGCTTCGTCCTCATGGGCGTGGCGCTCCTGGGCCTGGCGTACGTGTCGCACTCGGCGCGTCGCAGCGGCCGCGACGAGGAGGCCCTGCGCACCTCGATTGAGGCCACGAACCCGGCGGGCGCCTTCTACTCCAAGCGCGCACGCAAGAAGGCAGCAAAGGACGCGGCCCGCAAGTGAAGACTCTGATTCCCGCCAGCGCGATCGAGCTCGAGGGTCCCTGGACTCACCGGCACGTGAGCGCTGGCGGCGCCGCATTCCACGTCGCCGACATGGGCGAGGGCATGGACCACGCGCTCGTCCTTCTCCACGGTTTCCCCGAGCACTGGTGGGCATGGCGCGACGTTCTACCCGCCCTCGCCGAGTCGACGTCGCGCGTGTTCGCCCTTGATTTACGAGGCTTTGGCACCTCCGACCTGACCCGCGGGGACTGCGACCTCACCCAGATGGCGAACGATGTCATCGCCGTCGTGCGCGCCCTCGGCATCGCGTCCTTCTCCGTGGCTGGCATGGGTATCGGGGGCACGGTCGCGTGGATGATCGGCGCGCTCGCACCCCTGGAGCTGCGGTCGGTGGCCGTCCTGTCGGCCCCTCATCCGCTCGGCGTTCAGCCCGTCATTGGCCGCGCGCCGTGGGCGGGTGGACGCGTGCTGCAAGGACGCCTCGCGCTGCCCACGGGACGCGAACGTGCGCTGCGGTCCGGGTCACTCATGACGACCGTCTATCGCGCGTGGGCCTCGCCGGGGAACGTGGATGGCCTCGTCTCCCAGTCAGGAACGTACCGGGCCGCGCTGCGTCGCCCCTTCGCCGCGCACACCGCGCTGCGCGGGCTGACCGCCACCCGCAAGATCTCGCGCGAGGAGCGCCGCATCCTCGCCGAGCCGCTGCGCGTGCCCGTTCTCTCGCTGGTCGGGCGCGATGATGGCGCCTGGTCGACGCTGGATCACGCGGCCGACGCCCAGTTCGTGGATGCGCCGCTCACGCAGATCGTCATTCGCGAGGCCGGCCACTTCCTCCCCGAGGAGTCTCCCCAGGCGGTGGCTAACGCCCTGTCAGAACACGCTTTAGCACACGCCAAATAGCGCATTTTTCATTAGACAGCTCACACACATCGCGAAATGAAACGCGTTTCACCTGATAGATAGGGCATAATGGTGTGATGCGCGGTACCTCCTCGTGAGTGGTATTACGTATGGGAACCACTGCGCAGTCCAAATCGGAACGCCCGAGCAATCGGGCACGAGCGGAAGGAGCTCCGCACAATGATCGGTGACGGAAACTTCATCAGCCAGGTGCCGCTGTTCGGTGGCCTTGATGATGCACAGCAGGTGTCCCTCCAGCAGAAGATGGGTCATACCACCCTGCGTCGCGGAGAGACTCTCTTCGACGAAGGCGATCTCGGTGATCGCCTCTACATCGTGACCGAGGGCAAGGTAAAGCTCGGCCACACCTCCAGCGACGGCCGCGAGTCCCTGCTCGCAGTCCTCGGCCCCGGAGAGATCATCGGTGAGCTCACACTCTTCGATCCGGGCCCGCGCTCGACCACTGCGACCGCCGTGTCCCCGGCATCCCTCCTCTACCTCGAGCACGAGGACCTCATGCACGTGCTCGACACCAACCCCACGCTGGCAAAGCACATGCTGCGCGCCCTCGCACAGCGCCTGCGCCGCACCAACGAGTCCCTCTCGGATCTCGTGTTCTCCGACGTTCCCGGCCGTGTTGCCAAGGCCCTCCTGGACCTTGCGGACCGCTTCGGCACCGCGACCGATAAGGGCGTCCACGTCCCCCACGACCTCACGCAGGAAGAGCTCGCCCAGCTGGTCGGCGCCTCCCGCGAGACCGTCAACAAGTCTCTGGCCGACTTCGTGTCGCGCGGCTGGATCCGTCTGGAAGGTCGTGCTGTGACCCTCCTCGACGTTGATCGCCTGGCGCGTCGCGCTCGCTGACCTCATCACGGATTGGGCCCGGCACCAGTGGTGCCGGGCCCAATCTCTTTGCCCTCAACACAAACGAGGCTGCAGCCCGCGTGCGATGAACGCACACGCCAGCCACAGCCTCGTCGTATTCGATTGTCTGCGCGCGGATACTGCGCGTCAGTTCTGAACGGCTGGAGCTTCCTCAATCGGACGCTTGAGGTAAGCCACCAGGTTCTCGGAGCCCGTGGGGCCGGGGATCACCTGGACGAGTTCCCACCCGTCGGCGCCCCACTGGTCGAGGATTGCTTTCGTCGCGTGCGTGAGCAGCGGAATCGTGGAGTATTCCCATTTAGTCATGCTTCCATCCTACCTGCCATCTGCGGGCGAACAAAGGACAGAACCTTAGGGACGTGAGGACTGCGCAGCTCGCGCGCGAGGGACTCGTCGGAGGTGCGCAGCCACTCCAACCAGTTTTCCGCATGCGGATAGTGGCGCAAGATCGCGCGGCGCTCCCGCTCTGTCAGCCCGCCCCACACGCCGTAGTTGGCTTCGGACTCAAGCGCGTCGGCGAGGCATTCGAGGCGAACCTCGCACTCATAGCAGCGCATACGAACCTGACGCTGAGACGCACCCTGCACGAACAGCACGTCCGGTTCGATGGACGCGCAGAGTGCGCGAGCGACCCAGCTCTGGTCGTCGCCTTGCGTTGACATCGTGGAACTCCACTTCACTGTATTTCGAGCCCTGCCTGTGACCATACACACATACGATTGTGGGTGCAAACGCTGCGACCACGATCAAGGCCGTCAGGCGTGACTCATCAGGCAATTCTCACGCGTCGCCAAACGCCAGATGAGCACGCCGCCACGTAAGCTAGGAATATGTCGCACTCTCACTCTCGCGCTGTCCGACCGGCACAGCTGCTCGCGCTGCTGCTGGCGTTCCTGAGCGTGTCCGCACTCATGGGCGTCGTCGGGGCAGGCATGCTTGTCCCCGTCGCCGGCCCCACCGCGCTCGTCGCGAAGTCGGTTCCGTCCGTCTTCAACGAGCTGCCCGGTGATCTGCAGACGGTGACTCCCGCCGAGGAGTCCCAGCTGCTGGATTCGTCTGGCGCCGTGATCGCGCACTTCTACGACAAGCAGCGCATCGTTGTGCCCAGCGCCAATATCGCCGACGTCATGAAGAAAGCGATCGTGGCGATCGAGGACAAGCGCTTCTACGAGCACAACGGCGTCGACGCCACCGGCATCGCGCGTGCGCTGGTCTCCAACCTGGGTGACAGCGGGCGCCAGGGCGCGTCCACGATCACCCAGCAGTACGTGCGTAACTCGCTAGCCGAACGCGGCTACCTTGAGGGTGACGCTGATCAGGTGAGCGCAGCGACTGAGCAAACCACCGAGCGTAAGCTCCGCGAGATGAAGTACGCGCTGGCGCTGGAAAAGACCCAGTCCAAGGACGAGATCCTCACCGGCTACCTCAACATCGCACCCTTCGGCCCGATCACCTACGGTGTGGAGGCCGCTTCGCAGCGCTACTTCTCCAAGTCGGCCTCGGAGCTGAACTACCTGGAGGCAGCACTCCTCGCGGGCCTCGTCCAGTCCCCCGTCCAGTACGATCCGCTGACCCACCCCGAGGCCGCCCAGGAACGCCGCGACACGGTCCTGGCCACGATGCTCGAGCAGGGTGTCATCACGCAGGAGGAGTACGACCAGGGCGTCGCCACGAGCGTCGAGTCCATGCTCAATCCGACGGTATCCTCCGAGGGTTGCTCCGGCGCTCCGTCCGCGCAGGCCTACTTCTGCGACTACATCCTGTCGCAGTTCCTGGAGGATTCGGCTTTCGGCTCCACGCGCATCGAGCGCGAGCGCCTGCTCAAGACGCAGGGCATCACCATTCGCACCACGCTGGACCCGGCGAAGCAGAGCGCCGCCTACGCGTCCCTCACGAACGCGATTCCCGTCGGGGACGCCTCCGGCCTGAACAACGCGCTCGTCTCCCTGGATCCTCGCACCGGCAAGGTCCTAGCAATGGCCCAGAATACGACGTACGGCATCGAGAGCGGCCAGACGATGGCGAACTACTCGGCCGACGGCAACTTCCAGGTTGGTTCGACCTTCAAGGTATTCACCCTCCTGGAGTGGTTCAAGGAAGGCCACTCGGCGTACGAGACCGTGGGTTCGAACAACACGTTCTACCCCAACGGGTCCTTCAAATGTGACGGCCGACCTATCACCACCGAGGGCTACCAGGTCAACGACCTCGCAGGTAAGACCGGTTCCATGAACGTCGTGCGCGCGACGGGCCAGTCCGTCAACCAGGCCTTCGTCAACATGGCGTCGCGTGTGGACTTCTGTTCCATCTTCCAGACCGCCTATGACATGGGCGTCACGGAGGACGGTGGGGTTCCCTCGCCTTTCCCGGCCAACATCCTTGGTTCCGTGTCGAGCTCCCCACTGCAGATGGCGTCCGTGTTCGCGACGATCGCGAACTCCGGCCAACAGTGCACGCCTCAGTCCATCGAGTCGGTGACCGACCGTAACGAGAACGTCCTCAAGGAGTTCTCGGCGGACTGCAAGGAGGTCATCTCCCCTGATGTCGCGAACAAGACGGCTGCTCTGCTGACGGCGTCGGCCGGCCAGTACTACACGTCGACGCGCCTGGGCGACGGCCGCCCCTTCGCCGCCAAGTCGGGTACCACCGACGGCCACGCGAACACGTGGCTGACGGGCTTCACGCCGTCGCTCGCGACGTCCGCATGGGTGGGTCACGGCGACAACTCCTCGCAGGAAGTGTCCGGCGTTGTCATCAATGGCGTCTACCACTCCGAGATCTTCGGTGAGACCTACGTCGGCCAGAACATCTGGGCTCCCTACATGACGCAGGCGCTGGCGGGCACCCCGGTGGAGGCCGTGTCGAACGCGAACATCGGCGCGTCCACTCCGCAGCGCGGCGCCACCCCGACGCCTGCTCCTTCGCAGTCCCCGGCTCCGTCGCCGTCGCCGAGCCACTGAGATGACGACTGATACGGCAGCGTTGCTTCAGGAGGCCACGGCCTCGTCCACTCGACGAGGCCGTGGCCTCCTGCGCACCGCGGGCGCGCTCGTGGGTGGGCTGGGGCTCGCCGGGTTGGCGGCGGGAGGCGCTGCGCTCGCCTGGGGGTCGGTCGAGCGCACCATGCCGGTGCTGCGGCGCTACGAGGTCCCGGTTCGCGCCCACGTGCCCGAGGTGACGATTCTGCAGATCGCGGACCTGCACCTGTTTGCCGGACAGGAGTTTCTCCTGCGTTTCCTGTCCGACGTAGCCACCTCGGAGCATTTCGACATGGTGGTTGCGACAGGCGACAACTTTGGGTCGACGGAGGCTTTGGACATGGTGATGGACGCGTACCGTCCGTTCCTGTCCTACCCGGGCGCGTTCGTGCTCGGTTCGAATGACTACTATTCGCCGATCCCTAAGCGTTGGAGCCGCTACCTGGCGCGTTCGAAGCCGCATCCGGTACGCGTGGTGCCCGATCTGCCCTTCCTGCCGATGGTGCGTCAGATGCGCCGGGCTGGATGGCTGGACCTGTCGAATGCGTCCGGCACGCTCGAGCTACCCACGGGCATGGTCTCTCTCCTCGGCACGGATGACGCACACATTTACCGTGATCGCTTGGGCGCTCCGGCCTCGTCGTGGGGAGCATCCGATGTCTTGCGCCTCGGGGTGACGCATGCACCGTACACTCGGGTCGTTTCCGCGCTCACCGAGGTGGGTTCCGACCTGATCCTCGCGGGGCACACGCACGGCGGCCAGATCGGCATTCCGGGGTTCGGTGCGATCATCACGAATTGCGACATTTCGCGCCCCTACGCGAAGGGCCTGAAGCGCTGGCAGGCACCGGATGGCTCGACGGCGTGGCTGCACGTGTCGGCGGGCCTGGGGACGTCCCCCTACGCGAAGGTGCGCATCGCGACCCGCCCCGAGGCATCGCTCCTGCACGTGTACCCGGCGTAGCCACATACGTATACGCGGTGTCACCACATACCTATACGCGGCGTCGCGACATATGTATACCCGGCGTCGCGAGGGTATTCGCGTCGCGACGATTCCGCGCAAGACAGCCACCAACCGACCAGTCTAATGCGGCGTGGGACACACTTATGCCGCTTGCTTGATCTCCGTTTGGGATTATCGGCGAGGAAACGCTATACTCGAACGGCACCGGGGTGTGGCGCAGCTTGGTAGCGCGCTTCGTTCGGGACGAAGAGGCCGTGGGTTCAAATCCCGCCACCCCGACCGGTAATCGCCGGGACCGTTTGGTCCCGGCGATTTTTTGTCACTCAGCCTTCCGCGGGCTCGCGGGTTAAAGGACAAAAAGAGTTGGTCTGAGCCCGACCTTTCGGCTTTGTGGTGCGAGAAAGTCTGGTTCAAAGTTGTTGGGGGCCAACTTTGAGGGTGGACAAAATGTGTTGGTGAAACGTCGACTTTTCGGCTTTGTGGTGCGGGAGAGTGGGCGTCAAAGTTGGTACTGGCAGATTCGGTGAGTGAACATCTCGAAATGCGATTCCTGTGGCAGGAAGCTGATCCGGTACGGACTGTCGAAATCGGGCAAGCAGAGGTGGCATTGCACCTCGTGCCACTCAACTGGCGTGCAGCGGATTGATACCTCGGCCAAGCACCTGGGTGAGTTTCTTGCCTGGCTGCTCAGCGGTAATCGGCAGGCGGATATGCCAGGTGGGGGCAGGTCGTTTCGGCGGCGGTGCCAGGGTTTGTGGGAGGTGTGGCCTCTTGCTCTGGTGGTGGATGAGGTGCATGAGGTCGTGTTCGTTGACGGGATCCACCTGGGCCGCAAAGCGGTCGTCTTGATTGCTCAGTCCCGGGATTTCATCTTGGGCTGGTATGTGGCACGCAGTGAGAACTCGCGCGCCTGGGAAGCGCTCATGAACCGGATCGCCCCACCAGACGTGGTGGTGACGGATGGGGGCAGTGGCTTCGAAAAAGCCCGCAAGAAAGCCTGGCCGAACACGCGGGTCCAGCGGTGCACCTTCCACGCGTTCGGGACCATCAAACAAGCCACCACCATTCGCCCCAAGCTTGCAGCCTCCAAGGAACTGTACGGCTTGGGCAAGCAGCTCTTGCACGTGAAAGACCGAGAGCAAGCGGCCTCATGGATAGACACCTACTTGGACTGGTGCAAGCGCTGGGAGGGCTTCCTCGCGCAGAAGACCAAGAGGGACGATGGCGGGTGGGAATACACGCACGAACGACTCGTGCGGGCCCGCAACAGTGTGAACCGGCTCATCGGAGCCGAGGTGTTGTTCACCTACACCGACCCCCAGTTTGAGGGGGCGTTGCCGGCGATGAACAACCAGATCGAAGGCGCGACCAACGCGCCCTTGCGTCAACTGTTGCGCGACCACCGGGGAATGCGGCTGACCCGCCGGATCAAAGCGATCTTCTGGTGGTGCTACATGCACACCGAAAACCCGCTCCCACCAGCCCAGATCCTCCAAATCATGCCCACAGACACCCAGATTGAAGCCCAATGGGAACACGCCTCGCGCACACACCCCGCAGCCGGTGTCATCCCCAGATGGGGCGACGCCATCGCCTGGCACGACCTCCACCACACAAGCCCCCACCGAAACAACTGGGACTAACCCTCCACCAACTCTTTTTGTCCTTTAACCCGGGCTCGCCGCCAGATTTGGGTTAAAGGACAAAACGTGTTGGTTTTGTGGTGACTTTTCGGCTTTTTTGCGCGGGAAAGTCACGATTTTAGTTGGTTGTGTTTGCCTCGTTCCTGTGAATACTGCATCGTACCCCGTGTGTGACTGCGTCGCGGGGCCGGCTCGCCCTGCCGTCCGAGGCGCCGCAGTTTCGCATACAATTCCTCTGAGAATGTTTCAGGTTTTGAAATCGGATCGTTGAAATTCCGCGGTTTTCAAGCTTGCGCCGATTTGTGCCGTGGGGGAATTGCATGCGAAATTTCGGGAGAGTCGGTCTTGGCGGCGCCTCGGGGAAGAGGCGCCTCGGGGAAGAGGCGCCTCGGGGAGAAGGAGCCTTGGGGAGGAGGCACCTTGCCCGGTCTATCCCTCCCCCTCACCGGCGGCGCGAATTGTGCACTGCACGGTCTCCAACCTGGTGCGATGGGGGTTTTGCACGACACGAAGCCCTCTGACGGCGTGACGCCGAGCGGCCGACGCACAGAACAGCGGCCGCTCACGACACCGGGGGACGGCAACCACGACCAACGCCCATGGAGGCGCAGCAGAGCCCCAACGCCCGCGCGCAGGCACCAGGAATGAAGCAACACCCGGAGCGAAGCACAGACCACAACCACCAAACGGATTGACAATCCATGCGCCGGCCAGGGATCTAGCAGTGTCATACGCCAATACGAAACGTCCAACGAGCCCTGATTTTGCCGCGTCAGCACGACCTCACTGACCGATATGTTAGTTAGACTGAGCGAGAACGTACACTTCAAGATTTCAAGTAGTACCCCATGAAGCGTCGCATTGTAGCCGCCCTCCTGATCGCCACGATGCCCCTCGGTATGGCTGCCTGCCTGCAGATTAAGCCTGACAACCCGGCGTCCTCGCCTTCGTCCTCGTCTGCACCTACGCAGGCATCGCCCTCCGCGTCGAGTTCTTCGAAGTCGAGCCAGACGAAGGAGGAGGCCGGCGCCATTCTCGACGACAAGGCCAACGAGATCTCCTCGAGCCTAAACGAGAAGGATAAGGACTCGGTTATCAAGACCCTGTCCAGCTTCATCGACATCATGAAGTCCGACGAGATCACCAACCCCGAGGTCAAGGAGGCGGCAAACGGGCTGGCTGACAGCGTGCAGAGTCTTCTCGACGCGACCAAGGCGGCCGACGATCAGCCGACGGCCGAGCAGCGGTCCAAGATTCTGACGGCGACGTCGCAGTACCTGGAATCGATGAATAAGCTCGATTCGGTGTGCACCGGTAAGTGATGCTTTGACAAGCACACGACACGCCCATCAAGGTAAAGGTGAGGGTGGCCCCGCGGGGCCACCCTCACCTTTCAATGCCCACACGCGGGCATACACAATCTGATGGTGCGCGTCAGCGCGCGTTGCACACCGTCTCGAGCGACGACATCGACGTCGTGAAGGTCGTGTACAGGTCCATGGCCTCGCTCATCTGGTCTGCCGACGGGTCATCGCCCACCGTCTTGGCGAAGTCGGCGAGAGCCTGAGCGCTATCGCCCGCAGCCACCGCAGCAGCCTTCACTTCGGTGTTGGTAATGTCGTCAGACTTCAGGACGGTCGCAACGTTGGTCATGCCCTGGATCATGTCTTCCGTGTTGCTCGGATCCAGGCCATCAATGGCCTTGACGGCCTTGTCATTGATGATCTGGCACGCGGCCTGCTTGGACTGTCCACCGCAGGCAGCCAGGCTCAGCGGCAGCAGCGCAACGAGGGCGGCGGTCAGAAGACGCTTCTTCATGAGGATTACTCCTTCGTACACTTGTGATGGGGACCCACGAATCATATCGTATTTTCGCGTCATTGATTACCTCGCGGTTAACGAACGTGCGTGCATTTTTTACACAATTCGCTGCACGAATGACAACCACTCGTGATGGTCGCGCCGAACGCACGAGGAGTGGACGGCCCGGCGGGCACGCGACGAGGGGTGGACAGCCCCGCACTCACGCGACGAGGAGCGGACAGCACCGCGAACATGCGAGAGTCGTGCTCACACGAGCAACATGCACCCACGAAGGGCGGGCACGCACGACGAAGGGGGCGGCCCGTGGGGCCGCCCCCTCCTCGCTATCTACTCAGTCGAGAACCGGAACTCGGGATCAGTGCTGACCCCGCCCCGGCCTCGTCGATTCAGGCCGCTCCGCCGTTCTTCCAGCGACGGAAGAACATCGCCAGCAGCGCGCCGGAGAGGTTATGCCACACGGAGAAGACGGCCGCCGGGAGCGCGGTCTCCGGGGTGGAGGCGAAGTGGGTCTTTGCCAGCGTCGCGGCCAGCGCCGAGTTCTGCATGCCGACCTCGATCGCGGTCGTGCGCGCAGCCTTGTCGGAGCCGCGGCCGACGCGTCCGGCCAGGTAACCGAAGAGGTAACCGAGCAGGTTGTGGCAGATGACCACGGCGATGATGAGGGCGCCGGACGTCAGGATCTTGCCGACGGAACCCGACACGACGACCAGGAGCACGTAGCAGATGCCCAGCACGGAGATCCAGGGCAGGATCGGCAGGATCTTCTCCACGAGCTTGCCCGCAATGTAGCGCACGAGGAAACCGCCCAGGACGGGGGCGAGAACCATCAGGAGAATGTTCTTCGCCATGGCCGCACCGTCAACCGGCATGCGGTTACCCACCAGCCAGGCGGTGAGCAGCGGCGTCATGAGGGGTGCGAGCAGCGTCGAGATCGAGGTCATGGTGACCGATAGGGCGACGTCCGCCTTCGCCAGGTAGGAGATCACGTTCGAGGCCGTGCCACCGGGCGCGCAGCCGACGAGGATGACGCCGACGGCGACCGCGTCGGGGAGGCGGAACACGTAGCACAGAGCCCAACCGACGAGGGGCATGATCAGGTACTGGGCGACGACGCCCACGAGCACAGGCAGAGGACGCTTGACGATGAGTCCGAAGTCGGGCAGCGTCAGGGTCAGGCCCATGCCGAACATGATGACGCCGAGCGCCCAGTTCACGCCGGGGGCCAGCGGCTTGAAGGTGGCGGGCATGATCATGGCGATCGCGAAGGCCGCCAGGATCAGCAGCGGGAAGACCGTGACGGCGATGCGCGCGCTGCGGTCCTCGGAGGACAGGGTCGGAGATTGAGTTGTGACTGCGTCTGATGTGGACATGCCCCCATGTTTCACCGATTGTTGAAATTTTCCCTTCCACATCTCACGTTGTGATCAGCTCAGTATTGAGCCTCACAAGACCACTTCACTAAGCTTAGGCTATGCACAGTGCACCGCCGCAGACTCAGACACCGCCCGAACGCACCGCGGGTGACGGTTCCGCACACGCCCCAGGGACCGCCACCGACCGCGCACCGGCGCGTCCCCAGGGACGCCCGAAGCCGCGCCACCACAACAACCCCCACATGCGCAAGCTCGCCCGCGACGGCTGGATCTCCGACCAGCACGGCGCGTGGACGATGATGGCTTTCCCGCCGCTGCTCGGGTGGGCGCTGTCCTACTCCTTCTCATGGACGGTCGTGCTCATGCTGGTGGCGTGGGCGATGGCGTTCCAGATGTTTTCGGCCGTGTGCTTGTGGGTGAAGACGCCCGCCAAGCGCCGCGCTCGAATCGCTCCCGCGGTCATCACCTACGGCGTGCTCGCAGCCCTGCCCGGCGCCACCCTGCTGGCTGTGCGTCCGCAGCTGCTGTGGTGGGCCATCGCTTTCGCACCCCTGGCCTCGTCCGCGCTCTCCCTCGTGTGGAAGGGCCGCGAGCGCTCCCTGGGGGCTCGCGCGGCGTCGATCCTGGCGGGTAACATCATGGGTCCCGTGGCTTTTTCACTGGCGGTCGCGGATGGTTCTCCGGCGGCGGTGTCGATCCACGCGTGGGCGACGTGCGCGGCGTTCGGTCTGCACTACATCGGCACGGTTCCGCTGGTGCGTTCGATGATCCGTGGACGCAGGGATCCGCGCTGGGCGGTGGGTTCGACGCTGCTGCACGCGGTGTTCACCCTGTGCGCGGCCGCGGCGTGGTGGTTCGGCGCGCTGGCGATCTGGCCGGTCCTCATGTGGGCGTTGCTGACGGCCCGCGCGTGGGTGATGCCGACGATCAGCCGGAAGCGGGCGCGCCCGATCTCGCCCAAGCTCATCGGGTTCAGCGAGCTCGGTTGGTCGCTTCTCCTGATCATCTCCCTGTTGATCCCGTAATCACAGCGCTGCGGTGGGCGGCCTTGGGCGCGTCCGATTCGTCGGGCGCGCCCATTCGCACACGCCCCTACGCGCCGATGCCCGGGGTGCGCGCAAATTCGGTGGCAACGGACAGGAAGAGGTCGTTCTGCTCGCGCGAGCCGACCGAGACGCGCACGCCCACGCTGAAGGGGCGCACGATGAGGCCGACGCGTGCGCATTCTTCGACGAGGCCGTAGACGTTTCCGCGGATCAGGTAGAAGTTCGACTGGCTGTCGGGGATGTCGTAGCCGAGGCCGCGCAGCGCCGGGATGATGCGCTCGCGTTCGGCGATGATCTCGGCGACTGCGCGCGCCACGCCCTCGGAGTCCTTGAGGGAGGCGAGTGCCGCGGCAAGCGCGAGGGAGTTGACGCCGAAGGGGACGAGGAGGGCCTGGATCGCGCCGATCACCTCGGCCTCGCCGATGGCGTAGCCGACGCGCACGCCCGCGAGGGCGTGGGCCTTGGAGAAGGTGCGCATGACGATGACGTTGGGGTGGTCCTCGATGAGGGGAACCGCGGTGCGCACGCCGGGCTTGGTCGCGAAGTCAATGTAGGCCTCGTCGACGATGATCATGACGTCGTCGGGGACGTCGGCGACGAACGCGGCGATCTCCTCGTAGGTGAGGGCGGGGCCGGTCGGGTTGTTGGGCGAGCAGACGATGACGGCGACGGTGTCGGGCGTGATCGCGGCGCGCATGGCGTCCAGGTCGTGGGTGCCATCGGGGAGGAGTTCCACGGGCACGGGGTCGCCGCCCACGGAAGGGACGGCGATCGGGTAGGACTCGAAGGAGCGCCAGGGGTAGATGACCTGGGTGCCGGGCTGGCAGACGGCGGAGAGGGCGGCGACGAGGATCGCCGAGGAGCCGGTGCCCACGCACACCTGGTCGGCGCCGACGCCGTAGCGCTGGGCGAGGGCTTCGCGCAGGGGCGCTGCCGTCAGGTCGGGGTAGCGGTTGATCGTCTCGAGTTCGCGGGCGATCGCTTCGAGCACGGCGGGGCTGGGCGGCGTCGGCATTTCGTTCGAGGAGATCTTGACGGCGCCTGGGGCCGTCTTGCTCGGCACGTAGCGGGGCAGGGCGGCGACGGCGGGACGAATGCGCAGGTTGGTCATGTGTGTAGTCCTATCCCATGGAATTGGCACGTGCAAGCATCGTCCCACTGCGCAAGAATGAAGCAATGGATTTCATTGCACGTCTTTTAGCCACGATGGCCGGACTGTGGGTCACGGTCCACGTGGTTCCGTCGATTTCGATCGAGTCGTCGTCGGCCTCGCAGACGGTGATCGTCTTTGCGGTCGTCGCCTTGGTGTTCACGGCGGTGAACTCGATTATTAAGCCTGTCGTGAAGACACTGGCATTCCCCCTGTATGTGCTGACGTTCGGCCTGTTTGCCCTGGTGACGAACTCGCTGCTGTTTGCGCTGACGGGCTGGCTGTCCACGTCGCTTGGATTCCCTATGACGACGGGCGGCTTCTGGTCGTGCCTGGCGGGCGCGGTCATCACCTCCGTGGTGTCCTCGATCGTCTCGGGCCTGCTGCGCGATAAGAAGGATGAGCGCGACTGATCCGCTCTGCCCCCTGTCTCGAGGCGTGTCACCCCTGGGTGATGCGCCTCGTTTGGTAGTGGTGGATGGTGGTCTGGGTGCCCGGGGTGAGGCCGAGCGCCTGGGTGCGGCGGGCCTCGGCGGCCGCCAGGGCTCCGAGGCCGGGGTCGGACGAGGCCCGGGCGGCGTCCAGGGTGCTCCTGATTTCGTCGACGTACAGGGGCGCACTGTGCGAGCAGGGCACGGGATCGTCGGCGTGGCACGTGGCCTCGTAGTCGTGGAACATGACGGTCGTGACGTTGTCGCCACGCGTGGCGTTCCCATCCAAGCCGGGCACGATGTCGCCGGAGTTTTCGTAGGCGAGGACGGGCACGTCGCTGGGTGCGATTGTCGCGGTGGGTGAGCCGGCGGTGACGACGGAGACGACGTTGTAGCGGGCGCGCACGTCCGGGTCTGCGGCCATTTGGGCCGCCATGATTCCTCCCTGGGAGTGTCCGGCAAATTCGACGGCCTCACCCGGGGCGATGCCCGCCGCGTTCATGGCCTCTTTGATGGCGTCGAGCTGGTCCGAGTTCATGCCGGCGACGCCCTGCAAGTTGGTAGTCATGTCCTGGGGGCCCGACTGCCCAATGTCAAACACTTGGGTGCCTCGGATGTCGACGGTCCACGAGCGCGTCGTCGCCCCGTCCTCCCCCACCGTTACGTGTTCTTCGATGGCGATCTCTCCGTTATCGGCGTCTCCGCCGTGCATCTCAGTGATGTGCTCGATGGCATCCGCGCTGGTGGTGATGCCTTCGTAGTGGTTGTCGGGGGCGGCCTCGGGCATGGCCGCGAGCGCGGATCGGGTGCGCGCATCGAGGAGGTGTGAGGGAATCCGGGAGCCCAGGCCGTTGGGACGAACACGCGCGTTCCCATCCTTTCCCCGAACAGCGATCCCGTAGCTGGCACCGTGGTCGCCACGCATCATGATGTACCGGGCGACCGACACCCAGGGCGCGGCCAGCGCGGCAACGCCGGACGCGGATTGGGTGGACGTCGAGTTCAGGTCCTGGCTCACTCCCAGCCCGGCCAGTGACTGCGCGACGCCTCGGAACGCAGGAAGGGAGTTGACGTCCAGGGCGAACCTGCCGAGGTCGCGTTGGAAGCGCGCGCCCGACATCTCGTCCACGTGGTACTTGAAGAGCAACCCGTCGATGACGGTGTCACACAGGTCTTTTTCCGCGATTAACGATGAAAGACCGGGCATGAGGAGGGTGGACAGCCAGGGAGCGCCGGCGCGCGCTGAGGCGTCTTGCGCGCCGTGAACGAGCGCCGAGGCTCCGGTGAGCGCGAGGCCGGCAGGCCCCATGACCATTGTGCCGAGGCTCCGCACGCTCAGCTGCGGTCCCATCGGGCTGCCGGGCACGAGCTCCCACAGGGAGGAGCCGTTCTCGGCGTTCGCGTATGTGAGAGCGGTGTCCTGCAGCTTCCACCGCAGGGAGTCGATCTCGGTCTCGAGCGAGTTGAGGGCGGACAGGGCCCCCGTGATCGCGGACGCGAGGCGCGCGGAGGCCTCGGGGATGAGCCCGGATACCGCATCCGCCTCGCCGAGGGCGGCATCGAGCGCGAGCCTGGCGGGCACGATCGCGAGCGTTTCCTCGCCGCTGATGAGGGTGTGCGCGGCGCATAGTTCGTCGACATCGACGCGAAATGCTCCCGAGTTGACGGTGACGTCGCGGCGCGGGTCGAATGCCATGGTCACCACGCTCCCAGCATGACGAGTTCAGGCTGGTAGGTGGAAGCGTCCGCGAGTGCGCTGGTGAGGGCTCGGTTGCGTTCCTCGTCGAAGGAGGGGACGAGGTCGAGGGCGGCCTGGATCTGGTCGAGGAGCCCCTGAGTGCTCGCAATCACTTCTCTGTGCCGGTTGCGATAGGAGTCGCCCGCGATGCCGACCCACTGTGGGCACGATGCGGCGGCAAGGCTGGAGCGCAGCGTCTCGACGAGGCCGTGGGCGGCGTGCAGGGACAGGCCGGGGCTGAGGGGATCGGGGATCATGGTCGGCTCCCATCGTTGGAAGAATCGTTGCTCGTCCTCGCACGCTACGCCTGCGTGCTCCCGCGCCACCACTCGCACAGCGACCCCTGTGGATAACTTCCCGGCGCTACCAACCCCTGTGGATGACACACCCAGCCCCTACCTCGTACGTTACCCACGCCACGAACCGCCGAGCGGACTGAGCGTCCCGATGGCACCCCATTCTGCGAAGATAGGGGTATGAGCGACACGATGACACTGTTCTCCACTGCCCACGGCTATTCGGACCTGGCGGGCGGGGGTGAGCCGCTCAGTCCGCTGGACGGCCGCTACCGCGCGGTGGCCTCGCCCCTGGCGAACTACCTGTCCGAGGCGGGCCTGAACCGCGCGCGCGTCCACGTCGAGATCGAGTGGCTGATTTTCCTGCTCGACAATTCGGTCCTGCCGGGCGCACCGACGCTGACGGACGCGGAGCGCGACTACCTGCGCGCGCTCCCCCGCGATTTCGGCGCCGACCACATCAAGCGCCTGGGCGAGTTCGAGGCCGTCACCCGCCACGACGTCAAGGCCGTCGAATACCTGATCGGCGAATACCTTCAGGCCGCGGCCGGCACACTGGGCGAGGGCACAACGCTGCCGACCCTGCGCGAGGTCGTCCACATCTTCTGCACTTCCGAGGACATCAACAACCTGGCGTACGCGCTGACGATCAAGGCGGCGACCGAGCAGGTGTGGCTGCCCGCGATCCGCGCGCTCCTGAATCGCCTGCGTGGCCTCGCCGAGGCCGGGGCGGCCGTCCCGATGCTGGCGCACACGCACGGCCAGCCGGCAACCCCCGTGACGGTCGGCAAGGAGATGGCGGTGTTCGCGCACCGACTGTCCCGCCAGATCAAGCGCGTCGAGGCCACTCAGTACCTGGGCAAGATCAATGGCGCGACGGGCACGTGGGCCGCGCACGTCGTGTCGGTGCCGGGCGCGGATTGGCCGACGCTGGCTCGCGCCTTCGTGGAGGGTCTGGGCCTGACGTGGAACCCGCTGACCACGCAGATCGAATCGCACGACTGGCAGGCCGAGCTGTACGCGGACGTGGCGCGCGCGGGCCGCATCGCCCACAACCTTGCGACGGACGCGTGGACGTACATTTCGATGGATTACTTCCACCAGAACCTGGCGGCGCAGGGCTCGACGGGCTCGTCGACGATGCCACACAAGGTCAACCCGATCCGCTTCGAGAATGCGGAGGCGAACCTGGAGGTGTCGAACGCCCTGCTGGATTCGCTCGGCGCAACGCTGGTCACCAGCCGCATGCAGCGCGACCTGACGGATTCGACGACGCAGCGCAACGTGGGCGTCGCGTTCGGTCACGCGGTGCTGGCCTACGACAACCTGGTGCGTGGCCTGGACGGTATCGAGATTAACGCAGCGCGCATGGCCCGCGATTTGGATGCGAATTGGGCGGTGCTCGGCGAGGCCGTCCAGCAGGCGATGCGCGCGGCCGCGATCGCGGGAGCGACGGGCATGGCGAACCCGTACGAGCGCCTCAAGGAGCTGACGCGCGGCCACGAGGTGGGTGAGCGCGACATGCGTGAGTTCATCGCGGGCCTGGGTCTGCCGGCCGAGGTGGAGGAGCGTCTCCTTGCGCTGACCCCTGCGACCTACATCGGCCTGTCCGAGCGCCTGGCGCGCTGGGAGGCCTGAGCTCTATTCGCGAAGGGTGGCGGGTGCGCGGTTGGTCCGCGCCTCGCCGCCTTTCCCGTTTCTGCCTTGTATCAACGAGGCCGGGGCGGATTTACGAGCCCGACTGGGTGCCGCTTTGGGGCCCCGACTGCGAACTCAACTCCGGGTTTAGATTGGAGTTCTCATCAAAAGCATCAACAATCCTGAGGTTCGGGAACATCTCTTCAACAGAAGGAAGTGGCAATTGCTTGTAGGGGGTATCCAAGTCATAGGTATGAGTTGGAAGCATACACCCTGAATGAAAGCTAATGTTGATGAAGCCCCTGCCCTCAAGATGGGTAAAAACGACAAGATTCCCGTCCTCGTCCCCGACGGCAACGCTTCGTCTATTGTTCTTTCCGCTGTAGTCCGGTGTTGCTGAGTAGGCAAAACCGTTGCGCTGCGCCCCCTCCCAGACGATCCGACGCAGGTCGTCATAGTCGATTAATGCAACATCTAAGGCCGCCCACGCGATATCGACATCTGCTTCATCCTGCGTCGTGCAACCACCGTATCGAGAATCGCCGTCGGTCCCAAGAACACCGCCGGCTTCGCGCGCAACGTCCTCAATGATGCCCGCATACCGAGGTGCAGTATCACTGATGTAAACCTCCACAGTCTGACGCTCCGCCATGGGAACGCTCCCGTCATTGCGCCCAAAATACAGGCCGGCATCATCCGACAGCCCTGGCACGCACGCTGCAAGGAGCAGCGAGGCACAGGCGGCAGTGGCTGCCATTATCCACCGAGAACTCATACCATCACTCCCCCGACTGGGCGCCGCTCTGGGCACCGGATTGTGGGGTGACGTTAGCACCCGGTGTCAACGTAGGAACCGGATGCAGATCCGGGTTCGTGTTGTCGCTGATCGTCACGTGCATG
>ERZ772986.192-NODE-192-length-38295-cov-7.272490_pt1 | contig 38295 bp, 40 predicted proteins | sample MGYA00511898_ERZ772986 | MGnify/ENA primary metagenome ERZ772986 (study PRJEB29015, sample SAMEA2737934) | human oral metagenome | biome: human oral; feature: human-associated habitat; material: dental | place: China | collected 2148 ... | reverse complement strand
ACTGGACACGACGCTACGCCCCGGCAGCCTGCCGATTGGACGCCGCCATCAAGCAAGAGTTGAATTCCCGCACCGAAGTGCACAGCCACCCCGGCAGTCTGCTCGTCGAACCCTGGCTGATGCAGACGGCCAACGGCTCCCACTACCAAGTTTTCACACCTTTCAGCCGGGCCGTAGCCGACCTGCCCCTCGGTGCCCTCCTGCCCGAGCCCTCACCGGTCGACGCACCGGACGGTGCGGCCACAGCCCTCTCCACGTTGCGGGAGGACGGTGTCCTGCAGAACTTGGAGGACCTTGGCTTGCTCGATGACGGCCCCGCCTGGTGGGACGACACCCTCGAACAGCACTGGAAGCCCGGTGAGTTGGCAGCCCGGCAGCAACTGGACGCCATCGACGGCTGGTTGCCCGGCTATGCCAAACGCCGTGACCTGCCCGGGGAGGAAAGATCCACCAGCAGAATCTCGCCGAGGCTGCGGTGCGGGGAATTATCGCCGCGCCAAGCCTTGACCGCAGCCCGTAGCAGCACGGCCGCGGGCGAGGACATCGCCGCTTGGACCAGGCAACTCTACTGGCGCGAGTTCTGCTGGCACCTGCTCCACTACCGCGGAGATCTGGAGGACACCCCCATGCGTTCAGCTTTCGCGGAATTCCCCTATCGTCCCGACGACCACCTGGCGCGGGCCTGGCGACAGGGCCGCACCGGCATCGACCTCGTCGACGGCGGAATGTGGCAACTATGGCAGGCTGGCTGGATGCACAACCGGGTGCGCATGGTCGCTGCATCGCTGTTCACCAAGAACATGCTCCAGCCATGGCAAGACGGCGAGCAGTGGTTCTGGGATACTCTCGTGGACGCAGATGAAGCCAACAATCCTGTCTCTTGGCAGTGGGTGGCCGGCAGCGGCGCGGACGCTGCGCCCTACTTCCGCGTCTTCAACCCTGAACTCCAGCGCTCCCGGTTCGACCCGCGCAGCTGCTATGTCGAGCGCTGGATCCCGGCGGGACTCGATCGGCCTATCGTGCCTGTCGTCAACCTGGCCGAGTCGCGACGCGAGGCGCTGGCCGCTCACCAGCAAGTAAGTGCGGCATCCGCAGCCGATGCCAGGCCTGAACGTGGTTGAGGTGGGTGTCCACGGAATGACACGGTTCGTGGTGGAGTTTGAATCGGCCCTGCCACCCGAAGAGCTATGGAGAAAACTGTGGGAACTGTCGCGGCACAGCACGGCAGTGCCTTTCACCAAGGTGAGCAGCGACGATGGCTCCGCCTTGCGTGCAGGAAGCCATTTCGTGGCGCGTACCGCTCTGGGCCCGCTGCGGTTCGACGATCACATGCTCGTGAACAGGTGGCAGCCACCGAACTACGTGGTCATCATCAAGACCGGACCGGTACTCACCGGCACCATCCACGCGAGCATCGAGGCAGTGGGCACCGGAAGCCGTCTTCACTGGGAACAAGACTTCAGCGTCCGCGGTGTGCCGGACGTCCTGGCAACGCTCGTGAGAATGCCGGTGGCAGTAGGCTACTCCCGGGTGCTGCGTCGTATCACGGGCTGAGTTCTGACGGCACTAAGGCCACTGGGAGCCTTGTGTGTGGGTGGAGCATAGGGGATTCGAACCCCTGACCTTCTCATTGCGAACGAGACGCGCTACCAACTGCGCCAATGCCCCAAGTGCAGGAGTCATCGTACACCACCTGTCCTTCGGCCACCAAGGCGCGAGTGGACCCGGCCCACAGCTGAGACACAGCCACCCCACATACACTGGGGCTCACACCGCAGATCCGCTGCGCGCAGCCAGGAGACGTCATGGGCCTTGACACGATCCGTCACATCGCCGGTTCCACCGCCCGCAGCCTCGTCGGCACCGCATCCCGGTGGCTTGTCGATGTCAGCTCGATCCGTCGACCTGCCACCAACGATTCCCCCGCATTCGATCTCTCTTACATCCGCACCGGCCCCCGCGGGCGCATCCCGGTGCTGGTTGTTCCCGGCGGCCCTGGCCTGGGATCAATCCTCCCCTATTTTTCCTTCCGTCACCGTGCAGCAGCCCGCGGCCTAGACGTCATCATGGTCGAGCACCGCGGTGTCGGCTCGTCCCGGACCGATCTCAACGGAGCCGATCTGCCTTTTTCGGCGATGCGCATCATTCCCACCGTCGATGACCTGGCTGCCGTCTTGGAAGCCGAGCAGATAGACCGCGCCGTCATTCTCGGCTCCTCCTACGGCAGCTACCTGGCCGCTGGGCTCGGCGTGCGCCACCCACACCTTGTCACATCCATGCTCCTCGATTCCCCGCTGCTATCCAGCAAAGATGACCTCATCTTGCGTCAGCTGATCCGTGACACCCTGTGGCACGGAAAAGTCCCCGGTATGACCCAGATCGCCACCGAGATCAGGCACCTGCACACCGAAGGCATGCCCGAGACAGCCCTGCTCATCATTGCTCGAACCGTCTACGAACTCGGCGGACCGGGCTTGCTCCGGCGACTCATTGATGCACGTCACACGCTGAGAGGCAGCGCCGTGTGGAAGGCCGCCACCGCGATCGCCGGGAGCATCACACAGTTGCCCTCGGTCCACGGTTTCCACGAATTCGATCTGGCAGGGGTTATCGCCATCCGGGAGCTCGGCTTCGCACCGCCCCCCGATGACGAGCCTTTCGACGTCGCACTGCTCCTCGCAGAGACAGCTAGACAATTCCCACCCTTCGAAGCCGAGCCCTTCAACCTCGTCGAGGAATTCCCTCTGTTCACCTGGCCCACCGTGGTACTCACCGGAACCCGGGACCTGAGCACCCCACCATCGGTGGCCCACAAGATCGCAGGGCTCATCCCTGGAGCCACCCTGGTCGAGCTCGACAACGGGCACGGTGCCCTCGATTCACATGAACTCGCGACCCTGGAGGTCATTGAGCAACTGGCCGACGCCAAAGCCTTGGATGCCGCCACAACAGCCCGGCTGAGTACTATGCGGCCCCGAGGCGCATCGGTGTCGCTGACCGGGATTCTGGAGCATCTTCTGCCCGCGCAACCGACCGGGCAGTGAACCCGTCTGGTGAGGGGAAACGATGGGTCACTGCCCGGCAGCAGGCGGAAGTTCCTGGGTATCGTCATCGGCAATTGACAAAGGAGATTGCCCGTCGAAATTGGCCGATGGCTGCTGCGCACCCACCGGAAACTGCAACTCATCAGATGCCACTGGCGCGGCCAAATCGATGGTGCGTACCGACCGTGGCAGCAGCGGCTTCGACACATAAGTCGTCGGTGCTACCGGTATCGGCTCCCACAGCGACCCGAGAGTCTCCTGCACCGGTCCGGTGATCTCGACGGACCGCTCACCGATCTCCTCGGCGATTTCCGCCGGAGTCTCACGAGTCAGCATCTCGGAGATGTTGACCGTGCTCTCCTCGGCGCCGAAACGCGCCTCGGCGCGCAGCGGTTCCAAAGCACGGTCCAAGGTGACGACTGACCACCGGGACAGCCCGACCCAGCCCACCAGCCCAAGCACCGGTACCAGCGACCACAGATGCGAGACCGGCACCAGGAAGGGCACGATGATGCCGGCTACGAGACCCAGTAGCGCAAGATTCAATCCCAGGCGGCGACGCCTGACGGCCAACCTCTGGGCCACTGCTATCCGATACCTGGCTGCGCGACGGGTCGCGGGAGTCGACACGCTGGCGCCAGAATCCTGCAAAAACTCACTTTCCCGGCTTCCACTACGGCGAACAACCTGCATATTGTCAGCGAAGGAATCAGCCACGGTCTCCTCGAAACCATGGTGGGTGTCGCGCTTGGACAGGTAGCCCGGCATGAGGTACGCGATCCATCCAATCGCGATCACACCGAAGATCAGTCCCGTCAGCACGTGCCCAAAAATACGGAATCGATCAAGTAGCCCGCTACAGGCGCGCCGAAGCAGGTCACAACTGAATCACACCGCTGTAATTAGTGAACAAGATCCACTAGTGTATTGCGTTCTAAGAAGCGGGTGAGCAGCCCTCGTGGGAACTCCTCGCAACACACCGCAAAGCACTCATGATCACGCCATTCGCCGTTGATGTGCAGGTAACGCTCCCGCAACCCCTCGGCCCTAATCCCCAGCTTGTCCACCACCCGCAAGCTTGGAGCATTCTCCGGACGGATGCAGATTTCGACCCGGTGCAACCCGACAACTTGGAACAAATAATCGATCGTCAGGGCGACGGCCGCCGGTGCGATGCCACGCCCAGCCCAGCGCTGCCCCACCCAATACCCGATTGAGGCCGACCTCGCCGAACCCATCATGATCGACGACACTGACAGCTGTCCGATGATCTGGCAGCGGGCCATCTCATGGTCATCGACACCCGGATCGTCGACCCAGCCGATCGCGAAAGACAATGCCTCCAAGTCCTTAGCCTGCCGACGGACCTGCTTAATCCACTGTGTGTAGCTGAAATGTTCCCTGGCTCCCGCGCCCGGGGGCAAGGTCGCATCCCACTGGCAGGTCCACGGCAGGTTTATCGCGCGCACCTGCTCGTAGCTGCGGGCGTCGCGTTTGTCCATGGAACGCAACACCATGTGGCCGTGGCTCATCACCATCGGCCACCGATGTTCCGCGGGCATCCTGGTTCCCGCAGGTAACGAGAACTCAGTCATTCAACCGCAGGCACCTCACCCGCTCACCGAGAGACACCGGAGCCGAACCCGGGGCACGCACGATGACGGCATCGGCGCCCACCATATCCAGCAGCCGCAAGTGACGGCCCTGGCCAAGCGGCACGACCACCTGCTCACCTTCTTGGGCACGCATCGTCGCGAAGGATACCGTGGTGACTTCGCCAGTAGCTGGCATGTCCGAACCGATCAGCGCCTTGATCTCCTCGGTGGTCACCACAGGGGCACCCATCAGCTTGCGCACCAAGGGCCGCACGAAGAACTGGTGGTCAACGTAGGATGCGACCGGATCGTCGGGGAGCATGACGAGCGGAATTTCGTCCTCACCAATCAGCCCGAAACCGATCTGCTCTCCCGGTTCGATGGCGACCAGCGCGGTGTCGGTGAGTCCCATCCCGGCAACCACCCGTGGCAGCAGAGCATCGGCGTCCAGTGAACCGGTGGCCACCACCAGGTCAGCGCGGATCAGTTGGTCGGCGATTGCGTCGCGCAGTTCCCGCTCCGATTCGACAGTGAGCGCGACCCGCCACACTTGGGCCCCGTCGGCCTTCAATGCCGCCGCAAGCAGGTGAGATTCGGCATCGGCATCGTCGGAATGAGCCAACAGCGACAATACAACGACACGCGGGCGCGGCCGAGCCATCACCCGGTCGACCCCGGCGAGAGCCAACAGCGCCGAACGACGTGCGTCGAGAGTCTGCCCAGATTGCATGATCGGCACCCCAGGGCGCACCTCGGTACCCGCCCGACGCACGTTGTCACCGGCCAGCACCACATGGTCGACGAGCAACGAATCGCCGTCGGCCAAGCCTTGGGATGCAGGAAGCACCGCGTCGGCGCCCTCGGGCATCTCTGCACCAGCACTCACCCGGGCAGCCGCACCCATCTTGGTGACCTGGCCGTCGCCGCGCAGCTTCAGGGTGGTGGTCATGCCCTCCTGCAGACCGGCAAGATCTACTGCGCGCACCGCATAGCCAGAAACCGCAGCCAGATCACTCGCGGGCACCAGCACATCGGAGACGATGTCCTCACATACCGCAGTGCCCCAAGCATCAAGCAGGTACATTCCGAATGCGGGCAGCGGTTCGACCAGCGACAGCAGGTAGTCACGCTGATCCTCCACCGAGCGGCGCCCCCGCGCATCGACGGGTGGGGGAGCCGGAAGCGTGCGCGGAACCTCCGGCGTCTCCTGGGCGGTCTCGTCTTCCGTACGAGCCGCACGCCGCTTGAACAAAGCCATGGACCTACCATAGGTGCATGGCGCAGGACTCCCACGCCCACGACACCCGAAGGGCCGAACTGCGTTCCCGGGTCAATCGACGCCGCGCCGAACGCTGCACCGCACAGCGCACCGACGACGACCGCACCCGCACCACATTGGCGCTCGATCTCATCGCATCCTTGTGCGAGCCCGGGGGCACCATCGCCTGCTATCTGTCGACGGGATGCGAGCCGAGCACCATGGGACTGATCGCGAGTCTGCTCGGTACCCATGAGCTACTCGTCCCCTACCTGCGCCGCCCACCAGGGGTTCAAGGTGTTCCCTTCCCCGACTGGGCGCGTCTTCACGATCTCGCCGAACTCACCGAGGGTCCCTTCGCCATCCCCGCACCCCCACCGCCGGGTCTGGGTGCCTCGTCGCTGAGCCGTGCCTCGGTGGTGATCGCAGCTGCACTGATGGCCGGGGCCGACGGCTCCCGGCTGGGTACCGGAGGCGGGTGGTATGACCGCGCATTAAGATTCGCCACCCCGGGAACCCCAGTGGTCGTGCTTCTCAATGACGACGAGGTGGCCTGCTGCCCGATGGCCGACCACGACATTCCCATCGAATGGATTGTTACCCCGACCAGCGTAATTCGCACCACTTCGTGAGGTTGCCATCGCCAGTTGGTGCAGGGAATGCACAACGGGCCGCCGAGGTTTACCATTGTCGACCGGGGTGCATGAGCACCCCTGCGGACAAGCACCACGTGTGGAAGAGAAACGATGCCCACCTATCAGTACCGTTGCCAGGACTGTTCGCGCGACCTGGAGGCGTTCCAGAAGTTCTCCGACGACCCGCTGACCACCTGCCCATCCTGTGGCGGTGCGCTGCGCAAAGTGTTCAACTCGGTCGGTATTGTGTTCAAAGGCTCGGGCTTCTACGCCACCGATTCCCGGCCGGTCTCTTCCACCGCATCGCAGTCGTCGCACACCAGCAGTTCCGATTCCTCGGCGTCGGGTTCATCGTCGACGACCTCGGACTCCTCCCCAGCCTCCAGTTCGGCAGCCTGAACTTTTCCACAGCCCCGCACCGATCTGAACAATTGGGGCAGTGCTCGGCCATCATCCGTGCATGAGCGATCTTCTTGCGAGACTGGCCCGGTTCGCACGCTGGCATCGCCGTACCATCGGTGCCTGCGCCGCGGTCATATGTTTCCTGGCCACCGTGTGGGTATTGTCCCCCACCTCCGAAGGCATCGGGGTAATCATAACCACCCGCGATCTTCCCCTCGGGGCCACCTTGTCCGCCGACGATTTGGCAGTCGTTAAGGTTCCCACGACGGTGGTGCCGCAAGGCGCACTCAGCGATGCCCAGTCCATCATCGGGCGCACACTCACCGGCCCGGTCACCCGAGGAACTATGCTCACCGAGGTCTCCACCACATCCCTGCGGGAGATTTCGGATAACGGGCGTGCCCTCGTCCCGTTCCGGGTGAAAGATGTCTCCTTGGTCGCATTGCTCGAAGTCGGCAGACACATCAAGGTGGTTGGCTCGGCCACCGACGGATCGGTCATCAACGTGGCCGATGATGTGGAGATAGTGAACCTTCCCCCTCAACAAGATACTGGAATTGGCTCGTCAAATGGAGCACTGATCGTAGTCGCAGCCGACAATGAGACCGCAGCACGACTTGCTGCAGCCGCGGGACAGATGGACCTCGGCGTCATCATGTCGTAACGTGGCAACTGGTAATCTGCACATTTTGTGCAAAGTTGCCAATTTGCCAGTACAGGATTCAAGAGTTACACCCTCTGTACTAATAACTTGAATCCTGTTCCAAACGTCCTGACCGGCTGGCCAGGGCAACTCACACAAGGAGACACAACACATATGCAGGGGTTCAAAGACTTCATCATGCGCGGCAACCTCATCGAGCTCGCCGTTGCCTTCATCATGGGCGCTGCATTCAAAGACGTCGTCGACGCTTTCACCAACATCGTGCTCTCGCTGCTCTCCGCCATCCTCGGCGGCACCCCGAACTTCAATTACTTCGCGCCCGGCGGCATCCCGGTAGGTGCCTTCCTCACCCAGGTGGTGTCCTTCCTGCTGATCGCCTCTGTCGTGTACTTCGGCATGGTGCTGCCTTACAACAAGCTGCGTGCTCGTTTCGACCCCCCAAAGGAAGAAGAGACTGGTCCTTCCGAAGCCGAGCTACTCACCCAGATCCGCGACGCCTTGGTCAACAAGCAGAACTGATCCCACGCGTAAAGAACGGGGTCGGTGCATTATGTGCGCCGACCCCGTTTGCATGCCCGCTCAGAGGATCAGGAACGAATCTCGGAACCGTTCTTCTCTGTCGGAGAACACGATCACCTCGATCTCCTGGCTTCCTGGTTCCTCGCAGTACAAGCCGACATATGCCACCCGCTCCCGGGGAAAACCGCTGGAATCAAGGATTCTAGACAGCTCGGAATGGAGTTTTTCTGCATCGATACCGGTGAGCGTGAACTCTCGGGCCTTGCCCACCACAGGGTCCTTATCTAGGCAGGTCACCACACGCGGATTGTGCGGCGAGGTCGCCCCGTTGAGGCCAAGACCCACATGACAATCCGTTCCGTCGGGCTGTGTCCAGGTCTTGCCGTGCATGACGACAGAAGCACCTCTAGCCGAGGCCGGCCCAGGAAGCGACACCATGAACGCCTCGGTCCCCGGGGCCAAGGCACGCAGTTCTCGCAGGAACAGGTCGAGGCCCCCGGCCGACAGGAAGTCGATCTGATCGGAGGAATTAATTCCTGGTTCTCCATCGAGGGTTGATTCCAGAACCACCGATTCATCCCCACTGCCGCACCAGGAACTCACGACGACCGTCCCCGTCATCGCCACATAGCCTCGAAGCACTGGAGAATCCTGGCAGCTGGCCATCAGTCTGTCGTATTGGGCATCGATCGCCTCAGTGTCCAGTACACCCAATGTGGTGGCCCCCGAAGGGAGAGCCTCGCTGTTCAAGAGATCACTACCACGTACCGAAAGTTGTCCGCGGTCGCGCACCACGACGGAAACATCCCCGGGGCTCACCGCAAACCTAGTGATCATGTCCTTGCCAGAGACCACGTCATCAAGTCGCGAGGCAACAGTACCTGCATCGTTGATAGAAGAGGGAACGCAGCCCGTTAGGAGCAGCACGCCGCAGCCCAGGACAATCGCCGTGGTTAATCCGGGTCTCATGATTCATCCCACCGTTCCGTGATGTGGCGGTCGATCTGCCATCAACGCACGGTCACGCGCATCCGGTTTACCGGATCTGCGCACCCGTGCGTGGGGGCCCACACCAAGATTCTGCAACACCGCCCGGGTGGCCGCATCCAACTGAGCCGCACCGATGCCCGGACGATCGTTCGCAGGCACGAACCGAGGCCATACCTGCCCCCGGGCTAAGGCCTGATCCCGGGCATCTTGGAGCCGTTGAGTATCCCAGCCAAGATCAAGAATCCGCTGGGCGACGTCAACCGGATCGAAGCCACCGCTGACGGCAATCCGCTCACCGGTCAGCGACCACACGACGAGTTCTGCGAGAGTCATCCCACCTCCCTGTACAGGTCCGATCACCAGTGCACCGATGACACCCACAGGCCTTCTCGCGACGTACGGAAGATGCCTCGTATGTCGATCCGGTTGTCGCCATGGACACCTCCCAGCGACGCAGAAGACGCTTTTGACAAGCGGCGACCCCGGCAGGAATCGAACCTGCGACACAAGGTTTAGGAAACCTCTGCTCTATCCCCTGAGCTACGGGGCCATGACACCGATCAACCGGCGACCGCCCCAGCCTACCCTTCCCCGGACCACCCAGCCACTTGGCAATGGTCTATGGCGCTCGTGAACCCACAGTGATCGTGTATCAGTCACAATGGATGTACCCCACTGCACCGGCCCGTTGGCAACGAGGAAAGGCGACAATGCACGAAACCGAAATGTTGATCATCGCAGGCGTGCTCGTCATCGTCGCCATCTCGTGGTTCGCATCCCGGCTGGGAGTCGCCGCCCCCATCCTGCTCACCGTGGTGGGCGCAGGCATCTCTTTCGTCCCCGGCACTCCTTCGGTTGTCCTGGACCCAGACCTCATCCTCACCGTGGTGTTGCCCCCACTGCTGTTCGCGGCGGCGATCAACATGCCGGTCCGTGATTTCCGGCGCGACTTGAGTTCCATCACAATCCTGTCGGTTGTCCTGGTCATCATCTCGGCCTTCGCCGTCGGCACATTCATCTACTGGTTATTCCCCGCACTCAACTTCGCAGCCTCGGTGGCAATCGGCGCCGTCGTCGCACCGCCCGATGCCGTAGCAGCCACTGCCATCGGCAAGAGACTCGGCCTGCCCCGTCGCCTGGTCACCATCCTGGAAGGCGAGGGACTGGTCAACGACGCGACGGCCCTGGTACTGCTGCGCACCGCGGTCGCGGCCATTGCCGGGGCATTCTCCTTCACCGAGGCGGTCGGCGAGTTCGTCTTCGCGGTCATCATCGCTCTGGTCATCGGCCTGGGCGTGGGGCTGCTCGCCGTTGCGGTCCGCTCCCATCTCGATCAACCGGTGCTCAACACTTTGATCAGCTTCGTCGTACCCTTCATTGCCTTCATCCCCGCCGAGCACGTCCATGCCTCGGGCGTGCTGTCGGTGGTGATCGCTGGGCTGGTCACCGGGGCCATGGCACCAAGACGGTTCACCGCCTCCGCCCGGGTCACCGAACGCACCAACTGGCGCACCATCCAACTGCTGCTGGAAAATGGCGTTTTCCTCGTCATGGGCTACCAGGTTGAAGACCTGCTGGAGGACGTCCATTTCTCCCAAGATTCGGTGGCCACCACCATCTGGCTGGGCCTAGGAACCGTCGCGGTACTCCTCGTCGTACGCGTCCTAGTGATGATCCCCCTGATACACCACCTGTTCATTTTGCAGAAACACTCGGCGCAGAAGGCCGAGATACTCTCCGATGTGCTCGATGGTTTCCAGCTTGATGATGGCCCACTCACCGAGAATACCGCCCGGGTCACCCGGCGTCTGCAACGCAGACACGCCGACGCCACCTTCCACGCCACCCAAGGTCTGGGATGGCGCGGCGGCGCGGTGCTCGCTTGGTCGGGCATGCGCGGAGTGGTCACCCTGGCCGCAGCCCAGTCCCTGCCATGGACGATGCCACACCGCTCCCAGCTGATGCTCATCGCTCTCATCGTCGCCATCGTCACCCTCGTCATCCAAGGCGGAACCCTGCCTTTCCTCATCTCCGCGCTGGGCATCCGCGGAACCGATGAAGAGAAGGACCGACGAGAGATGCAACTGCTACGTCTCGACCTGGCCGAGGCCGCAGGGGCTCTGTTGGATTCCCCTGAGCTCAGACAGTCGAACGGACATCCCTTTGACCCGGAAGTTCTACGCCGGGCCCGTGCCGCCCGGTTAGTGCTGGCAAACAAGGTGGATCGCGAAGACCTGGAGGCACTGGCGACCCCACTCATGCAGTACCGGGAGTTGGAGCGCCGGATGCTCGAAGCCGAGCAGGCCGCACTGCTCGATATCCGCGCCTCCCGTACCTACTCCTCACGTGCCTTGGAGGCGGCCCAGCATCAGATCGACAATGCGGGAGTCCGCCTGGAAGCAGGACGCCCGGTGCATTGATCATTTGTTGCCCGTTGTTGCAGTCGATACATTCCCAAATCTTGCATTCAACAGCGGCCTGAGTAGTATCTACATCAAGAAAACGGCTGCCGCGATCGTATGTCTCCTGGGGGTGGGTAGACGGCCTTTGGCCCGATCAGCTGGCAGCCGTTTTCCCTGTCAGGACACTGAACGTGAGCCTCGCGAGGATTTGGCGATGCTCGTGTCCGCGATGGTGCTCGCCGGGTCGGCGGCCCTGACCACAGGCCAGCATCTGTCATCTTGTGTGCGACTGTGCGGCTCCACACTCACGAGCTTCATACTCCGGCTTCCTGCAGTGAGATGAATCGCATCCCTGAACCCGGCCCGGCATGCGTCTCACGCGTCATGCTCCTGGCAGCCTGGTGGATATCCCGCAGCATGATAGGCATCTGTATCCCCACTGCCTGAATGCATCCGGGGATGACAAAGGAGGGCCCCAGCGAAACCCTCCTCCTTGTTGCCGATGTCCGCTTGGACTTTCAGATATGGCCTACTTGGCCACCCAGATACCGGTGGCCACCTGCGGATCGATCGTCACCCTGCCCTCGGGACCACGTAGCTCTGCGCCACCGCCACTGACCAAGGCCTCGATCTCGACGCCGGGACGCAGACCGATCTCCACTAGTGCAGCCAAGGTTTCGGCGTCGGCCTGAACGAACTCGGAGAGCCGTTTGATGGTGAACTTCCGGGGAGCGTCGCCCAGCCGGGAGTCCAGTGAGACAACGTCGACACGGAAATCCTCGGGTCGCAGCTCCCCATCCAAGGATGGAATCGGGCAGCCATAGGGCGACCACTCGGTCTCATTGAGAAGTACAGTGAGCCGCTTCTCCAAGGCATCACCCATCACGTGTTCCAGTTTGCAGGCCTCCTCGTGGAGGATCACGTAATCCATGCCGATAATGTCAGCCAGCATCCGCTCGGCCAGCCGGTGCTTGCGCATCACCGCGCGGGCCCGGGCCCACCCGGTCTCGCTGAGCTCAATCTGGCGGTCGTTTCGTACCTTCAACAACCCATCGCGTTCGAGACGTGCGACCGTCTGGGAAACCGTCGGACCGGACTGGTGCAGCCGTTCGACGATGCGGGCTCGCAGGGGTTCGATCCCTTCCTCCTTGAGTTCAAGGATGGTGCGCAGATACATCTCAGTCGTATCGATCAGTTCACTCATGTGATGGTGTCCTTCCACATCCCATGGTAACGCTCGCCTTACCTGAACCAGATATTAGCGGTCCACTGGCCCGAAAATCCTGGGAACGCCATTTCAGGGCCCACGATCACTGCCTGCGATAGGCGATCCACCCCGACACCCCAGCGACAGCAACAGCAAGCACCACTGCGACGATCGTCTTGCGCATTCCCAGCCCGGAGCCGGAATCCGTGTCCTCTCCGGGCTGCGAGGTCTGCTGCGACGCCTGCTCCTCCGGAGCGGGCTCGGATGCACCCGGCTCGGTGCTGGGCGTCGCTGATGCGCCGCCTCCCGGAGGAGCTGACGGCGCCGGAGGCAGAGCCTCCACAACAGTGGGGAGTTCGGCCTCCACCAGCTTCGTATCGCCGACCGAGCCGAGCAGTACGCCATCGCCTGCCAAAGTCATCGTCGCACTCTCGCCACGATCCTGCTGCGGTGCAGCCTGGGAGCCAGTGGTGGCATAACTCAGCATGTCGAAGGACAACACCGAGTTGTAGGTGCGCAGCACTGCGGAGTTCGCGTTGACGAAGTTGCCATCAGTCACCCAGGCAGGGGCATCGGCCTCCCGCGCCAAAGGTTGGGGGCCCGGTGCAGTGGGTGCGGCTGCGTAGTAAAGCCCGCCGGGATCCCCGTTGGTGATGATCCAGATGTTGCCCTTCGAGGAAACCATCATTGCCTGGGCCCGATGGGGACCGTCGGGATAGGTGAAGGTCCATTTGCTGGTCGGCAGTGCCGATCCGTAACTGGAAGATTCGACGCGATACACCGTGACAGACGGGGATGGGGACCCGGAATCCAGGTCACCGGCATACAGCTGCCCGTTGTACACCGCAAGTGCCTCGATATCTGTGACCTCGGCATCCCAGCCCACCTGGCCGACGACCTTTCCGGTCTGATCGATGGCGACGGCCTTGGGACCTCCGGGAGCCAACCAGTAGACGCCGCGTGTTTGGTCGGCAGCCAGCGCGGAGGAAGTTGCGAGGTCGGTGGGAATCGTGATGGTGTCACCGGGCGCGGCCAAGGCAGGCAGACCAGCGAGCGTGCTGCCGACCACCACCGCGGTGACCGCTGTTGCAATCACGCATCGACGCATCGTGACCTCCTGGTTGGACTTCCTGAAGTCTAGCGATCCACTCCCAGTCATCCGGACACGACAGCGCCGGGCAGCTGCGTCGAACCACCCGGCACCATACGGTTCCCTCAGCCGAGTAGAAGCTCCGCCAGCAACCCCTGGACGAAGTACAAAATGAACAGCACCGCGACCACCCACATGATCGGATGAACCTGTTTCAACTTGCCAGCGAACAATTTCATCACGACGAAGGTGATGAAACCAGCACCGATACCGACGGTAATCGAGTAGGCAAAAGGCTGGAAGATCATCGTCATGAACACCGGGAAGGCGATCTCCAGATCCCGCCAGTCGATGTCGGCGATCTGCTGCAGCATCATGAAACCGACCAGCACGAGCACCGGGGAGACGGCCTCCGAGGGGATCACGTTGATGATCGGGGTGATGAATATGGAGAGCAAGAACAACCCACCGGTCACCACCGATGCCAAACCGGTGCGGGCCCCCGAAGCGACACCCGCGGTCGATTCGATGAAGGAGGTGTTCGAGGAACTGGAACCCAGACCACCGAACATCGCGCCCAGGGAGTCGACGAGCAGAATTTCACGTAGATGTTCCGGCTCGCCGGTGTCATCAAGCAGGTGTCCCTCGCTACCGACGGCGACCATAGTACCGATGGTGTCGAAGAAGTCGGCCAGCAGCAGCGAAAAGACCAGCATGACTCCGGTCAGCACCGAGCCCACGGTGGCGTGCCCGTCGGGGGCGAAGCCACCCAGGATGTCCACCCGGCCCAGCAGTGAGAAGTCGGGCAGCGAGAAGGCATCGCTTCCCGGCAGCACCGGGATATTGAGCGCCCACCCGGTCGGGTTCTCCTTGCCAACCCCACCCAAAACGACGAAGTGCTCCAGTACGACGGCCAGCAGCGTGCCGAACAGAATCGACCACAGCATGGCCCCACGCACTTTGCGGGCGTGCAGGAAAGCGAGCAGGGCGAAGGTGGCGACGAAGACAAAAATCGGCCAGCCCATGAGGGAACCGTTGACACCCAGCTGAGTCAGCGGGGAGCCCGAGCGAATCACTCCGGCGTTGGCCAGCCCGACCAGGGCGATGAACAGGCCCAATCCCACCGAGATGGCGGTGCGCAGGGATGCGGGCACTGCGCGGAACACAGCTTCACGGAAACCGGTGAGCACCAGCAAAGTGACGACGATGCCCTCGACGACGATCAAACCCATCGCATCCGCCCAGGTCATCATCGGGGCAATGACATAGGCAAGCTGAGCATTGAGCCCCAGACCTGCGGCGATACCGATCGGGAAACGCCCGACGATACCCATCAGCAATGTCATCACGCCGGCGGCCAGGGCGGTGACCGCCGCGACCATGCCGATTGATGCACTCACTGCCGCGCCATCCACGACGGTCATGGCGGCATCAGTGAATTTCGATGCGCCAGAGATCAGATTACCGTCCCGGTCGGCGGCGGTACCAATAATGATCGGGTTGAGAGCGATGATGTAGGCCATCGCAAAGAAAGTGACCAAGCCGCCACGGACCTCGCGGGAGATGGAGGAACGGCGTTGGGAAATCTTGAACCAGCGTTCGATGAAAGAGTTCTGGGAACTCAATGCACCGGCAGCATCCGTCCCAGTAACAGAGGAGTTGGGCATGGAATCATGCTAGGCGAATTGACCATGCCCGGTAGAATTCGTCCATGACCGCTGGCCAACCACAGCATTCACCCTCGAAGACCGAGCAACGGATTGAGCGGATGAAGCTTGCCGCACCTATCGACCCGGTCGATGACGATGGGGTGCGTGTATTCGGTCTGGGCACCCTGGTCTTCGCTACCGCCACCTTGATCGTCGCGATCTTCGGCCAGGAATGGCTGCCGGGATCACCCCTGTTCGAGATCTGCGCGGCGGGAACCCTCATCGGGCTCGCCGGGTTCTGGTGGTGCCGTCACCGCCGACAACGCGCCACCCCCAGAAGCCCACAGAACTGAACAAACGGAAGCCAAGCCTCCACAACCGGTCTGATCTTGCCGGGCCCGGGCCGAAGATTACGTCCGAATGAATCAGTCGAACAGGGATGCGTCCACCCAAGTGGTGTCAAAGACCGGATCAGGCAACCTGATACCACGTTCCTCGGCCACCACGTCGGAATGCCCGCCGCATCCGTGGTTCACCGATACAACGCGCGCATCGTAGGGCGAATATTCGTTGGTGCAGGCACCGAAAATCCTGCCCAGTCCCCCGCCGAGACGAACGAAATAGCCACAGGTCACGCAATTTGCCGGTGCCTGCTTGGCCGCCGGGGAATCCGGACCGGCATCGGATGCCAGCCAGCGTTCCGCGGCCAGTTCACGCCCGGTCACCGACAGCACTCGCTCACGGCCCAAGCCGAGTTCCGATACCACCGAGCGGGTCTGCGCCCATTCAGCTGGATCCTCCTCGGCGGCTAATTCCCCACCGGTGTAGCCAGGCTCCAACCGGGGATCGTTGTCCGGGGTGGGCAGCAGCGAGCCGGGAGTCACATCACCGGGCTGAAGCCGGTCTGCCCACGGCACCCAGCCGGGGGCCAGCAGCGCCTGGTCGCCCGGCAGCAGCACCACCTCGGAGATGGTCGGGTTCTTGGCCCGCGATGCGCGGACCATGGTCACCGCCCACTGCCACCCGAGATAACCGGGATGGGGGCAGACAAAATAGTGGGTGGCCTGGCGCACACCCTCGGCGATGACCCCCAGATAGTCACCGACGCCGAAATCCTCAGCTGCTTCCTCGGCCGCTGCCCGTGCCATGCCGACCGCGTCAACGACCGCCTTGTCCAGTTTGTCCAGTGCGTTCATAGCTCCAGCTCATCTGCCACCGCGCGGAGCATGGCCGCGACCTTCGCGGCCTGCTGGGAGTTGGGGTGACGCCCATGGCGGTAGCCGTTGCCGATTCCATCGAGGATCTTGATGAGGTCCTCGAACATGACCGCGAGTTGCTCGGGGCGCTTGCGCGAGGCCTTGGACAACGACGGGGGCGGTTCGACGAGTTGCACCGACAGAGCCTGCTCACCCCGCCTGCCCTCGACGACCCCGAACTCGACCCGCTGCCCATTCTTCAACAACGCTACTCCTGCGGGCAGAGCATCGGAGCGCACGTAGACGTCCCCGCCTCCATCCTTGCTGATGAAGCCGAATCCCTTCTCCGCGTCGTAGAAACGCACCTTCCCGCTGGGCACTGCCACCTCACTGAGTCCGGTACCGACAATGTCCACTCATGGTAGTCGACCCAGTGGATTCCGGGCCAGCGCGCGGAATCTGGCAGTACCGATGAGCTTCCCACGCAACGCACCGCCGAGTGCTGCACGATGAACCACATAGAATCGAGGCATGAGTGAGCAGGCCAAGGACGTGTTGATCGGATTCGCATCCCCCGCCACTGCACCGCTGTCCACCCTTCCCCCGCCCAGTAGCGACACCCCCGGGGCCGTGCCGATGCCCATGTTCACCGCACCGGAGCAGGCCATCCCCTTGGAACTACTGGCTCCCCAGCCCCCGCCCGCCCATGATCCGAATCAGCCCTTGGTCACTGTTGATCCGCAGATGTCCACGACCACAACCTGGACCCCGGACCAGCCCCTCGGCGACTGGATCGACCCCATCGTCGATCCTGGTCAATTGCCTCCCCCGACCGGTGCCCCGATCACCGCTTCGATGCCCGCTCTCCCGCAGGCACCCGCCGCCCATCAACAGACACGTCTTCCCCAACAGATGCCCGCCCAGCAGTGGGCTCCCCCGGGATTCCCGCCTCGCACCCAGCCGCCCCCTGCTGCGATGACCGATCCCCGGCAGGGCTGGGCACCGAATGCTCCCGGCGGCTGGGTTCCCCCGCAGCAGACACCGCGTCAGCCGAGTTCCCCACTGGGTCTGGTCATCACCGCCGGAGTGACGCTGGGAATCGGATTGGTCCTGCCCTGGATCGGAGTGATCGCCTTGGCAGGAATCGCCGTAGGAGCATTGGCGATCAAGGCCTCCGGTCGTTATGTCGCCTTGTTCTGTGCCTTCATCGCCTGTTACCTGTCCTGGCGTTTCTCTCTCGGCTACGTTGCCCCGAGCGTGTGGGAGAACTCCGTCAGGTGGTTATGCATCGTGGTGATCATTTTCATGACGCTGCTGCACCTGCAGGTGCGTCTTCAAACGAGACGCAGCCCGTGAGCGAACCGATCGCGGTGCTGCATGACCAACTCCGGGCCTCAGAGCAATCCGTGGTCCATCTACTGGCCGCGCGTCCCGATCTGACCCAGCCATTGCCCGCAGATCTGCTGGATCTGGCAGCCCGTTCGCTCTCCCCGGCCTCTACCCTGGTCGCCATCGCCACGCTGGACGACGAGTTGCTCCTGGTTGCGTCGGCCATGGCCGCCGACGCGCATGACCTGCTCCCGCAACACCTGAGCGGACCAGAACCGGTCGACGAACTCCGTTCGCTGGGTCTGATCATCGGTGAGAAGTTGTCGCCACAGGTGCTCCGGGCCTTGGGATCTCATCCTCTAGGGCTCGCACCGCGCCGTCCCGGTGATCTGGACGAGGAAACCACCCGAGCACGGCTGGAACACCTGGATGACGATTCCCGTGAGCTGTTGGAACGCTTATCAGCCGGTAATCCAGTGGGCAGCTTCCGGCACGGTATCCCAGCTTCAGGTTTTCTGCGTGACCTGGTACGCACCGGTTTGTTGGTGGTCATCGACGACAACCACCTGTTGGCTCCCCGGCCAACGGTGCTCATGGTGCGCGGCGGGTTGCTGGGGCCGCTACTACCCACTCCACCCCGCCCCGCCGTCACTACCCCACCCCAGGCGCTCGACAAACATGCCTTGGCTTCGCTTGCCGCCTGGTTGGTGGATGGCGGGGTCCATGCGGAGTACCCACCCAGGATCTCGGCACTGCTCGCGGATGCAGTCAACGCCGACCGATGGGTGCAGATGGTGCACGCCCGCGAGGATGGCAGCGTGCAGATCGACGTAGTGCGGGTGTTGCTCGTTGCCCAAGGTTCGGCACATACTGTGCGACGCGCGGGACGACGGCTCACCGTCCCGCTACCCAGGATCGTGTCACTCGAACTGCTGGAACCAGTGGTGATCAATGGTCTGGCCGTGGACTGAGCCCAGACGGCTGGTGTTCTGATTTCCCGATTCTGGGATCGAACCGAGCCTGCCTCAGCTGTGGGGTTCGAGCGGCACGGTAGATTCCTCCGGGTGCCCGAGATCGATATCGCTGCTGCCGTCGGCGACCATGAGGTCGGCGATCTCGGCTGGCCACACCACCATTCGGGTGGTCTGCCCTACGTCGGCCCAAACAAACTCGCCGAGGGTGATCTTCTCGTCGGGGGTGAACCCGGAGGTGTCGGGGATGAAGGGCGTATCCAAGTCGAGAGCGTAGAAGTCCTCGTACTGCACCAGCACCTGATCGGAGTAGCCGTGGGTCACCACACGGTGGGCGATCGGGCCCAGCAGTTCCCCTGGCGCGACGTGCAGCCCAGTCTCCTCCGCCAGTTCACGCACTGCCGCCTGGCGGCTCGTCTCCCCCGGATCCCAGCCGCCACCGGGCGTGACATACCAACGGCTCCCGGGTTTACCCGGATCACTGTCGGCAACCAGTAGCACCCGGCCACCACTTCGGACGATGATGCGTGAAGCGTTACGGCGCCGTACTGGGCGCCGGGTGGGATCGACTGGGACCATCGAGCGCTTGGCAGCTCCGCCGGGAACAAGGGCCATGCCATCAATTGTGGCTCATGACAATCCGCTGGTCCGTGACAGCACGCTCGGCGGGGCGCGGGAGCACCGACGACCTTCGCGATGCCCGGCCCCGGAACTGCCCGGACGTGACAGCCTCCAAGCCCATCTGGAGCACCGTTCGGTGAATGTCAAGACATAGCTGCCGGGATCGTCGCCTGCCACACGGAGCGGATCTGTTCGACCGGCAACTTGAACTGGCCTTCGACGACCAGCTCCGGTTCCTGGTTCACCTCACCCAGCCGATGACAGGGCACGTCATGTTCCGCGCACAGGGCCTCGAATTGTTCTGCCCTCTCGAAACGCACGCTGGCCACCACACGGGCTGGGGTCTCGGAGAACAGCGCCACCGTCGGGTCGCCCTCAGGTAACCGGACAGTGACCCCAAGGCCGTGACGCAGGCAGGATTCGGTGAGGGCGATCGACAGGCCGCCCTCGGACAGGTCGTGGGCACTGCTCACCAGTTCCTGCCTGGCCGCCTGCTGCATGACAGCGGCCAGTTTCTTCTCCGCATCCAGGTTCGGCACCGGCGGGATGCCGCCGAGGTGGGAGTGGATGGTTTCGGCCCAGGCGGAGCCGCCGAGCTCCTGTTTCGTCTCGCCTATCAGGTACACGACATCACCTGGGGTGCGGAATCCGGTCCGCACCCGCAACCGCACGTCGTCAATCACCCCGAGCACCCCGATCTGCGGTGTGGGCATGATGTTCATCCCGCCGGTCTGGTTGTAGAAAGAAACATTGCCGCCGGTGACCGGAATACCCAGGAAAGCACAGGCATCGACCAAACCCTTGATCACCTCGGTGAACTGCCACATCACCTCTGGATCCTCGGGGGAACCGAGATTTAGGCAGTCAGTCACCGCAACTGGCTCGGCGCCGCCCACTGCCACGTTGCGGTACGCCTCGCACAGGGCGAGCTGGGCACCGTAATAGGGGTTAAGCAGGCAGTAGCGGCCGTTGGCGTCGGTGGACAGGGAGATGCCCAGGTTGGAAATCTCATCAATACGCAGCATCCCGGAATCTTCGGGCTGGGCCAACACCGAATTGCCCCGCACAAAACGATCGTACTGATCAGTCACCCAGGAGCGATCGCACAGATTCGGCGAACCTACGAGGGCGAGCACCTGGTCGGCCAGCTCGCCCCCCGCCCCTGCCCGCGGCAGGTTGTTGTCGTGGTCGGCGTTCAGGGCATCGATCCAGTCGGGGCGGTAGGCCGGACGGTCGTAGGTGGGCCCGTCGTGGGCCACCGAGCGCGGGTCGACGTCAACGATCCGCTGTCCCTTCCAATCGATGAGTAACCGGTCGCCCTCAATGACCTCGCCAATGACGGTTGCCTGCACCTCCCACTTGTTGCAGATCTCCATGAAACGATCGAGGTCCTCGGGGGTGCAGATCGCCATCATGCGTTCCTGTGACTCCGACATGAGGATCTCCTCGGCAGTCATCGTATTGTCGCGCAGCGGAACCAGGTCAAGGGTGACATGCATGCCACCATCGCCCGCCGACGCCAGCTCGGAAGTCGCGCAGGAGATTCCGGCCGCTCCGAGATCCTGCAAGGCGATGACCACTCCGGCGGCAAACAACTCCAAAGTGCATTCGATGAGCAGCTTCTCCATGAATGGGTCGCCGACCTGCACCGCAGGACGCTTCGATTCCTTGGTGTCGTCGAAGGTCTCGGAGGCCAGCACGGAGGCGCCACCAATACCGTCGGCACCGGTGGATGCCCCGTAGAGGATGACCTTGTTGCCCGCCCCTATCGCCTTAGCAAATTTCAGGTCCTCGTGCCGCATCACGCCTACAGACAGCGCATTGACCAGTGGATTCCCCGCGTAGCACTGATCGAAGTAGAGCTCACCACCGATATTGGGCAGCCCGAGACAATTCCCATAGAAGCCCACTCCAGAAACCACGCCGGGCAGCACCCGTGCGGTATCCGGGGCGTCGAGGGGACCGAATCTCAATCCATCCATGACCGCGATCGGGCGGGCACCCATCGCGAGGATGTCGCGCACGATCCCACCCACCCCCGTCGCCGCGCCTTGGTGGGGTTCAACGAAAGAAGGATGGTTGTGCGACTCCGATTTGAAGGTGATTGCATATCCGTGGCCGATGTCCACCGCCCCAGCGTTGTCACCGATCCCGGCAAGCAGCGGCCCGCGCGGGGTGACCTGATCCAGGGCAGCGAACCGCTTGAGATGGATCTTGGAGGATTTGTAAGAACAGTGTTCTGACCACATCACCGAGTACATGGCGAGTTCCCCGCCAGTCGGGCGACGACCCAGGAGTTGGCGAATCCGGAGGTACTCGTCTTCTTTCAGCCCTAAGGCAGCCCACGGCTGGTCCTGATCGGGAGTACGACGGGCATCTTGAACAGTGTCAACCACCCAACAAATCTAACCCACCGGTGATGATTCAAGCCGCATTGGCCGCGACTTGGCGCCTGTGCCCCCAGAGCGGTTCAGGCGGTAGCGACGAGGAAGTGCTGAACCGAGGTGAAGAAAACCAATCCATCGCGGCTCTCTCCAGTCAACATCTCCACCGAGTGCTCCGGGTGGGGCATGAGCCCCACGACATTACCGCGCTCATTGGTGATTCCGGCGATGTCATTGAGCGAACCATTGGGATTGCCCACGTAGCGGAAGACCACTTGGTTGTTCTCCTCCAGCTTGTGCAAGGTGTCGGGATCGGCCCGGAAATTACCCTCACCGTTTTTGAGGACGATGGTGATCTCCTGACCCTCCGCGAAATCACAGGTCCATGTGGTGTCATTCGACTCGACCCGCAGCCTTTGGTGGCGGCAGATGAATTTGCGTCCCTCGTTGCGAATCATCGCCCCTTCGAGTAGATGGGATTCGCACAACACTTGGAATCCGTTACATATGCCCAGCACCGGCATCCCAGCACCCGCAGCCGTGATGACCTCGCCCATGATCGGAGCAAAACGCGCAATCGCACCGCATCGCAGGTAATCACCGTAGGAGAATCCGCCGGGAAGGATGATCGCATCGACCCCGTTGAGGGAATCCGATGCATGCCATAGGGGTACAGGATCAGCCCCGGCGAGCTTCACTGCGCGCAGCGCGTCGTGATCATCCAAGGTGCCGGGGAAGGTGACGACTCCGATGCGGCTCACTGCTTTTCCACCCGCACGTCGAAAGTCTCGATGACGGTGTTGCACAGCAACTTCTCGGCGGCCTCACGAATCTCGGCCATCCGTTCGTCGGTGAGGTCACCGTCGACGGTTATTTCGAACCGGCGGCCCTGGCGTACTTCAAGGCCTTGGTATCCCAGACGGTGCAATGAACTGGTCACGGCCTTGCCCTGAGGATCGAGGATCTCGGGTTTGGGCATCACATCAACGACGACAAGGGTCATGACCCGATCTTACCTTCCAGATCTGTTCCTGTGAGAGTCCGAAATGCCTCGGCATAACGGGCCCGGGTGACCTCGACGATCTCCGCGGGTAGGGGCGGAGGCGGGGCATCGCTACTGCGGTCCCAGCCGGAATCATTGACCAGCCAGTCGCGAAGGTACTGCTTGTCATAGGAATGCAGCCTGCCTTGTTCCCAGTCGGCTATATCCCAAAACCGTGAGGAATCCGGGGTCAAAACCTCGTCGCCCAGTATGACGGTACCGTCGGTGGGGCGTACACCGAACTCGAATTTGGTATCGGCGAGGATGATGCCACGTTCCCGGGTGATCTGTTCGGCCCTATGGTAGAGGGCTAGAGATAGGTCGCGGATGGATTCGGCGAGCCGGTCTCCGACCATCTCAACCATTTCACGGTACGTGATGTTCTCATCGTGTGCCCCTACGACCGCCTTGCGTGCTGGGGTGAAGACCGGCTCGGGCAGTCGCGATCCGTCGTGCAGACCTTCGGGGAGAGTGATCCCGGTCACGCTTCTGGTTTGCTGGTACTCGGCCCAGCCCGAACCTGTGAGATATCCGCGAACGACGGCCTCAATGGGCACCATGTCGAGGCGCTCAACCTCCAGGGCCCTCCCGGCAACCAGGGCGGGCACTTGGGTGGATAACATGTGATTGCCGACGATGCCGCTCAACTGCTCGAACCACCATATCGATAGTTGGGTGAGCACTATGCCCTTGCCCAGGATGCGTGGTGACAAGACGACGTCGTAAGCCGAGATGTTGTCGGTGGCGACCATCAAGGCGCGGCGCTCGTCGAGTTCGTACAGTTCACGCACCTTGCCGGCATGGAGCAGGGGAAGGCCAAGTTCTGCGTACTGGGGCACGCTGGAATTCTAAGTCGTCGCACACCCCAAGGCAGTTCCGGACACGAGAACATCTCCCCGGGATCGGCAACCCGTCGGCGAACAGCCCGGAAATGTTACGTGCACCCCCTAAAATCCTTCCAGTGAGGAGGTTGCCATGCGCATCGAGACAGTGACGCTGCTCGTCGGTCTCGTCGCACTCGTCACGACGTTGGTCACCGCATTCATGTCCCGGCGCACTCCACCGCCGGTACCGGAGCTCTCCCGATGGCGGGCCGGTGACGGCACACTGCCTCCCCCACCCGACCAGACCCCGGCCTCGGTGCATGCCCTCACAGTGGGCGAAGTAACAAGCCATGACATCAGGCTTTCGCTGCTTGATCTGGCGAGTCGCGGATATCTGCACATCGACATGACATCGGGGCCGAAATCCGACGGCTGGTCGCTGCGGCGCACCGATAAGCAGCTGTCCAGCGCCCTCCACGATCACGAGTGGTTCTTGCTGTCGGGTCCTTTTTCTGATGCTCTGGGAAATCCGCGCACCTGCACCTGGGCAGAGCTCCGTGATGATTCGGGGCGCCCGATTCACCAGGCCCAACGGCTGCTCACCGCGGAAATGCGACGTCGTCGTTGGATACCCGACGAGAAAGATGCCCGCCACTCTGTGTGGGCATGGACCGGTTCGGTGGTGCTGCTGTTGGGCATCGTCACCACTGGCTATATGCTCGTCGACTGGCTAGCTACAAGCCACTTCAACGGTGTTCTCGGAGGTGCAGCGCTGACCACAGCAGGGGTGGTGCTGGTTTCCCGCGGCCGCCGTCACGCCCCACTGGATGCCGACGGGTTGGCCGCCCAACAAGCCTGCCTCATCTGGCGCGACCAGTTGCGCACCGAGAACCTGAACGACACCCCCATCAATAAACTCGCCGACGCCTTCGGCAGGAAACTCGTGTGGCAGCTCGCCTACGACGATCATGCCGGCCTGGTGGCCGGAGTAGACGCGGAACTGGTGCGGGCCGAGCGGTGGTCCCAGCGAGTTTCGGTGGTACCCCGCTGGCTCACCGCCACCGAGGGCACGACTCCATCCGAGCTCGTCGACCAGTTGGTGGATTTCCTGGCGGGCTCGCGACACCAGCCGCTGGGTGAGCGCAAGCGGTTCCCGCGTCCGCGCCGCAAAGGCAAGTGAACAGTAATTTTGCTGCCTAACCCGTTCCTGACATGGGAACTGGATACGCCCGGCACCATCATCCCCCGCCCGCTGCCCCGGTATTCCTAGGTGAATGCCCTGTTTGGAGAGCCCCCACGCGGTATCCGGGACGCCGCTCATTCAGAACACCATGGCCTCAGAGCACCGCGCCGGGATGGTATGCGGCCGCCTGCGGATCGGCGTCGGTGAGCACCCTGATTCGCTCGCACACCCGTTCCACCTGGCGCGCTGCAGCTCCGGTGAGCTCCAGGGGCGCGGAGATCAGCTGGTCCAGTTCCGCGCGGGATAACCCGAGGCGGGTATCGGCAGCCAGCCGGGTGAACAGGTCATTGGTCGTGGCTCCGCAGTCCCGCATTTCCAGGGCAACCGCGACGGCATTTTCCTTGATGGCCTCGTGAGCGTCCTCTCGCCCGACGCCCTTGCGGACAGCGGCCATCAACACCTTGGTTGTGGTGAGGAAGGGCAGATAACGGTCGAGCTCGGCAGCGATCACCTGGGGGAAGGCCCCGAAATCCTGCAGCACGGTGAGGAAGGTCTCGAAGAGTCCGTCGAGGGCAAAGAAGGCGCCGGGCAACGCCACCCGGCGCACCACCGAGCAGGAGACATCGCCTTCATTCCACTGGTCGCCGGCGAGCTCACCGACCATCGACAGATAGCCGCGGATGATGACGGCCAGCCCGTTGACCCGTTCGCAGGAGCGGGTGTTCATCTTGTGCGGCATTGCCGAAGACCCCACTTGGCCTTCTTTGAATCCCTCGGTGACCAGCTCGTTCCCGGCCATCAGCCGGATCGACGTAGCAAGATTTGACGGAGCGGCCGCAGTCTGAGCGAGGGCCGAGAGCACATCGAAATCGAGGGAACGCGGGTAGACCTGACCGGTGGAGTCGAGCACTTTGGCGAAGCCGAGACCACTGGCGATGCGCTGCTCCAAGAGATCGAGCTTGTCGAGATCACCGCCCAGCAGGTCGAGCATGTCCTGAGAGGTGCCCATCGGGCCCTTGATTCCCCGGGCCGGGTAGCGGGCGATGAGTTCGTCGAGCCGTGAATGGGCGACGAGCAGTTCGTCGGCGACGGTGGCGAATCGCTTGCCGAGAGTGGTCACCTGGGCCGCGACATTATGTGAACGCCCGGCGATCGGCTGACCGGCGTGACGAACAGCAAGTTCCCCGAGACGGGCGAGCACGGTAACCACCCGGGAACGCACTAGGCGCATGGATTGCAGCATCTGCATGCCCTCGACGTTCTCGGTGAGGTCACGAGATGTCATGCCCTTGTGGATGTGTTCGTGGCCGGCCAAGGCGTTGAACTCCTCGATGCGTGCCTTCACGTCGTGGCGGGTGATGCGTTCCCGGTCGGCAATGGAGGCCAGATCAATGCGGTCGATGACCTTCTCGTAGTCGGCGATCACCGCATCCGGGGCGTCACCACCGAAATCGACCCCAAGATCACGCTGGGCGGCCAACACGGCCAACCACAGGCGTCGCTCGGCGGCAATCTTGTTCTCGGGCGACCAGATGCCGCGCATGGCAGGCGATGCGTAGCGGGTGGCGAGTACGTCGGGAACGGGCATGGTTCTCCTGAGCTGGGCCGGTGTCGCCGAGTGGCGGCGTGTGACGTTGTCAAATCTGTTTCTGGATCGCCTTGCGGGCGATATCGGGGCGGCAGAAGCCGTCTGGGAAGTCAATCGTCTTGATGTGCGCGTAGGCGGCATCGCGGGCGGCGGTGAGATCGTCACCGGTGGCGACGACCACTAGGACCCGTCCCCCAGCGGCCACCAAATGGCCTTCAGCATCAAGGGCGGTTCCTGCGTGGATGACGTGGACTGTCTCGGTGTCGGCAGGCAGGGTGATCATCCCACCCTTGCGAGGGGTGCCCGGGTAACCGTCTGCGGCCAGCACCACGCAGACCCCGGATCGGTCATCGAAGTCCAGGGCCTCGAAGCGGTCGAGGACCCCAGTCGCCGCTGCGTACAGCACCTGGGCGAGCGGAGTGGTGAGCAGCGGCAGCACTGCCTCGGTCTCGGGGTCACCAAAACGCGCGTTGAATTCCACGACACGAGGGCCTTTGGAGGTGATCGCGAGCCCGACATAGAGCAGGCCCGCGAAAGGAGTGCCGAGTTCCCGCATGCGCGCCAAGGTGGGGTGGACGACCGAGGTCATGACCTCGGCGACGGTGTTCTCGGGGAGCCAGCCAAGCGGCGAATAAGCACCCATGCCGCCGGTGTTGGGGCCCTCGTCGTTCTCCCCCACCCGTTTGAAGTCCTGGGCGGGCTGCAGCGGCAGGGCGTGGATGCCATCGGTGATGACGAACAGGGAGGCCTCGGGGCCGTCGAGGAACTCCTCGACGACGACCCGGTCGCAGCCCAGGCCATGAGTCATCGCTGCCTCGCGATCGTCGGTGACGACAACGCCCTTGCCAGCGGCCAGCCCGTCGTGCTTGACGACGTAGGGGGCACCGAAGCTGTCGAAGGCTGCGTCGAGGGATGCTCGGTCGGTACACACGAGCGCCCGGGCGGTGGGCACCCCGGCGTCGGTCATGACCTGCTTGGCAAAGGCCTTGGAACCTTCTAGCTGGGCGGCAGCTGCAGAGGGCCCGAAGCAGGCGATGCCGACCTCACTCAGGGCGTCGGCAACGCCGACGACCAGCGGGGTCTCAGGACCGACGACGACCAGGTCGGCGCTCAGATCGCGGGCCAAGGTGGTGACCGCGACTGGGTCGGCGGCATCTACCGGATGGTTGGTGGCAAAGGCCGCGGTTCCGGGGTTGCCGGGCGCGACGTGCACCGCAGCGACGACGGGGTCTGCGGCGATGGCCCGGACCAAAGCGTGCTCGCGCCCACCAGAACCGAGAACCAGAACGGTCATTGACGAGGGGATCGTGGTGTTCATCGTCAATGAGTCTAAATGCTCACACCCCTTCGGGGCGCCTTCGGGCACTCCTTCGGTTCTCCCCAAACCGCGTCAATACACCTCAATTCAGATGAGTGCATCGCAGCAAGGTACTCATTGGCATCGGTGCCGGACAGCGGATGCGGCGAGATCGGTTCGCCCGCTTCATTCCTGCCACGTTCATTCCGGCCCGCACCTAGTCTCTGACCTAGAATTGATCAATCATGAGCACCCCGAATCCCACAACAGAACTGGCGTCGTTGCAGCACCACCCCAGCACAGGCACACGATGGCTGCGCGTCGCTCTGCCCGCCCTGATCATCATCATCTGGCTTGTCGGAACGGGAATTGGTGGTCCTTACTTCGGCAGGGTCGAGGAAGTTTCCTCGAACAATCAAGCCGCTTACCTGCCCGAATCAGCCGACGCCACCCGCGTGCAGGAACAGCTGGGGCAATTCCGCGATTCCACATCAATACCGGCTGTGGTCGTCATCGTCGGCGAAGAGCGACTCACGCGCGATGAGATCGAGAAAACACGTGCCGCGGCATCGACCCTGCCCGAGATCGATGGCGTCAGTGATGGTATGTCGCCGCTCATCGCATCCGAAGATGGCCGGGCACTTGAAATGTTCATCCCCATCGACGCGGATGCAGAAATCGAGGAAGTGGTTGCGAAGATCGGCGACCATCTCCGCAACGATGCCCCACAAACACTCACCATCCACGTGACCGGTCCGGCAGGGCTCAGTGCCGATCTCATCAAGGCATTCTCGGGAGTCGACGGTTTACTGCTTGCCGTGGCGCTCATCGCCGTCTTCGCCATCCTCATCATCGTCCATCGTTCTGTGTTGCTGCCCGTTGTGGTGCTCGCAACGGGTATCTTTGCGCTCACCGTCACCCTGCTGACCGTGTGGTGGCTTGCTAAGGCTGGAGTGCTGCTGCTCAGCGGGCAGACTCGGGGGATTCTCTTCATCCTCGTCATCGGCGCCGCAACTGACTACTCCTTGCTCTACGTCGCCCGCTACCGTGAAGCGCTGCGCATCAAGCCGGACACATGGCACGCCAGCAGAATTGCACTCCGCGCAGCAGTTGAACCCATCCTCGCCTCCGGCGGAACGGTCATCGCTGGGTTACTGTGCCTGCTGCTCAGCGATCTGAAGTCGAACAGCGGACTCGGCCCGGTCGCTTCCATCGGAATCATGTTCGCCATGCTTTCTGCGCTAACCCTCCTCCCCGCGGTTCTTCTTCTCCTTGGCCGAGCAGCGTTCTGGCCCAGACGCCCTCACCACGAACCAGACGTCGCAGCCGCGGAGCACGAGCTGCCCACCCCAGGGGTCTGGGGAAAAGTGAGTTCCCTCATCCGTCGGCGCCCACGCCAGGTGTGGATCACCACTGCGATCCTGCTCGGCATCGGTGCGCTTGGGGTCGCCCAGCTCCAAGCCGACGGGGTTGCCCAATCCGATCTGGTACTCACCGCATCTCAGGCACGCGATGGGCAAAAAGCCCTCAAGGAACATTTCCCCGGTGGATCGGGCAGCCCGCTCTATGTGCTCACCGAGAAGAACACCCTTCAACAAACAGCGAATACCGTGCTGAGCAACCCGGGCATTGACAGCGTCTCGGTCCTCAGCCGAGACAGCGTCTCCGGATCGCTTCCGGTGACCACAGAAGGTATTGGTACCGCAGGGCCTCCCGGAACATCGACAGCAGCCCCCACCGTTGTTGACGGCAAGGTCATGCTCCAGGCCACACTGTCCGACGTCGCAGACTCGAAAGCAGCAGAGAAAACCGTGCGTGATCTACGAGCCACTTTCGAGCAGAGCGAGACCGGGGCCCTGATCGGTGGTGTCACTGCCACCGCGATCGACACCAAGGATGCATCCATCCATGACCGCACCTTGATCATTCCCATCGTGCTCGGGGTGATCTTGCTGATCCTGGCTATGCTGCTGCGATCGCTTTTGGCACCGGTTCTGCTCATCGGCACCACCGTGCTGTCATTTGGAACAGCCTTGGGCGTTTCTGCTTTCGTGTTCAACAACATTCTCGATCTGCCCGGCGCAGACCCTGCCGTGCCCCTCTACGGATTCGTTTTCCTCGTTGCGCTGGGTATCGACTACAACATCTTCCTCGCCACCCGGGTGCGTGAAGAGTCCTTCCTGCACGGCACGCGGGAAGGAGTACTCCGGGGGCTTGCCGTCACCGGCGGAGTCATCACATCTGCTGGACTCGTGCTCACCGCCACCTTTTCGGCGCTGGCAGTTATCCCGATCCTCTTCCTCCTCCAGCTTGCCTTCATCGTGGCTTTCGGCGTCCTGCTCGACACCTTTCTCGTCCGTGCCCTGCTCGTACCTGCACTTCTCCATGACATCGGTCCCATGATCTGGTGGCCATCACGGCTCAGGCACGACCCACGCAACGGCGCTACAGCATCATGAGGAACCCGCCGCACGGCTGAATGGCATTCCGCAACTTCGTGCACACCTGTTGCCCACACCGCACCTACTGTATATAGTGTCCATATACAGAAAGGAGGCATCGTGGTGTCCGGGATCGTCATCACCAACACCGCAGGAATTCCGATCTACGAGCAGATCAAGCAGCAGATCAAAGACGCCATCTTGTCGGGTGAGCTCGTCAATGATGAGGCCCTCCCCTCGATCCGGGCACTGGCCAAAGACCTGCGGGTGAGCGTCATCACCACCACACGCGCCTATGCAGATCTCGTCGCGGAGGGTTTCGTGGCAAACGTGCCGGGCAAGGGATATTTCGTCCTTCCCCGAGACAGCAGCTTGGTCCGCGAGCAGGTGCTGCGGGAGATAGAAGATCATCTCACCACCGCAGCCCTTCGCGCCGAGATCCTCCACCTCACCCCCGGTGAACTGCACCAGATGCTCGACATCTGCTTGGACACGCAGGAGAAATCATGAATCCCATCACCATTGATCATCTTACGAAGCGCTACGCGGGATTCACCCTTGACGACGTCAGTCTGACCATCCCCACCGGCTACATCACTGGTTTCGTCGGCGCAAATGGCGCGGGCAAGACGACTACCATCAAAGCTGCCCTGGGGATGGTCCGCCCCGATTCCGGAAGCGTCACTACATGGGACAAGGCACGGATCGGCGTCGTCTTAGACACCCCGCCGTTCAACCCGCAGTGGCGCATCGGCGACATGATCAAGGCCTTGGCCGCCTTCTACCCGGTGTGGTCTGGTGACGTGCTCGCCGAACAATTGGACCGTGGCGGCATCCGCGCAGACCACATGGTGAAGGACCTCAGCCGTGGCATGGGCATGCGCCTGCAGATGGGCTTGGCTCTGGCCCACGCCCCAGATCTGCTCATCCTCGACGAACCGACCAGCGGCCTAGATCCGCTGGGACGCAGCGAATTGCGTGATGACCTGGCGGAGTTCATCACCGATGAGCGGCACGCAGTGTGGTTCTCGACACATATCACCAGCGATCTCGAACGGCTCGCCGACAATTTGGTGATCATCTCCCGGGGCCGGATCATCGCCGATGGCCCGCTAGACGAGGTGAGGGCGGGATTTGTCAAGGCCCAGGGCACTCCCGATCAACTGACCAGTCACCTGCGTCGCATCGCTCACGGTCTGGTGGAAACCGCAGTCGGTTGGGAGGCGCTGGTTGCCGGCAGCGATGCGACACAGCTGTCAGCTTGCATCGTTTGTTCCGAGCCGACGATCGAGGAGATCGTCGTGGCCGTCGCAAAGGAGGCACATCATGACTAACCGCAGGCCGTCACTGATCAGGGCCCAGATGGGCCTGGATCTGCTGATCTACCGGCGCAGCCTGGCCTCAACCATGATCATCGGAGTGATCGTGCCCTTGCTCCTAGCGATGGCAACGCACGAGCTGGCCGTTGCGATACCGATGGTCATCGGGGTTGGTTCCGTGTTCGCCATCACCGCATTCGGTCAAGACGAAGTCTCGAACCTCAACCGGCTGTATGAATCACTTCCGATCACTCGGCGTCAATTCATCACTGCCCGGTACGCCCTGCTGATCTGCTGGTTGGCGGCAAGCTGTCTCTTCCTGTTACTGCTGACCGCCCTCACCAGGCCAAGCTCACCTCATATGTGGGCGATACCACTGCTCAGCACGGCCATCCTGACGCTGGTCAATGCCACATTGGTACCGCTCATCGTGAGATTTGGCGCCCGTCGCTCGACATGGGTGCTGTTCGGTCTTGCCGGGGTCACGGGTGCGCTCGTCTTCAGCGTGGGGAATTTTCTCATTGGCCAAGACGATCTTGCCAATCTGTTCACCAGCACGTGGCAGATGATCTGGCTGCCGACTGCCCTCCTCGCTGCCACCGCGATGATCGCTCTGGGAGTTTCTTGGCACATTACCCAACGCCTCCATGCTGCGAAGGATTTCTAATCCGCCAGTTTCACCCCGCTGGGCCCGTCAGCTCATATCTACGACGGGCCCAGCGGCATGCATGACCGGGAAGACGGCACCATTCCTTTGCCGGGCTCACCGGATTTGCCTGCCTCACACCAAGTCGTTGATCAGCACCACTTGGTCGCGTGCCGGGCCCACCCCGATACCCGAGATACGGCAGCCGATGAGCTCTTCCAAGCGTTTCACGTAGTCCCGGCAGTTGGCGGGCAGATCGGCGAAACTGCGGGCCGCGGAGATATCTTCACTCCACCCGGGCAGATACTCGTAGACCGGTGTGGCGACGGCCAACTGCGATTGGGTCATCGGGAATACCTCGGAGCGTTCCCCGTTGATGTCGTAGCCCACGCACACCGGGATCTTCTCCCAGCCGGACAAGATGTCGAGTTTGGTGAGGAAGATATCGGTGCAGCCGTTGACCGTGGCGGCCACCTCGACGACGGGAGCGTCAAACCATCCGCAGCGGCGTGGACGGCCGGTGGTGGCACCGTATTCGCCCCCCTCGGTGCGCAACCGCTCTCCATCGGCGTCGAACAGCTCGGTCGGGAAGGGTCCCTCCCCCACGCGGGTGGTGTATGCCTTGGCGATGCCGATGACCCGGTCGATACGGGTGGGCCCAACACCGGTTCCGGTGCAGGCACCACCGGCGGTCGGATTCGAGGATGTGACATAGGGGTAGGTGCCGTGGTCAATGTCGAGATGATGGGCCTGGGCGCCCTCGAAGAGCACCACCTTGCCCTCGTCCAAAGCGTCGTTGAGCACCCGGGCCACGTCGACGACATGCGGACGGATGCGTTCGGCGTAGCCGAGCAGCTGTTCCACGATCTGCTCGGCCTCAATCTCGCGGCGGTTGTAGAGCTTCACGAGCAGTTGGTTTTTCTGTTCCAAAGATGCGGCGACCTTCTCACGCAGCAGATCGGCATCTAGTAGGTCGGCCACGCGCAAACCGATGCGGTTGATCTTGTCGGAATAGGTCGGACCGATGCCACGGCCGGTGGTGCCGATGCGTTTTTTCCCTGCGAATCGCTCGGTGACCTTGTCGAGGGTCTGGTGGTAAGGGGCGATGATGTGCGCATTGGCAGAGATCAGCGGATGATCGACGACGGTGCCACGGGTGGCCAACCCGTCGAGCTCGTGGTAGAGCACCTCCAAGTCAATGACCACACCGTTGCCGATGACCGTGGTGGCGGTCTTGCTCAAGACACCGGCGGGCAGCAGATGCATGATGAACTTCTGATCGTTGACCACCACGGTGTGCCCGGCGTTGTTACCGCCGGAATAGCGGACGACGTAATCGACGGATTCACCAAGAGCATCGACGGCCTTGCCCTTGCCCTCGTCACCCCACTGAGTACCGACCACGATAATGCCTGGCATGTCTGCCCCTTCGTCACTGCCGGACCGTTTTGGCCCGGACAACGAGAAAGCCCCCGCACAGTGCAAGGGCTTCTTGCGCCCCAAGTCTATCCCGCAACGGCGCACTGTCCGTATCGTTTCGCGGGCTGACGGGCACCAGCATCATGGCCAGCGCCCACCCGGGCCCACAGACGGCCCGGCAGGTCCCAGAATCCGGTCCAAGCTCTGCGGAGTGCTTTGCGAGCCGCGCACCGCGCTCCACCCCGAGTTGACCCGGGATACCACCGGCGAGGTTTCCGGGTGACACCCGGGCAGGCAATGCTTGGGGTATGTCTAGCACCGTTGAACAGTTCGCCAGGCCACGGACCGCAGCCATCGTGACTGGGGTCCAGGTGGCCACCATGTGGATCCTTGAATTGATCGACGTGCCGCTCCACCAGTCGCTGAACTGGTTCGGTGTGCACTCCTGGCGCTTCGAGATGCTGTGGACGCTATTCACTATGCCATTCGCCCATACGGGCTTTGACCACCTGATCGCGAATTCACTGCCACTACTCGTGCTGGGGTTCTTGGTGGCGCTGGAAGGCATGAAACGCTGGATCACGGTGACTCTCGCGGTAACTATTGGTTCTGGGCTGCTGGCCTTCTTCCTGAATGCACCCGGAACGCTCACCATCGGTGCTTCGGGGGTCGTCTTCGGCTATTTGGGCTATCTGCTAGCCAGGGGGCTGTTCGCCAGATCGGTCAAACATATGCTGATCATGGCAGGAGTGGGTATCTTCTACGGAGGAATGCTCATGGGTATTCTGCCGACCAACACGGCTGTCTCCTGGCAAGGCCATCTAGGCGGCCTGCTGGCCGGTGGGCTGATTGCCTGGTGGTTGCACTCCGCATCTGTGGACCGGCGAGGCACGACAGGGTTCTCTGTTAAGTAAGGCCTGGTTTTCGGCGCGGCAAGCCCTTGAGCGAGCGGTTCAGCACCTACAGACACCATCCTCACCCGGCTACGATCGCAGTCATTTGATTCTTCTCCGCATCCGGCCTTCGGTGAACCCGTCGTTGACTAGAATCGACCCATGCGCAAAGGAGCGGCAATAGGGCCGACAGCAGTCCTGCCGAACAGTTGCTGGGCGGCCTCGCATATTGACCGCTTTGATCGCTGCTTTTCCGGCATGGCCTTTGGTCAAGGGAACACCCCTCTGGGAACCGCGAGAAGGAATCACTGAGAGGTGACGCCTTCTTCTTGTCAGCAGATCAACGAGTGAGGCAAAGGGGTCGAGGTGACGGAGTTCGTTGACGACGAGAAACTCGTCTATGTTGAGGTGGAGGACGCGCGGGTGGTTTCGGTGGTGGTGCGCCCGAATTGGAAGAAGCACTACGATCCGGTTGAGCTTGCACGGGTATTGAATGCCCTATTGGCCAAGGCGACCCCACCCAGTCCACGACGCGAGCCGGTGTCTGTGCTTCCGGACGGGGAGCAGGTTCCCATGGCCCACGAACGGTCGGTCCGGTTCTGGGAAGAGTTTCGTGCCTGCCAGGAGTTGATGGCCAAACGCCGGGAACGGCTTCTGGCCGGGGATGCACAGCTTGGTGCAGTCGCTGAGGTGGAGGAGACCGATCCGCAGCATCATGTGGGGGCTGCATGGGTCAATGGACGATTCGAGTCAATGGGCTTCGATCCCGACTGGGTTGCTCGGGCTACCGCCCGGTCGATCAGCGAGACGACCGCCCACGTGCTATCACGCCATCCGCTGGTGGCCGAGCTGGTTGATGACCCCGAGTGGGATCAGCTCCAAGCTCACCGCGCTGCAATGAAAGCCCTCCGAGCAGGAAAGTGACTACATCATGGAACCCGATGCGATCGTTGAGATGATCAAAGGGGCGTGCGCCGACATGAGAAAAGAAATCGAGGTGCTGGCGTCGCAGGCAGAACCGGCCATCAATCACTTGAACTCGGTCATAGGATCTCTCACCGAGTATAGGATAGAGGGCTCTAGACCGGGAGGTTACAATTCTGCGGACGAGCCATATGTCATCTACAGCGAGGCTCCACCACGGTGGTGGGAGAGACTTTTTGGCAGGATCACCTCGGTTACTGAAGTAGAGCATCATCGCAAGGCTGAGGCTTTGGAGATGGCCGAGAAGATGTTCAAGGATGCACAACTCACTGACGAGAATTTCACATTAGACATCCAGTCCATCGTGGACACTCCCGAGAAGGTTGGGAGCATGATCACCGACTGGCTCAAGATAGCTGACGAGTTTAGCAGGAATATTGTAAAAAGAATTCCTTCGGATACCACGTACATTCCCACCAAGGGCGATATGGAGGGCTGGCTGGGTTCCAGCGCGGCCGAAGCTTACCAGGCGACCGTCAGATCACAGGAAGAGGCAGCCAGTACAGCTTCAAAACTAATGCGAGATCTCATGAAGAATTGCGCACGTTTCCTGGAATCGCTGACCGACACACTGGCAAATTTTGCAGAATTAGCCAATGCGCAGAACATTTTTTGGGCAGAACGAATACTCGGATTCGTTCCCACAGAGGTCTCTTTCGGACAGATCAAGGACTTCATCGAGGAGTCAGTGAAGTTGGTATATGAGGCAGCAGAATTGATGACGGCTGAGAAAAAGAATTTTGTCATCAGTCTAAACGAGACCATCTCCGCTCTGCTGGATATCGAGGAACTCAACTCTCGGATCATTGAAATGGGTGAGACCGCATCCGATGATGGTTGGCCCGGGGCGGCCACCATGACAGTCATTGAGAACGATGCGACGCCCACGGAAAGGGACCTACGCTACAACGCCCAATACTTCCATGACCACGCGGCCTTCTGGCGAGAGATTTCCGCCGATCTGGCGACACTGAAGAGTAGATCGGAAGCGGTAACTCCCATCGATCGGATGTTCCTGAGGATTCCAACATTCTCGGCTGATCAGTCGGAAGCGCTGAATAACCTCTCCTCCGACATCACCACGAAGGTTCTTGCGAAGGGGGCTACCACGACCGCAGACATCGCCACCAGGCTCGACGATACCATCGTCGCCTACCTGAACACCGAGGCCGAGAACACCGCCATCGCGCATCAGATCTACAAGGAGATCTACGGAACCGAGATGCCCTGACCATAGATATCCCCCATACACCTGGCCCGCTTCGCTTTCGCAAGAAATGGCCGAGGGCTTCACAGGTGCCTGTTCCCTGCTGGTGTGCGCCTGTTGTTGACTAGAATTGGTTCACGCGAAGAAGAATGATGACGAGGCCGGTGGCAGTCGTGGCGGTGGCTTGTCTTATGGCTGTGGCTGGTGGATGTTCCTCCCCCGAGGGATCTTCCTCCACAACGCACAGTTCCACTCCGGACGTGACTGACAAGATGACCGCGCTGCTGGGCCCAATCATCGAACACGAGGGAGGCCGATTCTCAGGCGTGGAGATCTCGCGCTCGACGGGGACCCCTTGGATGACGAATTCCGCTGGCAAGGAAACGACTCAGATCACATTCGGGCCGGATACTCAACTGGAAAATGTCTCCTCACAGCCCAGGCATTATCGTGACCGGCCATCCGTCGACCCCAAAGATTTTGATCTTGACGATTACCTGGCGAAGGTTTCCGAAACCTCGAAGAGCTGCGGCGAGGGACAATACTGGTCGGTAAGTGCAGAAGTAATCAGCTCTACTGCTTCTATAGTTACCCAAAGGTGCGGTATGACTGACCAGGGAAGTAGCTTTCTCAATAGGCAGCCCATTGCTCCGATCACCAATGTATGGTCTTTGGAAGGTCTCACCACAATATGGAATGAGATGCTCACGTTTGCACCAAAAGGATATGTGAGGGATATCGGGATCAAGAACAGCAACGTAACCATACTGTTCGCTACAGAGTATCCCCCCACCCCCTGCGCAGTTGGCTATTACCGGAGCTGGGGAGACCAAAAGCTACCGGCAGCTCACGTCTTCGACGCCCACTGTACATACGATGCCTCGGCTGTCTCGACGAACAAGGTGAATTTGAATGCATACACCGCAGAAGAAATCTGGGCACGAGCGCAGGAACTCGCTCAGGAGAAGAACATTCACTTCGATGAAGAGACAACACTGTCTCTCTCAACAGACACTAGTGAGCATACTGTTCTTACTCTGATCGAGGCAGACAAAGGGGGCTTCATCTATCTCGACAATCCACAGTGATGTGGTTGGCTGATACCAGAGTTCTCGTACCCGCCTGTGCAGAAGATGATCGGGCAATTACGGTAGGCACGCGCTACATCACGAAGATCGTTACTGCACGAGGGCTGGAGTCGTGAACGCACGTGCGCCTCGACTCCAACCGAGCTGACCAAGCTGCTGCATGGTCAGTCGGCCTTCGCCAAGCCAAAAGGGACTATTCTGGAAAAATCGCATGCACCCGTACAATCAGGACCTCCCCTCCACCAGCCATTACGCCTGGGGTTCACCATTACTTGATTGGTTCCAGCACACCGTGCATATGCTCACGATAATCGAGTTGATCGCCGATGTTCATCGTGCTCACTTTCCAACTTAACTTCCCATCCGGCGTACCAGTAAAAATCAACTCATCAATCGCCGACACCTGAA
>ERZ772986.190-NODE-190-length-38383-cov-21.939626_pt1 | contig 38383 bp, 53 predicted proteins | sample MGYA00511898_ERZ772986 | MGnify/ENA primary metagenome ERZ772986 (study PRJEB29015, sample SAMEA2737934) | human oral metagenome | biome: human oral; feature: human-associated habitat; material: dental | place: China | collected 2148 ... | reverse complement strand
AAGACGCCGAGAAGGCCAAGGCTGAGATCGAAGAGGCCGGCGGCAAGGTCACCCTTAAGTGACTTTCCCCGTCTGAATCGTTCAGACTCTTCCACCCGACTGGGTGGGCGAAACCCCGTCCCGCATCCGCGGGGCGGGGTTTCCGCATGCGTGGGGCGGGCAGCTTGATGCGCCCGTGGGCGGCGGACCGCCCGCCGTCGGGCCCGGGGGCGTGGCCTGGCTGCGCCGTGGGTGGCGGCCCGCCCGCGAGCTGTCCGCGCTGCTCGTTGTTACTTGTGGCGCCGCTGGTGTTCCGGGCGCCGTCGGGCCCGGCTGCCCGCGCTGCGAGCTTCGCTCGGCGCGTCGACTCGTTGTCCGGCCAGGCCCTGCCACCGCCCACGGGCACCACAGCCAGGCCCTTCGGACCCTCCGGTGCCCTCCACACCAGTGACGCGTGGCGTGCTGTGTGTTGCGTCCCCTCGCCCGCTGCTGAGCGATTTCCCACGTAATTCCCCTGCGGCTACTTCAAACCATGAATTCATATCGTTGGAATTGCAGCGTTTGTGGATGGTCTCGAAAAGTGACCGTGGGAAATTATGTGCGACTTTTGTTTCGCTCGGGTCCTGCCATCGCCCATGGGCACCGCAGCCTCGTGCAAGGGATTCCTCGCATGCTGCGCATACGGATAGGTTGTTGCTATCTGGATAGGTTATGAGCATCCGGATAGCTTATTAAGCTATCCGCATCGTCGTAACCTATCCGCATCGTCAACCATGTCGGTTCCACCCCGTGCCCCACAGGAGGGCCCACGGGCTTTGGCTTGTTATCGGTGGTGGAGGCGTGAGCTCGCGATGGCCGGTACAAAATTCTCCCTGCTCGGCTTCTATGCTCTGCGAGCGGTACAAAATTCTCCCTGCTGATACATTTTGGGCAAATACAGCCTTATTTTGCTTGCTGGGAGAGTTTTGTACCGCCAAGGGTGTGCGTCGGTGGTTGTTGGGAGAGTTTTGTACCGGGGCGGGCGTTGAGTGATGCCGTTGGTTTCACAGTCATGACTTCCCTGTGCTCTGGGCGCGAAAAAGTTCGCCCTGTGCGATCTGACGTGAACGCAAACGCGAAATAGTTCGCCCAGCGAGGGAAAAATGGCCTAAAAATCGCGGTTTATGGCGTGCTGGGCGAGTTTTTTCGCGCGAGGGCCCAGATGGACCTGGTGCTGGGCGAGTTTTTTCGCGCGACGGGCCTGATATGCCCTGATGCTGGCGTACTGTTCCGCGTGACCAGGACACGGACACTTTCTTCCGTTTGACCATGACGCGGCGTCAGGGATCAGAATCGATGTCATGAGCAATGACACAACCCTCTACACGGTTGGAGAGGTCGCCGAGCGATTCTCGCTGACGGTGCGAACGCTGCGCCACTGGGAGGCGCAGGGGCTCCTCGCTCCCACCGCGCGGAGCTGGTCGAACTACCGGCTCTATTCGCGCGAGGACTGCGTGCGTGTCCAGAGGATTGTCATCTACCGGGCGACGGGGATGAAGCTGATGGACATCAAGGCTCTCCTCGACTGTGGAGACTCTGAGATCGAACACCTCAAGAGGCAACGAAAGAGCCTTCTTGCTCATCGTCGCGAGACGGACGCAATGATAGAAGCACTAGACATGCTGTTGGAGGATGCAATGAATGACAACGAGCTTACCGTGGAAGAAATCGGGGAGATCTTGGGGGAGGCCGACTTTGCGGCGTACCAGAGCGAGGCCAAAGAGCGTTATGGTGACACTGACGACTGGTGTGAATCGCGAGAGCGCACTGCTTCGTGGCAAACCGCCGATTGGCGTGACAACGCCGAGCGATTCCATGACATCGAAAGCAGGATGATCGATGCGATCCGTGACGGCGTAGCTCCGGATAGCGAGGAGGCGGAAAGCCTCGTCGAGGAGCACAGAGAAGCCCTTAGTGAGTTCTTCCCGGTCACGCCTGCCAAGCACTACATCATGTCTCGCGGGTACATCCATGACGAGCGACTCCGGGCTCACTATGACTCGCAGTATGTTGGCTTCGCGCAGTGGCTTGCCGACGCGATTGAGTCGGCTGCGAGGCGTCAGGGAATTAACCTCGAGAATCCGACGTGGGGGTGAGCGCACCCGCCCCCGAACTCGATGGCAGTGACGCGCAGCATACGCTTTGAACCCGCTCGGGCTTGCCAGTTCCGAAGATTCTCTGCTACTATCTTCTCTTGTCGCAATCCTGCGTAGCTCAACGGCAGAGCATCCGACTGTTAATCGGACGGTTGTTGGTTCGAATCCAACCGCAGGAGCTCTCCCCCCGGCCCATCAGGGTCGGGGGTTTCATTGTTTGCAGAGCCAGTCATGAGCCAGTCGCGATCGACGCCGGTCTCCATTGCCCAAAGAAGTACAACGGACTTGCGCGGCTGACTCTTGTTGAGCTCGCTGTTATTGACCGTGGCACGCGAGAGTCCCACGCGCTCGGCGAACTGGACCTGGGTGAGACCGGTCATCTCGCGCGCCTTGCGCAAGCGATCACCAATGGTCCACTGAGGAATGAAGCCTGTGTTGGCAAGAGTTTGGACTGAAGTGCTCATATGTCTAGTTTCGCACATCTGATGTGCTCATGCAATGTTTTGTACAAAGTTGAGGTGCGCCCTACATGTGCAAAATCTACAACCTATGCACGTGCCGACTTGTGCATATCTGAAAACCATGCAATGCTATGCACATGCCTACAAATCAGCTTGTGAATGTCTCTGAGGTTGCCGACATGCTCGGCATCTCCAAGAGGACTGTGCATCAGCGAATCGGCGCAGGCCGCATCGCTCCCATCCAGAAGATGCCCGGCCGTACCGGCCAATACCTGTTTGATCGCGCGTACATCGAACAGCTTGCCAACGAGGAGCGACGCTCCGCGCTCGCGGCCGCGCCTTCCGCTCCCGAGGATTACGCGATCCAGGACGAGCGCACGGGCACCGTCATCCTCCACGCCTTCCACGGCTCCATCGACGGCGGTGATGCAGCGTGATGCACGGAGAAGCAGAGGCTCGCAAGGCTGCCGAGGAGGCTCGTCAGGCTGTCATCAAGGCCTGCGCGGACCTGCGTGAACAGATGCGGCCCAGCAAGGTTTTGCCTGTGGACCGTGACCATGAGGTGTACGCGGAGAGTCGTCTCCTTGAGGCGGCTGCGGCGCTGCAGGAGACGGCGTTCGTCCTCGGGTCGCCTCATATTAGGTGCTGGTTCGATGAGGGGCTTCTTGCGCGCGCGCAGGGCGACGTGCTGCAGATTCAGGTGCAGATGCTGGCGAAGCTGCAGCGTCTGAACACACGCGCGCTTGAAGACCTACATGCGCGGCAGGGGCACGGCGAAGGGGGTGACGCGGCGTGACTTGGTTACGAGTCCCAGATCTGTCGGCGGAGATCCTGGAAGTGCTGCAGAAGCCGCGTCGATCAGGTGGGGTCTGTGAGGTTCCCGTCGGCGTCCAGGGTGATTCCTCCGTGCGTGCGCACGTGATCGTCGACGGAGGCCGTCAGGGTAGTTATGTCGTCAGTGTTGGCGGCGGGGTGGACCCAGTTCATGCGTGTATGCGCAGGGATCACGATTTTCTCGGGAGACTGTTTGCCCTGTGGTGTCAGGACTACATCAGTGATGAACAGGTCCTGACCTTGCTCAAGTCGTGGGGTGAAAGCGGCTTCTATAGCCGGGCCAAGGAGGGGGTTCTTCGTCGTCCAGCGAAGCGTTGTGCCGTCGGGGAATCTGATGTCGACGTAGCTGCTGGCCCGTGCTGTTTCGCGGGAGGCCAGCGTGATGGCGCTGATCTTGTCGAGGACCTTCATGGGGTCGATCCGGTCTTCCGTCTCGGTGTCTTCCCTCTCCTGGCGCGCCTTGTCCAGGGCGTCGGCGTCGATGAGGTGCGTGAGTGTCTCCTCGACAAGGGCGAGTTCGTTCGACAGGGCAACCATGAAATTGATGGCCTCCCCGTTGAAATCAAGCTCGTCATCTCCGCTGCGGGCGGAGATGAGGCGTCCGATGGCTTCGAGAGTTCTCCTTCGTCCTGCTTGCGCGGTCGCGAGTGCGCGTGCTGCGGCGGACATGGTTGTCATTCTTCCTCCTCGGTGAGGCGTGGGTGCCGCACGATTCCGTGCGGCGTGTGTGGTGCTCCCAACCTTACCGAGGGGGAGCCTCCTTCGGGTCGGATTTCGTGTGATGAGGAGCTCGTGAATCGGCATCCCATCGATATAGAAATGCGACTAAAGCGCACTCTTGACGGCGCTGAGGGAGGCCGTGGCCTGCCGGGGGGCCAGTGCTCATACCCCGGCAGGCCACACCGTTCAGGTGTCGAGGTACAGGTTTCTGCGTCGCCGCGAGGATGGTTCGGCGCGCGATTAGAGCTCCGTGGGGCCGGGGAGTGTTGGTGGGTTGCGAGTCTCCGCCCGGCCCCACGGTTACACCAGTTGTAAAAAAATGCCCCGGCCGATGGAGGTCGGCCGGGGCAAGTCCCAAGAAAGGACTGTCAAGCATGAGTCAGATTACCACGACCGAGACGGTCGTGTTGAACGCCCCAGTGTTGGAGGCACTGCGCCGCCTCGACGCGGTCATGAAGGTCCGGTCGCGCCAGACGGCTGCGCAGAAGCGGATTGCGCTCGCGCGGTCTCGCGCGCGGGCGGCATTGCAGGCGAAGGAGGAGAAGTGAGCTCGTTGAATGTCGCCCGGGTGCTGGTGGCGCTGGCGCTGGTGGTGCTGGCATGGTGGCTTGGCTCAGTTATCGAGGGGTGGGGGGCGGCTACGGCCGCGATCCTCCCCCCGACGGCGCTCGCCGAGCGCCTGGTCTACGTCGCGTGGAAGGAGCGCTGGGCATGAGGTCCGTCGAGATGATCGTCGAGTTCCCTATCGAGGACGCGAATTTGCCGATGCCGCACCTGCTGGGGCTCGCTAACGCAGCGTTTGTCGAGGAGGTCGAGCGTCAGGGGCTGCTTTTGATGTCGCCTCCGAGCCCGTCCGTGATGCACGTGCGCCGCGTCGTCGAGGTGCGTGCGGCCGTCCTGGAGAAGCCGGATTGGGCACCGCCGACGCCGTCGGCACCAACGTTCGAGTGCCCGAACTGCGGCACCACGATATTCGCTGCAGGGCAGCCAGAGCAGGAAGAGGCAGAGAAGTGACCGGCATGGACATGGTTATGGCAGCGGTCCTTGTGATCGCGCTGCTGGGGCTGATCACGCTTTCCCTGTGGCATGACTGGCACACGGAGACGCGCGAGTTCCGCGAGATGCATCGCCGCCTGCTGCAGATGCAGGAAGACCGTCAGAAGGGTGAGACAAATGACTGAGACTATCGTGATTGCTGCTGATGATGTGCAGGCTCGCACTGTCGCGGAGACGATGCTCGGCCTTGTCGGCGACGATGGCCATGTTGAGGTCGCGCAGGCTGAGCTGGCTCGCCTGACTGATCTGTCCGCGCGGACGTTGCGCCGCGTGCTTGATCGCCTGCGTGAGGCGCGATGGATTAGTGTCGTGCGTGAGGCCACGCCAAACGCGCCGGCGCGTTATGACCTCTCGGACCTGCTGGCTGTGGCTCAGTCGGTGGGCTTGCAGCCGCACCGCGAGGAACCTGCGGCCGTGCCCTCGACGGGTACTGGCGTGTTATCGGCTGAGGTTGCGACGGACCCGATTGGGGCTGTCAAGCCTGGCCAGCGGTGGCTGGTCGACCCGAGGCTTCTGCAGGCCGGTTCGAACATCCGCACTGCCTTTCGTGTCGGCCCGGAGTTCGTGGAGACGATCGCCGGACTCGGTGTTCTCAAAGACATCGACGTGTACCCGACCTTGACGGGTCTGGTGGTTCTCGATGGACATCGTCGTCACCATGCGGCCATCGAGGCGGGCTTGGAGACGGTGCCGGTACGGATTGTCGACGTGGCGGGCGAGGCCGAGCGTATCGGCCTGCAGCTCACCGAGAATGACGAGCATGCGCACACGTCGGCCGTGGATCGCGCCCGCGCCATTAACCAGCTGGTCCTGATGGGCATGCCGGCCTCCGAGCTGCGCAAGCGCGGCGTGCGGGCCAGTGAGGCGACGATGGCCCGCCGCGTCGCTAACGCCTCGCAGGAGGTCACGGGCCTGGGGGAGGCGGCGAATCTCGGCCTCGATGATCTAGCGAAGGTCGCTCAGGCGGAGGCTGAGCTGCCCGAGGACATCGCGAGCGCGGTCGTCGAGGAGATTCGCGAGGACCCCGGCAAGATCGATCATTTCCTCAAGCGCGCCAGCGACGAGGCGCGCCGCCGTCGAGTGTACGAGGATGCGGTCCTCGAGCTGCGCCAGCAGGGTATCCAGGTCATTACAGCTGACGATTTCTATGACGGTTTCCCGAAGACCAACCAGTACCTGTGGAACTTGGTCGACGAATACGACAACACGGTTGAGCCGCATGAGAGCTGTCCCGGCCACGCGGCGTATGTCTCGGTGGGCGGCTCGGGTGAGGACACGAGTGTGTTCACGCGCTTCGTGTGCATGGACTACTCCTCTCATGGGCACTTCACCCGTGAGGACAGGGCAAGGACAATGCAGGAAGCCGATCGCGCTGCGACTGTCGCGGCGAACCGTCAGGCAGCTCAAGAGGGAGAAGTGCGCCGTACGTGGATTCGGGACGTGCTCTTCAAGCGTGCGCTGCCGAAGGACGCGGCGCTCCTGGAGATGCCTGTCATCTACCACAACTCCCAGGTGTCCGACCTATCGCAGGGCAAGGGCCGCGCGTTGATCGGCTTCGATGAACTGAGCAACGGGGTCACCAAGTCTGCAACGCAGGCGGCTAAGGCCCGCCTCGCCTGGTGCATGGGCGTCCTCGAGGGCGGCATGGGCCGCGACTACTGGCGCACACCCATGTACGAGCGATTTGCGTCCCTCATACAGCTCTATCTGCGGTCGCTGGAGAGGTGGGGATACACCCTTGGTGAGGGTGAGGAGGCGTTCTGCGAGAAGGTCGAGGCGGCCCCCAAGGTCGTCGCGTGGGGGCTGCCTGGTGGGGAGGCGCTCCGATGACCAACGAAGCATCGACGATGGTGGTCGTGGCTCGGGCGGCCTTGGAGGGGGCGCTTCGTGCAGCCTTGCCGCACGTGGCGCGCCGGATTCCCGAGGATGCCCCGGACAATGGCGCGGGCCTGATGCGCCTGGCCGTCGTCCAGGACTGCGTGATGGCGCTCGCGGCCGCGCTTGATCGCAAGCGCGCGATCGCTGTGCGGTTCAGCATCTACGACGGCGACGGTGGCGGGGAGGACGTGCCCTCGGTGTGGCTGCGTCGCTCCGCGGTTGAGTCGTTGGCGACTTTCCTCGCCGGGTCTCCCGTTGAGCGGGTGAGCCTCCTCCTCGATGAGAGGGAGGGCGTCACTGTCCAGGAGACGGGCGTCTTGTATGGGCCTCAGATGGCGCGTGTCGCGCCGGCGGCTGAGCCGATGGATGAGGACCGCGTCGACGCAGCGCGACTCCTGCTCGATGGAGCGCATGGAGTCCTCTATCAGGATGCGGCCGTGGAGATGGAGCCTGCTGTCGTGCGCACGTTCGCGGCGTCGGCTGCGGCCTGGCAGATTCCTCTGCGGGTCCGTGTCGGGGACGGATTTGGGCGGTCGTCGTTCATCTGGGGCAGCGATGCGTGTCTCGGGTGGTCCGCTGGGTCCGTGCTGTTTCAGGCTCCTACGACGGGTGAGCTCCTGTACGACGGCCCGTCGATCCACTACCTGGAGGCGGCGCTGCTGCCACCTGTCCCGGCGGGGAGCGTTGGTGAGCCAGCGGGTCTTCGCGTCTACGAGGGAGGGGAAGGGCTGTGACTGAAGAGGATCTCAACGAGATCGAGTGCGCGAATCAGGTCCGTGCCCTCGAGCGTGAAGTCACCCGCCTCTGCGCCCACGTGGTCAACTCGGCGGCTGGTCTGATTGACGCTGGCGTCGCGATCGCCGAAATGTACGGCGAGACCGACGAACAACGTGCGCACATTCGCAGCACTATCGGTGCCGCCGTCGATGCGCTCGTTGACGGCCTCTATCCGCAGGCAGGAGAAGAACGCGATGAATGATTCGCCCATCGCTCCCCTGTGGGAGATCGGGCCGTTCGATCTTCCGCAGGCGGACATGCTTTCCCTCAACGGCCGCGCCGACCGGCGCACGCTGTCCCCGCGGATTCGGACCCTGCGCATGCAGGCCCGCGTGATGGCGCGCGCGGCCCGCTGCCCCAGCCTCGAGCGGGCACGTCTCGTCGCGTGGGTGCGTTTCCCAGACGGCCGCCGCCGCGACCTTCACAACTACATGCCCACCCTCAAGGCCCTTGTGGACGGGCTGGTGGACGCCGGACTGCTCCCGGACGACGACTCGCGGCACCTGCAGGGACCGGACATGCGCATCGATCCCCGTCACGCGGGCAAGCGCATGGGGATCCCCATGTGCTCGATCCGCTTCGTCGTCATGCCCTACGAAGAAAACCAGGAGGCCCAGAGATGAGCGGAGAAACGCTGATCACCATCGTCGGTAACCTGACCGCTGATCCTGAGCTGCGGTGGACGCAGTCCGGCGTGGCGGTCGCTGACTTCACGGTGGCCTCCACCCCGCGAGCCTACGACCGCAACGCCGGCGAATGGCGCGACGGCGACACCCTCTTCATGCGCTGCTCCGTGTGGCGCGAGACCGCAGAGAATGTCGCCGAGTCGCTGCGCAAGGGCATGCGAGTCATCGTTCAGGGTCGCCTCACCCAGCGCTCGTACGAGACCCAGCAGGGTGAACGTCGCACGGTCGTTGAGATGCAGGTCGACGAGGTCGGCCCCTCCCTGCGCCGCGCACGCGCACAGGTCACCAGACACCCCGCAGCCGATGGCGGGGCAGGATACCCGCCCCCGCCTCCACCTGCGTCCACCCAGCCCACACAACAGGCACCGCAGGCACCGCAGGCACCGCAGCAGCCCGCCCCGGAGGACCCCTGGGCGCGCCAGGGATCCCAGCCGGCAGCGGGCTACACCGCGTGGGAACCTCCGTTCTGATGTGCGCCGTCGACGTGCGAAAAGGTTGGGGCGTCACCCTTGATGAACCCGACGAGAACCCACGGCGCTGCCCCCAATGCGAGACACCGATACTCCCGGGCCGCGCGCTGTGTCACCCGTGCTATGTCCGGGCCGAGCAACAACGCCGCGCCTGGACCGAACGAGCCTGGATGACCAGAAACCACCCGAACTACAGGCCCCGCAGTCTGTTCCCCGAAGACTACGACCAAGAGGAGGTGACCAGATGACCGGCGACGACTGGGCGCCCCGCATGTGCGACTCATGCGGCGGCGCAATCAATCCCATCACCGGCGAATGCCGATGCTCTGACTAGAAAGCGACACACATGTTCTTCCAACTCGGCGACGAGCTCCGGGGAAACCCAAAGATCCAACGCCTCGCCCGCCGCGCCATGACCGGGGACCTCAGCGGCCTCGCCGCACTCGGCATGTGGGCGCTCGCGGGGACGGCCTGCCAGCAGGCACTGACTGATGGAGTGATCGCGGTCGAGACGCTTGTCTCGGACACACTCAATCTTGAAGTGGCAACGCAGCTGGCGGGGATGCTCGTCGACGAGGGTCTCTGGCATGCGCCGGGACACTCTTGCGAACGCTGCGTGCAGCCACCGCAGGGATCGTTCATCTTCCATGACTGGTTCGACCTTCGCTACGACCGTGGCGAAGACGTGCGAGTCACGCGGGGGAAGCGCGCCGAACTGAAAAACAGGAAGATCACAGACGCTGTGTGGCTGCGCGATCGCGTCGGCGGTGTCGAGCGCGGCGGCAACATGACCGCGCCGTGCCGATACTGCGGGACGAAGGTGCAGCGCAAGGACCGCAGCACGTGGCAGTACGACCACGTGGAGCCGACCAAGTACATTGGTGCGGCGAACATCGTGATCGCATGCACGGACTGCAACAAGCAGAAGCAGCAGCGCACGCCTGCCGAGGCGGGCATGGTGCTTCACCGCCCTGGGTGGATGCCCGGACAGGCGGACTGGTCAGCGCCTCCAAAGAGCGCTGAGCGGCACACGGTCGAGGACACGCCGCGTCGCGGCGGAGCTGTCATGGTCGAAGCCGGGAGGGACGCGAATCCCGTCGAGGGGACGCCCTCGGGTCAGGTCGAATCCTCCCTCCCTCGGAATCCCAACAGCACCGCCGCCGGCGCAGACGTTGATCTCCCGGACGCTCACGCGCTCGACTGGGGGCAGGCAGCAGGCGAGGGAGGCGAGGATCCCGTCGAGGCTAACGCCTCGGGTCAGGTCGAACCCGCCCCCAGCCTGCGCCGCGCAAACCCACTCCGACCTGCGACGGCACCTGCGGCAGCCGCAGCGGCAGCCGCGACGGCAACAAATCCTGCCGCGACGGCAGCCGCAGCGCAGGAAAATCTTGCCGCGACGGCAGCAAAGCGGGTGTCCACGCGCGCACGCGCGTGTCAGGGCAGGGAGGGGCAGGGCAGGGACCCAGATAGGGAAGGGCCAGGCCGGGAGTCTGGCGGGGCCGGGCAGGGCGAGCCTGCCTCACCTCGCAGGCGCAGGCCGCGGCGCAAACGTCAGGTGAGAGATCCTGGCGCTTCCCCTGACGGGACCCCGCCCATGCCCCAGCCCCCACCTGAGTCACCCGGTATGGCTGGTCCTGCGCCCACTCCGCAGGTGGGTGGGCAGTGGGGGTCGCCCTGGTACCAGTGGCGAGGTCGTCCCCCGGTGGACGATGACGCCGTGTGCCCGATCCACGGGGCCGACGTGCCCTGCCGTTTCTGCCTTGAGGGGGAGCCATGCTGAATCGCGTGTGCTCATCCGGGTGCGCCACGCCTGGTGAGCATCTTCCTGACTGCCAGGATGACTCATGCAGGGGCTGCGCACCAAGTCCGGCATACGTCGGAGTCTTGTGTGCGAGGTGCTGGGGGCGGCTCCAAGCCGTCGTGCGTACGATGCCGGCACTCGTCGACGAGCTGATGAGCGGGGACGACGCGCCCTCGGCGGTCTCATCGTCCGGAGGTGGTCGCCCGCCTGGCTCGTCCTCGCTGTACCCGCAGCAGCGGGCAGCTGCCGATGAGCTCGCGGCGGCGCTGGCCTCGTGGTGTATCCAGGCAGGCGAGCATATCGGGGTGGAGGCTCCTCGGCCGCCGGGCCTATGGTGGTCTGCGCCTGGTCGCAAGATCGATGCGGCGACGGGAGAGGCGTACCTCGTGGAGGCAGAGCCGGTTGGCATCCGTGACCCGCAAGCGCTGGCTGAGCTTGTCCGCTGGATTGATCCGCTGCTCGACCGTGTCGCGGCCGCGCCGTGGGCACCCGAGATGCTTGCTGACCTGGCCAGGCTCGACGCCGGCGCTCGCGCGAGGTGGGCAGTCGAGGAGCCGGAGCGGCGCGTGCAGGACATCGCGTGCCCGTCTTGCAACGCGTACTCGCTGGTCGTCCAGCCGGTGCGCGTGGTGGGAGGCCAGGAGCAGGTCACATGCTCGCGCCTGTCGTGTGGGCGTGTCCTGTCCTCGGAGGACTGGGCGCGCCTGCGCGCATGGACTCTGCTGGTCGCCCGCATGGACGCCGACGGTGGGGAGTCGGAGTGATCGTCGCGGGGGAATGGTGGGAGCGTCAGCGCGATGCGTCGTCGGTGGTGCCCGGCTTGCCTGCGGCGACGGTGCGCGCGTGGACTGCCTCGGGCCGGGTGCGGTCGGTGAGGGTGGGCGGCGCGGTATGGGTGTCGATGTCGGACGTGCTTGCCGCCGACGCCCAGTCGAGGCACCGCCGCAGGCCGCGCCGTGCCGCCGCGCCACCGGGTGCTTGACAATCGTGCCGGGCGCTTATAACATTTCTGCCAACGGCATTACTGTCTCGTCAAGCCCCGGAGCACTCGTTTGTTCCGGGGCTTTCGTGTGCTCGCGCTAGGGGACGGGGGTGGGATCGTGGCCAGGGTGAACACGAGGCGGATGCGGCAGCTGCGTCGGGACTTCTTTGAGGAGGGCCGCCGCCTTGACGCCGACGCGCGGACGCGGGACCAGTCAGCGTGCTGGCTGTGCGGACAGCGCATCGACTATGACGCGGCACCAGGCACGACGGACGACTCGCACGAGCTCGACCATGTCGTGCCAGTCTCCGCAGCGCCAGACATGCAGGAGGAGCCAAGCAACTTCAGGCATGCGCACCGCCGGTGCAACTCGGCGCGCAGTAACAGCGTGCCAATCGGGGCGCTTGCGAACAGGCCGCGACCCTGGTGGTGACAACAGGTGTTCGTTGTGGACTGCAAGACGACTTGGATTGAATGCCGGAGAAAAATTGAAAAAATTCAACTACCCGGCCCACCTCCCGCGCGCCCTTTTCCTCTCTCCCCGGCATTTTTAGGCCCCCCTATCGTTGGAAAATGGGGGAAACGCGGCGAAAATGGGACGGTATGCGGTGCATGATCGGAAAAGGATCCGGGAATTGCATCGCAGTGGTGTGCGGCCGGTCGATATCGCGCGATTGGTGGGGTGCTCGCGCTCGTCTGTGTATCGGGCGCTCGACGTTGATGCGGCGCTGAGGTATGAGCGCTCGCCGAAGTATGCGGAGGCGATCGAGCGGGTTCGGCGCCTCGTGTTTGCGTATCCGCTGATGAGCGGTCCGGCGCTCGCACTCCAGGCGGCCTGGCCGGGGTCGCTGCGTCAGCTGCAAGCCGTCGTCCATCCGATGCGGTGGCCAGCCCAGCAGGCTGCTGAGGGCATCTTGGTGCGGCCGTCCAACATTCCCAGGGAGTAGGAGCACATGCGCATACCTGAAACACTCGCGTCGATGGCGGTTTCCGTCTCGGAGCTGCGGCCGTACCAGGGGAATCCTCGGCGTGGGGACATCGAGGCCATCAAGGAGTCCCTCGAAACGAATGGCCAGTACCGTCCCGTTGTCGCCAATCGGCGCACGGGGGAGGTGCTCGCGGGAAATCACACGCTGCAGGCCGCGAAGGCACTGGGGTGGCCCGAGATTGCGGTGACCTGGGTGGATGTTGATGAGGAGCAGGCGGCGCGCATCGTCCTGGTGGACAACAGGACAAACGACCTCGCTGGATACGACGAGGCGGCGCTCGCGGACTTGCTGAGTGGCCTGCCTGATCTGGCGGGCACGGGCTACGACCAGGCGGCGCTCGCGGACCTGCTGGTCGATGAACTGCCGTCGTTCACGGATCAGGATGAGCCGGGGGCTCTGCCTGAGCGTGATCCAATCTGCCGGGTCGGTGATGTGTGGGACCTGGGGGAGTCCATGCTTCTGGTAGGGGATGCGACAGACACGGTGAGTGTTGCCGATATGCTCGATGGGGAGCGGGCGGACTGTGTGTGGACGGATCCCCCGTACGGAGTGAACTATGTGGGGAAGACCAAGGATGCGTTGACGATCCAGAACGACTCGGCTGCTGATCTGCCGGGCTTGCTCCTGGGAGCGTTCCAGACGGTCATTGCGTGTTCCCGGCCGGGGGCGCCGGTGTATGTGGCGTACGCAGACAACGAGAATATCACTTTTCATGCAGCGATGACGGAGGCAGGGCTGCTGGTGCGTCAGCACCTTGTATGGGTCAAGCCCACCATGGTGCTGGGAGGATCGGACTATCAGTACCGGCATGAGCCGATCTGGCAGGCGCAGACCCCCGGTGAGCCTGATGAAGGGACCCCAGCGGGTCATGAAGGGGTAGCGTACGGCTTCACCCCTGGTGGGCAGGGCCGTTTGGGGCGTGGAGGCCCAAATTGGTTCGGGGACAATCGGGCGACCACGGTGTTTGAGGTGGCGAAGCCATCGGCGAACAGGGATCATCCGACGATGAAGCCGGTTGAGCTGATCGACCGGATGCTTGCGAATAGTCTCCGCCCGGGGGGACTTGTCCTCGATGTCTTCGGAGGGTCCGGATCGACATTGATCGCTGCCTATCACCGGAGGTCTAGGGCAGCGCTTGTGGAGCTCGATCCGCGATACGCGGATGCGATCTGTCGTCGATTCCAGGAGCACACGGGCGTCATGCCTGTGCGCCGAGCAGACGGTGTACCTGTCGATTTTTGCCGAGAGGAGCAGCAGTGAATGATCTGAGCTCCCAGGTGCGAGCGCTGCGCCTCGCGGGCCTGTCATTCGCTGATATAGCCGTTCAGCTGGGGCTACCAGATGAGGATGCGGCGGCGGCCGCATGTCCGTCCGTGCAAGACCCTCAAGGGGGGGGCGAGGCTGATCGCCTGCGCCTGGAGATTGCCCGCATCGACAGGTTGCACACGGCGTTGTGGCCGAAGGGCACCAAGGGGGACCTGGGTGCGGTTGATCGTCTGCTGCGCATCTCCGAGCGCCGCACCGCGTTGTGGGATCGACTCGACAACATCACACAAACCGCATCAAGCGGGAACATCACGCCGTTGCGGGCCGTCACGGTAGGGAGGTGGAAGGATGGAACAGGATAACACCGCAGCGCAGGAGTTTGCCCCTCCTGCTCGCCTGACCTCCGGCGCGGCCGAAGCCTGGGCTGAGATTACTGCCGCTCATGGTCGTCGGGCATCCCGCATCATCGGACCGGAGTTAGAGATCTACTGCGAAGCGATCGCCGCTGCCCGCGAGGCTCGCGCCCGCGTCGCGGCTGAGGGCATGATCGTCGCGGATCCTCGCGGGCTACCGATCCAACATCCGGCGCTCGCGGCCGCGCTCGCTGCGGAGAAGACAGTGGAGCGTCTGGCACCGCGCTTCCAGGTGCGCGTCGATAGGGGCGAACAGGGATACATGGTCCGGAAGACGCGCGCCTCGGTGCGCGGTGCGGGCCTGGACGACAAGCCGGAGTACTCCGGGATGATCGCCGCGGCCCTCACCCTCGCCGTCGTCATCGACCACGCGCAGGAGGAGGGCCACGACGCTCTGCGGCGCGCCGCGTTCGGCCCCATCCCCTCCTACATCAAGGCGATGAAGGACCTCGGGCTCGCGCCGCGCCTCGGTGTCGTCGAAGAATCCGACGCCCAGGACGCAGGAGCCGCGACCCCGGTGACGACCATCAGCGACTGGATGCAGCGGGAGGCTTAGAGTCATGCCCGACGTCCAGTACGGCCGCACGCAGCCCCGCCTCTGGACCAAGCCGCTACGGGAACTTACCCCGCAGACGTCAAGGGGCTACGAGGTCATCCGATTCGCCGAGGAGGTCCTCGGCATCGACTTGTACCCGTGGCAAAAATGGCTGCTCGTCCACGGCCTCGAACTTCTCCCCGACGATACGTACCGCTTCCGGCAGCTATTTATCCTCGTGGCCCGCCAGAACGGCAAGACCCTGCTGGCATCGGCGCTTGCAGCTTGGTGGCTGTTCGTAGAGTCACGACGCCGCCCGGACAAGGTCCCTCCGGTGCGGTTCAAAATCGTGGGGACCGCCCAGAACCTCGACATCGCCCGCGAACCGTGGGCGGCTGTCAAGGGGTGGTGCGACCCCGATCCGGAAACCCCCGAGGAAGCGGACCTCATCATCAAGATGCTGCAGCAGGAGACGGCGAAGGTCCGCGACACCAACGGTGACAACCGGATCATCGCTAGGAACCGCGCCCACTACGAGATCCGCGCGGTCTCCTCCGCGCGTGGGAAGCCCGCGGCCCGGGTCCTCATGGACGAGCTCCGCGAGCAGAAGAAATGGGCGGCCTGGAACTCCGTCGCGCCAACGAACAGATCGTTCTGGTCCGGACAGCTCTGGGGGTTCTCAAACGCCGGTGATTCAAAGTCGGTGGTACTCCTCGCACAAAGGCAGCGCGGACTGGAACTCATCGAGCAGTGGGACGCGCTCGTCGAGCGGGGCGGGATGTCGCCCGAGGAATACGCGGCCGATCCCGACCGGGACATCACGCGCGCACTCTTCGAGTGGTCAGCCGAAGATGACTGCGCTCTTGATGACGTCGGGGGCATCCTGCAGGCCAACCCGTCGATCGGGTACTCCAACATCACAGTCGCCCAGTGCCTAGCTGAGGCCCAGTCCTCGGACACCAACGAGGCCGGGTACCGCACGGAGGTCCTGTGCCAGTGGGTACAGGAGATGGCGAAGACCTACATCGAGCCCAAGACGTTCAAGCGGACGTCGGTTCCGGTGGAGGACGTCGAACAGTTGATCCCGCGCGGCGCCCGGACCGTGTGGGGCGTCGATACCTCACAGTCCCGGGAGATGACCTACGTCGCCGCAGCCCTGCGCCTGTCGGACGGGCGCCCGTTCGTCACGGTGTGGGCGCAGCGCGCTGGCATGATCTGGCTTCCCGACTACATGCAGGACCTCGCCGAGGAATCAGGCATGCGGGAGGTAGCCGTGCAGTCGAAGGGGTGCCCCGCGATGGAATTCGTGGCCCCCCTCGAGAAAGCCGGTCTCCAGGTCCACACGATCGACGGCTCCACCATCGGGATCGCTACCGGCAGGTTCAAGGACCGCGTGCGCGACGGGCAGCTGGTCACCACCGACCAGGACTCGCTTCGTCTGGCGATCGAGGGAGGGATGACCGCGAAGTACGCGGAGAACGACGCCTGGTCCAGGAACCGGTCGACAACCGACGTCGCTCCCGCGATCGCCGCGACCCTCGCCCTGTATGGCCTCGAAGTACTCGAGCCCGCGCCGCGCGAAACCGTGACCCCGCCACCGGCAGCAGCAGTACTCGCGCGCGCCGCCGGAGATCCGCTCGGTGGAGCCGACATCTCGACCATGCGCTTCTAGAAGAGAGGGGTGGTTCCCCAGTGACCCGTGAGATGGGGTACCAAGTCAACACGCTAGCGTCGTGGAGCGCGCTCGCGGCCGCGACCACGGAATCAAATCCGGATCTCGTGTGGCCTAAATCGGTGCCGGTGTACGACCAGATGCGTAAAGAGGAATCACAGGTGTCATCGGTTCTGCGGGCTGTGGCCTTGCCGGTGCGGTCGGCGGCGTGGGCGCTGGATCCGACGGGGTGCCGCCCCGAGGTCGTCGAGCATGTCTCGGCAGACTTGAACATCCCCGTGCGGGGCCAGGCGCGGCCCGTGCCGCTGCGCACGAGGGGCCGGTTCTCGTGGGCTGACCACTTGCGCCTTGCTCTCCTCGAACTGGTGTTTGGGCACTCGTTCTTCGAGCAGGTGTACCGGATCGACGACGCCGGGCTCGCGCATCTGGTGAAACTGGCATGGAGGCCGCCGCGGACGATCTCGAAGATCGACGTCGCCTCCGACGGCGGATTGGTTGCGATCGAGCAGTACTCGACGGCGCGCCCTGTGCGCATCCCCGTGAATCGGCTCGTCGCCTACGTCAACGAGCGCGAGGGCGGGGACTGGGTGGGACAGTCTCTCCTGCGGTCCGCGTATAAGAACTGGGTCCTCAAGGACCGGCTGCTGCGCATTCAGGCGCTTGTCGCAGAGCGCAACGGCCTGGGAGTGCCCGTGTACACGGGCGCGAAGCCCCCGGAGAACGCCACCTCGGACGAGGTGCAGCAGTGGATGGCCGCCGAGAAGGAGGCTGGCCTCCAGGTTGCGAAGTCGTTCCGCGCGGGCGAATCGGCCGGTGCATCGATTCCTGCGACATCCGACCTGACCCTGAAGGGTGTGACAGGAGACCTCCCGGACCTCAACGCGCCGATCCGCTACCAGGACGAGCAGATCGCGAGATCTGTCCTCGCGCACTTCCTGAACCTGGGGACCGAGACGGGTTCCTGGGCTCTTGGCTCAACGTTCGCGGACTTCTTCACACAATCCCTGAACGCCGTGTCGCAGCAGGTGTGCGACGTGACCCAGCAGCACGTCGTCGAGGATCTCGTCGACGTCAACTGGGGTGGTCGAGAGCCCGCGCCCCGACTGGTCGTCGAGACGATCGGCAAGGAACACCCGGCGACCGCCGAAGCGATCAAGCAACTCGTGGACGGCGGGATCATCACACCGGGCGAGGCTCTCGACTCCCACATGCGCACCCTGTACGGCCTCCCCATCGAAACAGCCCCAGCAAAGGAACCCCAGAATGCAAATGCATGAGCCGCAGGAGCGCCCTTGGGGGCGCATCGAAATCCCCCACTCCGCGAAAACCGAAGCCGGGGAGGAGCCCACATGCGCGGACGTCTACATCTACGGCGAGATCGGCGCCTGGGGCGACGTCGACGCCAAGGAATTCGCAGACCGCATCTCCGCCCTGGACGTGGACCGCCTCAACGTGTACATCAACAGCGTCGGCGGCGCCGCGTGGGACGGACTGGCCATCATGAACGCGCTACGGCGCCACAAGGCGACCGTGTACGCGACCGTCGACGCGCTCGCGGCCTCAGCGGCGTCCGTCATCACGATGGGAGCCGACCACATCACCATGAATCGCGGTAGCGAGATGATGATCCACGACGCCTCTGGGATCTGCGTCGGCAACGCCGCCGACATGCGGGAGATCGCCGACGTCCTCGACAAACTCTGCGACTCCTACGCCGACGCATACGCGGCGCGTGCGGGCGGCAACCGCGAGCACTGGCGTGGCGTCATGCGAGCCGAGACCTGGTACACGGCCGAGGAGGCCGTCCTCGCTGGCCTCGCTGACGAATGGGCGGACGCTCCCGCCGCCGCCGCATCAGCCACCGCATTCGACCTGAGCGGATTCCGCTACCAGGGCCGGGCGCACGCTCCGGCCCCCACCACGCTTCCGGCATCCGAGCCGGGGGAAATATCAAACCGAAAGGAGACAGGCATGGACAACAACACGCCTGGCCTCGTGGAGGAAATCTGCCAGCGGCTCGGCCTCACCGACGCCGCCGACGACTCCGCGATTCTCGCCGCTCTTGATGAGCGCCTTACGGCGCCTACCGAGGCGGCCCCCACTATCCCCGAGGGCACTGCCCTCGTCGACAAGACCCTCCTCGACCAGCTGAGGGCCGACGCCGCAGCTGGCCGCGAGGCCGCAACCGCGCTCGCGGCATCGCGCCGCGAGGACATGATCGGCTCGGCCATTAAGGCCGGGCGGATCGCGCCCTCCTCCCGCGCCGCGTGGATGGCACTGGCCGAGCGCGACGAGGACGCGGCGCGCGACCTGCTCGCTGCGATGCCTGAGAACACCATCCCCGTCGCTGAGATCGGAGTGACGTCCTGCGACGAGACCCAGACCGAGAGCGACAGGCTCTACGCGGCCGCGTGGGGCGGCTCCGAGAAGAAGGAGGCGTGAAATGGCGGTCTACCTGCCGAAGTACGTGCCGGGACAGGCGATCACACTGATTGCGGCCACCAAGATCACCGGCGGGACGCTCGTCGAGGTGTCCGCCGCCGGGAGTGTCGCCCCCGCGGGCGCCGACTCCGCGAAGGTTGTTGGAGTCGCGGGCTTCGACGCCGAGGTCGGTGATGCGGTGACCGTGTACCGGGGCGGCGTGCAGCGCCTCACCGCGGCTGGTGCGATTTCCGCTGGAGCCCAGGTGGCCGCCGCCGCTGGCGGCAAGGCCATCGCAACCGGCACGAACAAGATCGGCGTCGCCCTGACAGGCGCCGCGAACACCAACGACGTCGTCGACGTCGCCCTGTGACAAGGAGGATCAGATGCCGTCATACACCTACCCCATCCGTCAGACGGAGGGGAATCTGACGCCGGAGCAGGTCCACCTGCTCCTCGCCAACCCCACGGTGATCGCCCGCCGCATCGCGGAGCTCACCAACATGAAGTTCATTGCGGACTACCTTCTGTCCGGCAAGTACGACGCGACCGGCGGAGGAGTCTTCTACGAGACCGGGGAACCGGCTTTCGCGGACGATCAGCCGCAAGCGGTCGCCCCCGGTGCCGAGTACCCCAAGGCGGTCATGACCTCGGGGGAGATCGCGTCAGCCAAGACCGTGAAGTGGGGCCTGGAAACCGACGTCACGGACGAGCGCATCGCCCGCCAGGGCATGGATCCCGTGAACAAGGCGCTCGCGCGCCTCGCGAATACGGTCGTCCGCCACGTCGACTCCGTAGCGTGGGGGGTCATCACCTCCAAGGTGACCTCAACCAAGCAGTCGGCGGCGTGGACCGCGCCGTCGGCGATCATCGAGTCGATCCTCGCGATCCAGGACGAGCGCGCCGCACTCGGCACGGGCCTCAACCTCTCCACTGTCGTGCTTTCCGGAGCCCAGTACGCGAAGGTCATGGGTGTCCTCCTCGACAAGGGAGTCCTGCCCCGCGAGGATGCGAACCCCGTGCTGTCCGGCACCATGCCTGTCAACGCGTTCGGCGTGGACTGGGTGACAAGCCCTCACGTCACTGGCGCGGATCCGTGGCTGATCGACCGCGAACAGCTCGGCGGCGTCGGTGACGAGCGCCTGGGCTCCCCCGGATACACCACCGCATCCGGCACGACGATTGAGGTCCAGTCGATCCGCCACAAGGACGACAAGTATGAACTGCGGGCGCGGCGCGTCTGCGTTCCCGTCGTCGTCGAGCCCCTGGCGGGCGTCAAGATCACAGGGACGGGCCTCTGATGAGCGCCGCGTCCTACACCGTGGTCGGCCCGGTCGCCGTCGCCGCCCTCGCAGAGGGCGGCGAGCGGTACCTCTACCAGGGGGCGGTCCTGTCCGGGGACGAGTACGACGAGGCACATATTCAGCACCTGCTGGATAACCGCCTCATCGAGGAGTGCTCGGCACCCGCCGACGCAGAAAGCACCGAGCCCCCGAAGGACCCCGAGCCCCCGAAGGACCCCGCCGAAGGGGAGGCCGCAGGCGGCAAGAAGAAGTGAGAGGAGGCACGGGGTGATCACAGCGAACGATCTGGATATCCCGGACAAGGCGCTCGCGGCCCGCATCATGGCTCAGGCCCGTGCGATCGCTCCGTGCATCTCCTCCCTCACCGGGGACGCCAAGGACGAGGCAATCGCGCTGATCCAAGCCATCGCGAGGGACGCGGCGTCCGGGGGCGCTCGCGGCGTGGCATCACGGCAGGTGGGCACCGCCCGCCTGTCCTACAGGGATGTTGCGTCGTGGTTCACGGACGACGACCGTGCGGCGCTGCGCGCCCTGTGCGCGGCACCGGTGGCGGGAACGGGCCACCCAGTGGGAGCGTTCCCGGCTCCGGCGCGCGCCTACAAGGCGATCTGGCCGGAGGAGGGTGCGCCATGATGTACGGGTCGCGCCTGGTGCGCCAGCGCCCCAGGATGGTGGCGTCTCATCTGAATCCGGAGCGTCTGGTGCCCGCGTGGGACGACCCCGATGAGCTCGACGTCGTGGGTTTCTTGGACGCGGCGGCGACGTCCGAGGATCCGGACGTGTCCCGGGAGGAGGCCGTGTCGTCTGCGACCCTGTACGTCGATGACCCGGCGGCTGACATCCGCCGTGGGGACCGCATCACGGACGGCGTGAGGTCTTGGCGGGTCCAGGGCTTCCCCGCCGCGCCGATGAACCCGTTCGACGGGTGGCAGCCGTACCTGGTGGTCAACCTCCGCGAGGTCAGGGGGTGAAGGGTGTCCGACGATATCAGATTCAACCCGGGCTTCTTCGACTCGATTATGAAGTCCGCTGGGATCAAGGCGCTGACGGAATCGGCCGCGAAGCGAGTGCTGGCGCGGGCGCGGGAGACCGCGCCCGTCGACACGGGCGCATACCGCGACGGCCTGGCCCTCGACCACAAGGAGACCGCGTACCGCACCGTGGTGCGCGTGGTCGGCCACGACAAGAAGACCATGCTCGTGGAGTCGAAGACGGGGAACCTCGCGCGGGCGATGAGCGCGGCGAAGGGCGGTGCCTGAAATGCCAAGGATTGCCCCAGCGTCCGTGGACGAATGGCTGGTCCCGCACCTGCGGCACGCGCTGCGCGTGGAAGGGATCGACGCTCAGGTCGACGTCGTCGAGCCCCCCACGCTGGACGCTCCGCTCGCGCGCCCGCTCGTCGTCGTCCGCATGGACGGCGGCACCCAGTCATCGCCGTTGACGTTCTCCTGCCAGGTCGGGATCTCTGTCCTGGCGGGGGCCCGTCAGAACGACGCGCTCGCTCGCCGAGTCGCAAGCCTCGTGTACGCGGCTGCGACGGACATGGAGATCGTGTTCGCCTCGGGATCTCCGATTACGGCGGTCAACTACAGGGCGTGTACGACGCCCGTGGGCGTGTCCGACGACCAGGACGTCGCGCGCCGCTACATGACCGTCTCCTACATGGTGGTGGGCTCCTGGTAGCCGTGCCGCCAATCCTCTCACACGCCCCACAGCAGAGCCGTGGGGCTTTCCCATTCCCAGAAAGGATCACCCATGAGTCTCTACGACCCCTCGCAATTCGAAATCGACGACGTCGGAATCCCGATCACCGGGGTCGCGGCGTACGCCCCGGTCACCGAGGCCAACGTCATCAAGGACGAGGACCTCGGCAAAGCGACGCTGGCCCTGCCAGAGGCGTACCGCCGCCTCGGCCTGTACAAGGAGGACGGAGGCGTCGAAGAGGAACGCGACGACGACGACGCCATTGAACTGTTCCAGGAGGGCTACAAGCTCGCCGGCAAATCCACGACCTCGGTGAAGATCGGCCTCGCTGAGGACAACGAGAACGTTAACCGACTTATCGACGGCATCGAGCCCAACGAGCATGGCGTCGTGTATGTCCCATCGTCGCTCCCGTCGAACACGATCCTTCTGTTCGTCGCGACGAAGTACAAGAGCGGCCGCGAACTGCGCCGCTTGGGAGTCGCCCGCATATCGGCTGTAGAGGTCGATCAGGAGGAGCGCGGGTCGGTTAAGGCCAAGACCGTGACCTTCGAGTGGGTGCCCTCGCCCCTCATCGGTGGATCCCCGTACAAGAAGTGGCTGGGAATCCCCGGCGGTGTCACCGTCGCGGTTGCGCCGAAGACCGCGACGGTCAAGGCCAATCAGACCGTGAAACTGACCGCGACGGTCACGCCCTCGGGACGACAGGTCACGTGGGAGTCTTCTAAGCCGGAGGTCGCTCGCGTGGATTCGACCGGTGTTGTCACCGGCGTTAAGGCGGACGCGTCGGCCGTGACGATCACGGCCTCGTCCGGAGGCGCGTCCGACACCGCTCAGGTCACTGTGACCGCCTGAAGCCCAACCGAGCAGCTGGGTGGGAGAAGAGCCCGGGGGTGCCTCTCCCGCCCAGCAACCCCCCCACACCCCCACCTCCTGAAAGGACCAGCCCGTGTACGAGCTCACCGACGCCCACGCTGACGGCACCTACGACTTCGACTCGTGGAACGACACTGCCGAGGACGGTGCCCTCCGCGAACTCGCAGCCGCCCAGAGAATCAAGTACATCATCAGCCGCGACGGCACCTTCGTCGCGCGGTTCCCAGATGGGCGCATCATCCATACGCCCCTCCACCTCTCCGTCGAGACGATCGACACGGTCAACGGCCTGGGCGACAAGCCCGAGGCCGACCAGATTCGCACTCTGCTCGAGCTCCTCGGCCAGGACGAGGACCTCGAGTATCTCAAGAAGGCCGATCTCATCTCGGTCGCCGACTATGCCGGGAAGTACTTCCGAGCGTTCGAGCGGCTCTCCCAGATGACCCTGGGGGAATCGCAGGGCTGACCCAGCTCGCCAAGGACCACCCCGTGACCTTGCCCGCCACACTGCGGGCACGGTACGGGGTGTCCTGGTGGCAGGCCGGGCAGCCCCACTTCCCCTGGCCTGAGGTCCGCGCTCTCGTACTTGACGCGCTCGCGGACCCATCTACATCGCTCGGCGCAGAAGCCGCGGGCTGGGAGTACCCCGCCCGACTGGTTGACCTCGTGCAGGTCCAGGCCCTGACCGGCGACCAGGCCAGCAAGGTTATGCCCTACAAGAACACGACCGCCACAGGCACCGAGCGGATCACGGACGACGAGATCACTCGCGCGCAGGCCGAGCTCGCGGAGTCGATCATCATCAGCGGCTAAGCACACACAACTGCATAAGGGGGTCCCGCATGTCGGCGGAAGTCGGATCGGCACACATCGCCATTTTCCCCGTCATGCGGGGCTTCAAGAAAGCGGTAGCCGCCGAGGTGAAGGGCTCCGCGTCCGAGGGACGGATAGGGTTCCAGAGAGCCTTCTCCGGCGCTGGCCAGGCCATCGGACAGCGCCTCGGCCGCGAGACCGCCGCAGGCTTCAAGCAGGCAACGGGCTCGATGGGCGGTGACGGACTCCGCAAGCTGCGCACCGACGTCGCCGCCGCATCCCGCGCCCTCGCCTCCGCGCGGCTCAAGCAGCAGGACTCAGCGGGTAAGACACGCATCGCGGAGACCCAACTTGCCGAGGCCCAGGCGAAGTACGCTGCCGGGTCCTCCCAAGTGGTGCGCGCAGAAGAGCGCCTCGCCTCAGCGCGCCGACGCCAGGCCGCCGAGGCCGAAGCGGTTAGCGCCGCAACCGGCCGCCTCAAGTCTGCGCAGGCCGCCCTCGCAGCCGCGCAGTCCCAGGCCGCAGCCGCGGCAACAGCGCATGTGACGCGCCTGCAGGCCCTCAAGGGCGCGGCCACCAACGTCGCGAGCTCCGTCGGGCGATTCCGCGACGGATTCACATCCTCTGCCGCCGCAGCCTCGGTGTTCTCCGGGCGCATGGGCACCCTCGGTGGGCAGACCCGCCAGGCCCTTGCGCCCGCCGAGGCAGCCGTCGCCCGTGTTGCCGTTGCTCTGAGAGGCGCTGGCGCGCGCGCGTTCACCCCCCTCGTGGCAGGAGTTGCGCGATTCCGAGACGGCATGGTCTCAGCCGCGACATCCGCCGCGGGCTTCATCGGAAGAATTACCTCATTCGGTGGCCTCACCGCGAAGATCACCGCACCCATCCAACGGATTGCCCCGGCAGTGGCGTCCGCGCTCGCGGGCGTTGCGGGCCGGGCAGCGTCGGCGTTCTCCGCGATCGCCCCGGCTATCGGACCGGCGATGTCCGGCCTGGCTGGCGCTGTGGGGGCAGGCATGGCTGGGGTGACGCGCGCAGTGGTGTCGGGAGCGTCATCGATGGCGTCGACGATCTCCAGCGTTGCGAAAGCCGGCGCCGCGACGCTGGTCGCGGCGTTTGCCGCCGCGGCGACGGTGATCGCATCGCAGCTCGGGTCTGCAGTGTCCCGTGTGGACACCCTGAATAGCTTCCCGAAGGTCATGGCGAATCTCGGATACTCGGCGGACGACGCGCGCGCATCGGTGTCGCGTATGGCCGACGGTATCAAGGGGCTGCCGACGCGCCTCGATGACATCGCGTCGACGACGCAGCAGCTCGCGCCGCTCACGAAGTCCCTCGGGGACGCGACCGAGTTGTCGCTGGCGCTCAATAACGCGCTGCTGGCAGGCGGGAAGGGCGGCGCGGAGGCCTCGCGGGCCATGATCCAGTACACGCAGATGCTCGGGAAGGGAAAGGTCGATCTGCAGTCGTGGAGGACGCTGCAGGAGGTTATGCCCGGACAGCTGGGGCAGATCGCGCAGGCGCTTCTAGGGCCGACCGCGAACACGATGGCCCTGTATGAGGCCATGAGAGACGGGAAAGTCTCATTCGACGATTTCAATAACGCGATAATGCGGCTGAATAACGAGGGGATAAACGGATTCGCCTCATTCGCGCAACAGGCGAAGGATGCCACGGCTGGAATAAAAACAGCATTTACGAATGTGGGAACTGCGGTTAGCCGCAATATTGCGAACATTATTCAGGCGATTGGTGCAGACCGCATTTCTGGTGCTATCAACTCAATTGGTGGAGCAATTGACGCGGTTGGGAACAAAATAGTTGGACTAATCCAGGCATTCCAGGGAGGGGGCTTCTCGCAATTCACAGGGGCGATGCAGGGTCTGATACCGGTTGTCGCTGGCGTGGTCGGGGCATTCGCTCCGCTGCTGTCGAAGATCCCGATTCTAGGGGCGGGTTTCGCTGGCCTCACGGGCCCGATAGGGATCGCTCTGGGGGCGCTCGCGGGGTTCGCAGCGACGAGCAAGCCCTTCCAAGACGCGCTGTCAAATATCGCCAGTGTCCTGGCGGACTCCTTCGGGTCCGTGATGGTCAATCTCGCCCCAGCGTTCGAGCAGCTTGGGACGATGCTCGGCATGATGGGACAGGTCGTCGGAGGGTCGCTGGCGAGCGCATTTAACGCGCTGGCACCCGTGCTGGGGTTGATCGCCCAGCACTTCATTGCGCTCGTCAACGGCGTGATGCCCTCACTGATCCCCCTGATGTCGAGCCTTGCGGGCGTGATCTCGCAGGTGATCGGCGTGGTGGCGGACGTTGTAGCGGCGGTGCTCCCGCAAGTGTCGGCGCTGCTGCTGCAGATGATGCCGCTCATCACCCAGATGGTCGCTGACCTGCTCCCGCAACTACTGCCGATCATCACGCAGATCGGCGCGCTCATCCAGGCTCTGCTGCCGGTCCTGATCCAAGTAGTGAGCGCGGTACTGCCGCCGATCATTGCGATCATCTCGGCTCTGTTGCCGGTCCTGATCCAAGTGGTGAGCGCAGTATTGCCGCTCGTGATCCCTGTGATCACGCAGATAGCGGAGGTGATCGCGCAGCTCGCGCCGATCCTCACGCAGCTGGTATCCGCGCTGCTCCCGCCGATCATGGAAATCGTGACCGCTCTGGTCCCGGTCTTCATGCAGGTAGTGAGCGCGGTAATGCAGATCGTTTCGGCGGTACTGCCACTGCTGCCTCCGCTGGTGCAGCTGATCGGTGCTATTCTTCCTCCGCTGGTGAGCCTGTTCTCGGCGGTGATTGGACCGGTGATCACGCTGGCCGGTCAGATCATCGGCAACCTGGTGCCGGTCATCACCAGCTTGATCGGAGTTATCCAGGGCCTGATTGATTTCGTGACAGGAGTGTTCACTGGAAACTGGACAATGGCGTGGGATGGCGTCAAGTCCATTTTCAGTAATGCTGTGAGTGCTATTTCGGGGCTTGTCACGGGCACCTTGAAATCCGTCTTCACGGGTATTCCGAGCATGATTAAGGGAGTGTTCGCTGGGGCTGGGTCGTGGCTCCTCGACGCGGGCAGGAAAATCATTCAGGGCCTTATCGACGGCATCAAGGGGATGATCAGCTCCGTGCAGGGCGCGTTATCCTCGCTCACCAATCTCATCCCGTCGTGGAAAGGGCCGGAAGAGCGAGACCGTGTGCTGCTCCGGCCTGCAGGTCGGTTGATCATGCAGGGCCTCGAGGAGGGGCTGGCGGACCGGTACGCGCAGGTCAGAGCGACCCTCACAGGATTCACGGATTCACTTGCCGGGACGCGCCCGACGACGGTGCCAACCGCTGGTGGCCCGGCGGCCCTGCCGGGCGCGAGTTCGGGCGTGGGCTTGGCGGACGCCCTGGCGTCGGCGATTATTCAGGCTCTCGGAAGCGCGTCGATTTCCCTCGAGGTCCACGACGTCGACGACGTCCTGATGGGGTCGATGGACGCCCGGGTCGTGGCGTCGCTGCGCGAGCAGTCGCGCCGCCGCGGACTGTACCGGTAGACGGGGAGGAGGACGCATGCTCACATGCGAGGTCAAGGCGTACGCAGGACCGTCTGACGCCCCGTGCGCCGCCGTCATCATCCGGGGAGTGAAGGACGCGCTGGTGCGCGTCTGCCGCATCGTCGGGGACACCGAGCAGACGGTGCGCGGGGGACGGGCGATGCGCGTGTACGGCGAGGGCTTCCTCGTCGACTACGACGTGCCGCTGAGTCGCCAGGTCCGGTACAGGGTGACTGCGGGCTCCGAGACTGCGGAGGCCACGTACAGGGTCGAGTCGCCAAGGGGGTGGGGGTGGATCACAGACCCCTACGACCCGGCCAGGGCTCTCTCCGTCGCTCTTGATGACACGTCGGGCGCGCAGATCATCCTGCGTGCCGGGGCGCTCGCGGCCGACAGCCGCGCGGCCACGGTCGAGACCGTGGACATCATTGGATCGTCCTACCCGGTCGCTGTCGGCATGCGCCGGTCGAGGCCGTCGGGCATCCAGCTCGAACTGGCCACCGTGACCAGGGGCGCGTCCGAGGCTGCCGCGCAGATCTTGGACTCCTCGATCCTCATCGTCCGCATGCCGGAGGACATGCCGTCCCTCGAACCCGTGTCATTCCTTGCGATCCCGGATCTGTCAGCGTCGTATCCGCGGCGTCGGAGCGGACAAGTAGGGCTCGTCCTATGGTCGGGCACTGCACGCCTCGTGCGCCCGGTCTCCCACGCAGTGGCGTGGGAGAGATGGACGATGGATGCGGTCGAGGATCTGTGGAAGAAACTCACCTTGACGCGGGTGGAATCGATGGCTTGGGGGAAGGGCCTGTCGATGGCCGACGTCGAACGCGATCCGAAGATGGGGGGACTGCTGTGATCACACTGAGCGAGGACGTCCTAGAGGCGCTCACGGGGTCGCGTGAGGGCGAGAAGATCGAGGCGTCTGCCTGGTACGGCGGGCGTCTAGTCGCGCAGGATCTCGTCGCGTCGTCCTGGTCGATGACGGACGATGCGACCAGGCAGGTGCGGCGCGAGCTGAGCCTGCAGATCGAGGACCCGGAAGGGGACCTCATCCCCCTGGGCTACGAGGACCCGCTGTCCGCGTGCGGACAGCGCCTCGCTATCAGCCACATTATGCCCGGCGGCAAACGCGTGGAGCTCGGAATGTTCCTGATCACCAAATCAAGGCCAGCGGCGTCCTGGGCGGTGTCCCAGCGCGGCGCGGATCGCCAGCTCATCTGCGCGGGCGCGTCGATCACTGTCACTGCTGCGGACCTGACCGCCGTCGTGAAAGCCGATGGGCTCGCGGCCCCGCAATCCCCACCGGGATCCGTGAGCGCCGTGAGCGAGATCCAAAGACTGCTGTCGGGGATCGTCCCCGTCGTCATCGGCAAGGGCGTCGACGTGGACCGCCGCGTCTCTCCTCTCATGGTGTACGACAAGGGCCAAGGGGCCCGCATGGACGCGGCGGAGGACCTGGCGGACACGCTCGGCGCGGTCATCCGCATGGGCCCCGACGGCGCGGCGTATGTCGAAGTCCCGGGCACAGACCCCGTGTGGACTATCAACGGCGGCGACGACGGAGTACTCATCGGCGTCGACTTCGAGCACTCGATCGACAAGCTCTACAACGAGTGTGTTTCTTCGTCATCGGGCGGCAACGCGGAGATCATGGGCTCCTACCGGATCGAAACCGGGCCCCTGCGCTGGGGCGGCCCGCTCGGACGCCGCATCGTATTCCACGACAACCCGGCGACCACCAGCGTCGAGCAGGCCGTAGCCGATGCACGCACCGTCCTCACCACCAAGATCGCGAAACGAGCGCTACCCATCACGGTGCAGTGCCTGAACCACCCGGGCCTGCAATCCTCTGACCCTGTGCGCATCGAGATGCCGACCTGCCACGGCTTCCGCGCCGTCACTGGAGCCGTCGCCTCGATCAGTCGCAGGGGAACCGCCGCTGGCGTCTCCCAGATGGAGGTGGTCGTCAACGTGGCGATGGACGATTTCGTGGAGGCAATCCGTGGATGAGCTCGCCTCGATGATCTCCGCCGAGGGAATCTCGGCGGGCACGCGCACCATGCTCGGAACCGTGAAGAACCGCGCAGACGGAGGGCCGGTCGTAACCGTCGGAGGCTCCCCCATCAAAGCCCGCTGGCTGTCCGGAACCGTCGTCAACGACGGCGACACCGTGCTCGTGCAAATCACCAACGACGCGGGCGGACAACGCACGAGCCTCGTCCTAGGCCGAGTCTTAGACACCCCCACCCCAGCGGTGGGAACCGTGACCAAAACCCCGTCAGGTGCTAAGACGATCACTGTGCGAGCCGAATGGCTCGGCGAACTCGAGGCCGCCTACCTCACCACCTACACGCCCGCAGTCGGCGACCAGGTGATGCTGATCTGGCACGGATCCACACCTATCGCGATGGGAAAGCGCTCCGCACCACCGCCAGCGGAATCCCAATGGCCCGTACCAATAGCGGAGACGCGTCCCGGATTCATCACAATCCGCGCCATCGACTCCGCCACCTGGGACGCGCGCCAAGGGAACACCTGGGACGCATACAAGGGAGCCTCCGTGTATCAGGGCACTTCGGATACGCGGCCGCCGTATCTCGGTACGTGGTGGTACGGGCATGGTGCCGCGATCCTCGCGGGCCGTAGAGTTACTAGCCTCCGTATCCGTCTCGCCCGCCGCAAACCCCAGATCGGACCAGCATCCTCCGCGATCGAATTCCGGCTTGCCCCCCACGGCCTCATGGACCGGGCCAGCGGGCGGCCAACGGCGCTCGCGGACGCGGTGGTGGCGACTGTGCCGCCGAACGCGGGCGGCACGTGGCACGACCTCCCGACGGCCTGGGGGCCGCTCCTGGCGGCCGGGGGCGGGATCTTTATGTCGGGCGCCGCGTATGGCGGCGTGGACGGCGTCGATGCCGACCCGGAATCGGGTCTGCTCGAGGCCGCGTGGGAATAGACCGAAAGGATGATGACTATGGTCACGATGCGGCCGAATGGGGCTGTCACCCCGGATGGTGGGGATCCGCCCAGGCTCACGAAGTATTTTATGGATCTGGGGTTGACGTCGAATCGCATGCTCGCGGCGTCGTCGCAGGCGCAGGCCGACAACATGGTCGAGGCAATGCGGTCGACTGGGTATCCGGCGTCCACCCAGCGTCCTCTCTACGTTTTTCGTACGGATCTGGGCGGTCTTACCGCTCACGACGGTACGCGGTGGACGAATCTGGTGGCGCAGGAGTCGTTGAAGGGGAAGATCACGCCAGCGAGTGGGTGGATGTGCGCCATCGAGGGCGGCCTGCGCACGGGACGCTTGTGCACCGCGATGATTGTGTTCTCGCCCGCCGCCGCGACCTGGTTCTACAAGGACTCCCCGCAGACGGTGGGAGCGCTACCGGAAGAGCTCTCATCGGTGTCGGGCGCGCGTTTCACGCTCCCCGGCGAGCCCGCGATGTACCTGAGTATCGACAATCGCAGTCTGACGCTGACAACGACGGCCAACAAAATTGTCTATCCCCAGTGGATTGGGGCATCGATGGTCTGGCACATCTGATGCTCCAGGAGCGGTCGATCGCGCCGTCCACAGGATAAGGGGTGGCGGCAGGCCGTTGTCAACCATGTCGTTGTATGTGGCACTGAATTTCAGTTTCAGAAACTGACCCCACCTTCACCTAACTGTCCGAAAATTCTGGGCAGTTCACCACAGGCCCCTGAGCTCTCCGGCTCGGGGGCTTTCTCACACCCACAGAAAGGGATACATCATGTCTAGTCCGATCATGCCCTCGTCCGCTGACGAGGAGCGCGAGCTCATGCAACGCCTCACTGAGCGAAACGAGACCCAGCCGCCCGGCGAGACCACCGCGGACGGGGACGGTGGTGCGCAATGAGCTGCTCCCCCAACGACCCCCGCGTCGTGAGCGCGGTCGACACGGCCGTGCGCGCCATGCTCGGCGAGGCCGGCCATGTCGGCGGGAACAAATACTGGGATGCCATCGGCAGGTCTGATTTCCGAGGCAGCGCGTGGTGCGGGGCTTTCCAGGTCTGGGGGTTCCTCCAGGCAGGCGTCAACCTCATGAACGCCGCGTGGTGGCTGTACGTCCCCTACATCAAGACCTTCGCCGAGCGGATCGGTGCCTGGCGCGACGAGTCAGGCTACGGCCGCCAGGTGATCTATGAGTGGCACGGCGATGGAATCGCCGACCACGTCGGCGATTCCTGGCCCGACCCCGCTGCAGATCTCTTCCGCGCCATCGAGGGCAACACGTCGATGGGCGGATCCCAGGACAACGGCAACGGCGTCCTGGTCAAGTACAGGGAAGAGGCGGACATCCTCGGCTGGGTCGACATGCATGTCGTCCTCGCCTGGATGATCGACAACGGCAAGTGGGACGGCGGAGGCTCCTACGGGACGTCGACCGAGTCCGGGTACACGAGCATCGAGGCGCTGCAGCGCGCCGTCGGCGCCGCCGCTGACAACGTGTGCGGGCCCGACACCCAGGCCCGCGTCCTCGCCGTCGCCTCCGCCTCCGAATGGGGCGGCATCACATTCCCCATGGGCGTCGAGTTCACCCAGAGCGTGGTCGGGACCGATCCCGACGGCATCTGGGGCCCCGCCTCCGAGGCCGCGCACGACCGCACCGTCGAGGCCATCCAGGCCGCCGTCGGAGCCGTCGTCGACGGTGTCTATGGGCCCGCCACCAACGCCGCCGTCAGCATCGCGCTGGCGGGAGCCGAGAAGCCCTGAGAGAAGAGGAAACCTTCATGGACATCAACAAACTGCTGCTGGGTTTGCACACGGACCCGTTCATCATCACCGTGTGGGCGGGCCTGCTCTGGCCGCTCATCCAGGCCAGCCTGGACAAACCGTGGTGGACACGTCGCCGCCGGGTCACTGTCGTCGTCGTCATCGGCGTGATCGTAACCGCCGCGGTCTGGGTGTCCGGGCACTACCCGGCCACCTGGCAAATGCTCCTCACCCAACTATCGATGTTCCTGGGCGTCGCCTGGTCCGTGTACCAGGTGATGTCCGTGATCCGCATTAACGGCCACACCCTCATCGAGTGGATCGGCTACACGACCCCTGGCGGCGAGACGATCGCTGACATCAAGGGTGAAGCTGAGGGGCGCAGTCAGGAGGACAGTGGTGCCGTGGGTGCAGCTTGATAACGTCGTCGTCGGCGCGCTCATCGGGCTGGGCGGAATCGTCTGTGGCAACCTCATCAGCGGGTGGTCGCAGCGGCGCGTCGAGCACGAGCGCTCGCGTCTAGCGGAGCTGACTCTTGCGTTCGACGCGATGAAAACGGAACTTGAACGTCTGACCCTCAAGGTCGATCGGCTTGAGAAGGATCTTGAGGCGGCAACGGCTGATCTTGATCAGACGCGGGTACGCTATCGGGCGGCGCTCGGCTGGGGGCACAAGCTCCAGCGCATCATTGAGGATCTTCTTCTGACTCTTCCGGAGGGGACGACGCTTCCGCTCATCCCGGATCCTCCGAGCGAAATCAAGTCCGACATCTGATGAGGATGCCAACGAGGCCCCACCACCCATAGCGGGTGGTGGGGCCTCATCTCGTTATTCAGGGTGGTCCGCATACCGCTGTCGCTGTGTGTGGCTGACGGCGCGGAAGGTGTCGGAGGTGCGGGCGTTGGCAGCGGCTTGGGGGTCGCGGACTTGGGCGAGGCGTGCGAGGGCTTCGGGTGTGGAGGAGCTGCGGCTGATGCGCTCGCGCACGCTGGCGGCGGCGAGCTTCGTCGAGCGTGGGAGCTCGTAGGTGTCGCGGTATTCGGCGGCGGTCATGCCGTGTGCGAGGTACACGTGCGCGGCGAGGCTCAGGTATGCGCCGCCACACTCGTGGCAGATGAGCCGTCCATCAGCGTCCTCGGTGAGACGTCCGTATACGCCAGCGCCGACGGGCTGACCGGCGCGCGAAACCACGTCAGCGTGCGGGCCGCGCTGGCGCTTATAGTGCATGAGGCAGAGGCCATGCGAGACGGCATCGCGCTCGCACCCTGCCTCGGAGCAAGGGTGGGGGTCGGATCCCTGTGCGCGTATCCACCGCCGCTGCGCCGCCCAGTCCTTGACGGCGGCAGCATTCCACCAGTAGGCGTGTCCGACACGCACGGGCCGCAGGCCCTCGCGCCGCATTGTCTTGCCGAGCTCGCGTGGGTCGCGCTTAACGCCGATGAGGGCGGGCACCTCAGGGGTGGGCAGGTAGCCGCGCTCGCGGGCTTCGTCGGCGCTCATCGTGCCGTCGACGAATTGCTTCATAGCGTGTCTCCTTGTGCGGTGAAGGCCCCCACCACCCGAGCCCGGGTGGTGGGGGCCTTCCTTGTTTGTCAGGCCTCGGCGGGAGATACCACTCCGATTCCGGGGTCGAAGTCCCAGTGGTAGCTAGAGCCCCCGCAGTTCGCGAGCCAGTAGTTGAACTCGGAGTCGAGGGCGAGAAGGAAGCCCTGCCGAATCATCCTGATGACCCACTTGAAGTCGTCGAGCTCGACAACCTCACGCGGGGTCGGGTAGAAGTGAACCGTCATCGGGTCGAGGCCTTCGCCGTCAACGCGGGCGATTTCGCGCCCGTTGTAGGCGATAGCCACGAAGAACCCCTCTGTGGGGCGTGCCGGGCCGACGAACGCCCAGCCGGGGCAGCCGGGGATATCGACGATGTCGCAGGTGGTCCATGCCTTGGTGGCGGCTGCGGTGAACGCTTGGGTGGCGGCGTGCATGTCCATGTTTCTGTCTCCTTTTGAGGTTCGGGGGGCTTGTTCCCTCCCGATGCCTCCACTATACACCGTCGGCGGCGTAAGGTGCAAGCGGGAGAGAATGTGGTACTGGTTACTTGGTGAGGTCGGTGCGGGCGCCCTGCCCCGGGCGGCTCCGCGCCCACTGGTCGATCGTCTCGGGCAGCCAGCCGCGCAGCTCGCCGCTCGCGGTGACGATCGCCGCGTCTGGCTCAGGCAGCAGGCCCTTGGCGAGGTAGGACCTGATCGTGTTGACGCTCAGGCCCACACGCGCGGCGAAAGCCTGAGCGCCCAGGTACTCGGTAGTCATGATTCTTGTCCTCAGTCGTAGGGGGTGACGATCTGGACGGGGATGCCCTGATCGGAGAGGAGCTGGTATGCGCGCCCGACGCAGGCACGGTACGAGGGTAGGGGGAGCCGTCTTGCCCATCGTGTGCTCTGACGATAGGTGAAAATGTCCTGGTACGTGATGAGCGCTGTCGGCAGCGCTCGCGCGCCCTTGTTCTCGTCGTCCGCGCTCTCGGTGAGCTCGTTGACGCAGTCGAGGGCTGCGTCTTCGATCTCGCCGAGGAGCATGTGAATGCTGATCGGATCCCTCGGTTCACTCTTACCGATTTCCCAGGAGCGGATCACGCCCTCGTTGACGTCCAGGAGAACGCCGAGGTCAGCGCGGGAAAGGCCGAGGGCCTCTCTTCGGCATCTCAGCCCGGCGGGGGTGAGGGGAAGCATGGTCATATGAATTTCCTTTTGTGCTGGGCGGCCCAAGCTGATTTTCAGCTTGGGCCGCCTGAAGGTCACAGGTTATCGATTCCGATGTGGAGGACGAGCTTCGCGATCTCCTCGGGGGCTGCGGCCATGATCATGTCGACGGTCGCACCCTCGCGGATCAGGCCGATCCGCACCGCGATTTCCTCGGTGCGAACATGATGCCCGCCCACGATGGCGCACTTAACGCGCGCCTCATCATTGGCGAAATCGCCCTCGTAAGGGAGGGGCTGTGCGGCGGCGATGGTCTCGCGGAGCCATTCGCGATCCTCGGCAGTAAGGCGCTCGGCAGCCTGGGCATAGAGGGCGCTGTCCGCAATGCGCTGCGCTTCACGCTGCGCATCGTGAGCCTTCGCGAGTGCTTCGCGCTGAGCTTCGGTCATCTTGCGGGCCATGATGTTTTCTCCTTCTGAGGTTCGGGGGGCTTGTTCCCTCCCGATGACTTAACTATACATTGTGCGCGACGTATAGTGCAACCTGGAATGAATGTGATCTACAAAACAGTGAGTAGCTAGGCGGCAGCTCGCACGGCGCTAATGAGGGCGTCGTCCGGCAGACGCACATACCGGCGCGTCGTCTCGGGGCGAGCGTGTCCGAGTACTGCGCCCACGGCGAGTAGGTCTCGCGTGCCGGCGTACATAGCGGTTCCGCAGCGGTGCCGGAGGGTGTGCCCGGTCCAACCGGCGGGGAGTGCGCGCGCGAGCCTTTTTGAGACGTAGCCAGCCGAGAGGTGCCCGCCGTCTTGACCGGGAAACAGAAAGCCGTCGCAGGAAGAAAGGGCGCGGCGCAGGTCCATGCGGACGATCGGGACGTAGCGGGTTTTTTCTCCCTTGCCAGTGACGTAGAGGCCACTCCCGTCCCAGTCGCGGGAGTGGACGCGCGCGATCTCCATGCAGCGCAGGCCCGCGTAAGCGCCGAGGAGAATCATCGTGCGGTCGCGCTCATCAGCCCGAGCGAGCGCGTCGTGGAGCACGTCGTCAGGGACGGGCCGGGCGACACCGGCGGGCACGCGCACGGCCGCCAGCCCATGAGCGGGGTCGGCAGGGATGAAGCCTGCTCCGTGAGCCCAGCGGAAAAAGGCCGCGACAGACCCGCGCACGCTCTTGCGCGTCTCAGGTTTCCATGACCCTGCGGAGAGCACATACCGCAGGTCAGTCGAGGTCACGGAGGCGGGGCCATCGGGGCATTCGCGGATGACCTTCTGTAGATGGCAGATGTAGAGCCGGATAGTTCGCGGCGATCGGCCAGCGGCTTGCATGGCGGTCGTCCAGTCTGCGACGGCCGTGTCCCAGTCCAAGAAGTGTGTCATGTGGCATCCTGATTCTCTCGCAGCACCCCGCGCTCGCGGAAGGGGGAATGAGCAGGCCCCCTGTTGCGACCTTTGTGGGGTAAGTGTTGGTGGATGGTTCACTGTCTCGCGACGGTGCGAGCGTGTCCACCGGAAAGATGCCGTAATCTAGGCGATGGAAGGAAGGTCGTCGGTGTTGTCCCAGCTAGGGCATGATGGAAACAGATAGGTAACATTGCGACTAGGCCGATAACCGGACGGTTACTGGTTCGAATCCAGTCGCAGGAGCAGATGCCCCGAGTTCTCATGAACTCGGGGCTTTTTGTTGATCGGGGAGGAGCGGATAGATGCAGGCTATCGCTGATCGTGCCTACCACATTCTGGTCATCGCTTTCGTTGCTACCACGGTTATTGAAGTGATCGTCAAGGCCGCGAGAAAGCCGCGCAAGAAGAAGCATGGACCCGTCGCCCCCAGAGAGACTGCGGCCGAGCGTGAGAAGCGCCTGCGAGAGAGCTACGCGGCTTTCGGAGATCGTTGGCGAGAGTGGCTGGATCGGCCCCGGGGGAGTGGCGACGCTGACCGTCTCGTGATGGCCGCGAGCATCTGGGGGAGCCCGGAGCAGGGGGCCTCCTTCCCGCGGCGTTTTCACGACAGTCAGCTGGGAAAGGTCATGCTCGACAAGAGCAGCTACTTGGCGATGCTGGAAGCGTCCAGCGACGTGGCTCAGCCGAGGCGCGAGCTTGCCCCGGCCTCGTGGGCGAGGATGCGTCTCGACGTGTGGGCGCTGCACTCTAAGGCTGCGCAGAAGCCTCGTCTCATGCGCGTGTGGATCAGTAGGGATCGTGCGCTCGTGGAGCTGCATCGCACGCGCGTCGTGAAGGTTGATGAGATCCTACCCAGCGAGATCGTTGGGTTCGTCCGAGGCTTCACGCGCCTCGGCCCGCGCACGGGCAAAGTGGACGGCCTGCGTTGGCTGCCTGCTGAGGCGATGGAGCTGGGTGAGAAGCCTCTGTGGAACACGTTCCGCGTCCTGCGCGGAATCTCTGGCGTCGCGCCCGAGGGTTCGCCCGTCGCCGATGCGTTGCGTGCGGGAGACTATCATGCGTGTGCCTTCGTGGTTTGCCGCGCTGAGAGCATGTGGAGAGCGCCCTGCGCGCATCTACGCATCCTGGATTGTGCCGGCGTCACGTACCAGGTGGGCGACGCGTTCGTCCGGGAGCCTTCCGATTTGCGGTCGGTGCCTCCAAGGGAGGGAGACGAGGCCACACTGTCGGCTAACGACGGGGAGGACGCTCACGCTTCTCGACGAGGCCGTGGCCGCCCGAGCGGGCTCGCTGGCCTGAGCGATGGGAGCGGCACGGTGGCGACGCCGGGGAGCCTGTCAGTGCTGATGGACACGTCGTGAACCCGGAGGTGTCCGGGCTACTGGGACAAGAGCCTGGGCCTATGGCGGACGCGGATCTCGCGGTGGTGCCGATCGACCCCCGCGAGGTGTTGTGGGCGGTCGAGAGGATGATTGAGCTGTGAGGGAAGAACTCGTTGAAGCCGTCCTGCGGGTTGTGGAGGAGATTCCGCCGGGGCGTGCGGCAACGTATGGCATGATCGCGCAGGCGGTCGGTACCGGTCCGCGCGTTGTGGGGCGGATCATGCATGACTGGGGCGGTGGAGTCCCGTGGTGGCGCGTCGTGAACGTTCACGGAACTTTTCCGACAACTATCCGTGGTGAGGGATTTTCTGAGTGGGAGAAAGAGGGGATGCCTCACGATCTGGAGCGGGGGAAACTTCATCTCAAGCAATGCGCCGTTGAGCAGGAATGGCTCGACAGTGTCGCACGGACGGTCATTGAAAATCTGCAGAATGCTGCGGAATTGTCAGGCTGACGCTCGCTGATGTTTGATTACGATTTGGTTACGCGTTATTCGATTTGGGTCGCGTAGGCCCCTGTGATGCTCTACTCTAAAGGAGACGCCGAAGAGGGCGATTCTCCGGAACGATGACCGTTAGCGTTAACGACGCCGGGGAAGAAAACTCCAGAAACAGAGAAGTTACTGGTACCCAAGGGGTGAGAAGTGACGAAATTACTAGAGCTAAAGGGGATCTCAAAGACGTTCCCCGGCGTGAAGGCGCTGTCCGACGTGGACCTCGACCTTCGACCCGGTGAAGTCTTGGGTCTCTGTGGTGAGAACGGAGCGGGCAAGTCCACGCTCATGAAGGTGCTCACCGGTATCCACAAGTCCGACCCGGGCGGCGAGATCTGGCTGCAGGGGGAGAAGGTCGACATTCAGTCGC
>ERZ772986.183-NODE-183-length-38831-cov-3.492882_pt1 | contig 38831 bp, 37 predicted proteins | sample MGYA00511898_ERZ772986 | MGnify/ENA primary metagenome ERZ772986 (study PRJEB29015, sample SAMEA2737934) | human oral metagenome | biome: human oral; feature: human-associated habitat; material: dental | place: China | collected 2148 ... | reverse complement strand
TGGGAGAAGTATATTGCCTCCGATGACGATTTATTTTCATTTCTTGATTGGGCAATAAAAACGGATCATTTTAATATCATATATATAGATCACATTATGCAATATTTATCAACTTCTGGGAAGACTAGAGTACAGCGTTACTGTAATTGCAAATATGCATATCAGATGCTCGACAATCATTGTACTCGGGATTGTTCGAAACGAGCTTCTTCACTAAATAGAGATAAGTTCTATGGAAAATATACCAAGGAAGTTGATGAGAATAATGTTACCGAAACAAAGAATGTTATGTTTCTTAAGAAACGAGGATGCCTGGAATGTGAACATTTCTTCTCATGCACAATGATGTGTTGTATTGCAGTTATTTTTGATGGTTATGAGGTAACGCGATGCCCATTGAAAAGGTTATATGAGACGATAACATCTGAAACGATCGAGAGATATTTGTCATGGAGGGACGCATATGATCCGAACTACGCTACCTTATAAATTCGAAGACATGGTTGAAATTGGTGACAATGGTGCTATCGTTGACATGTCTATTTTGAATTTTGATAATATCGATAAAGATAAACGAGTTGAAGCAGCATATATTTTTCTACGAAATACATCGTTTAAAAATATCCACCTCGATTTTTCAAACTGTGATTATGATATGAAGTCTCAATATCTAACGACGTACATCCATTCAGATATATTTGTGAAAAATTCGGAGCTTGCAGAAGAACTTTCCAATATTATGTTGGATTATTATAACATTGCTGATGAAACTCGCCGAGACGGTGTTTTCACTGAGGAAGAGCGGGCCAAGTTTATTTCAGATAACCCAGAAACATGGAGTCGAATATCATCTGTATTAATATCTATTATGGCATATCTTGTTATTCGTCTAATAAGATATAGTAAACTTGATGAGAGTATGACGTCATTTGAAATCAGAGAAACAGATATATCTGCGAACGTCTTTAATATTCTTCAATTTTCAGAGGTATTCAGAATATTGGCTCAAATAACATCCGAGGATACACCAATATATTTTTACGATAATTTATTTTCTCAGAAAGATTATGAGATATCGACAATCATAGGGGAATCTTCTCCAGAGTTAGAAATGTTTGCGAACATTTTGTTGATGAATGGCGATGTTGGAAAGATCGCTGATCTCGTTGATGCATTGGACAATCTAATGAATATTTCTGAGATGGAATGTAATCATGATCATAGATGAAGAAAAGTTTATCGATTATATCATTGAAATTCGAAAAATGTCGGATCTCAAAATCAGTCCGTACTCAGGGGAATATAATCATGATATACTAAACTACTTAGTTAGTAGAAAAAAAATCATAATACCAGGATCAAAAAGAGATGAAATCATAAAAATATTCACTGTATATGCGAAACATATATACGATGAAACAACGATTCAAGTGAATGATATATATGACAACTGTTATGACAATGCTGAATATTATGGAACTTTTGGTTTTTCAAGATTCAGTGAACGAGCTCTTTCCTATATGAAACATCATTCTACGGACGATATCCCTATTAACGTATATGCCTTCGAACGAATGTCAATTGTTCCAGAGTTCTTGCATGAGGTTTCTATCGATACATCGAAGCTTTCGTCGATACAACTTCCAGAAATAAAGCTTCCAAAAAATAAAGTTTATTCAAGCTTTATCGAAGCAGAATATCAATATATTGATAAGTCTCTATCAATCTTGTCGACAAATTTACCATTTGAATATTATTCCACAATCCCTTTCTCTGATGTATTTTTTTATATTGATCTTGATACAAATGAATTGTTTTGTTCTAATACAGAATTCAGCAAATCTTTGGATATGATATATGATATTGCTCAGAATGGTATACGTGATCCAATTGTTATGAAGGTACGTGGAGGAACCATAGTGTCAACGAAAGATGGATATGGGCGACTATTCGCAGCATTGTTTCTAAAACTTCCGCTCATCCCTGTGACGCTATATATGTGCGATTTTACGGTTGATGATGCAGAGGGATTTATTTCCCAGCATATGGATATTAATCTCGCGAATAGAATATGTTCCCCTTATTTTGTATTTGGGACTTGATATTATGAAAGTACAAAACAACATTGATTTTAGAAAACAATCAATCAGTGAATACCTAGATAAATATAAGCCGTTGAATGAATTTACCGCTTTATATTGTATTATTATCAACGTAACAAATCGATGCAACTTATCGTGCTCATTTTGTCCCCAATCAAATAAGGATAATCTCATAAATGAACACGATATTATGAATGATAGCGTCTTGGACGCTATCATTCATAATACTATTAATTTTCGTGGAGAGTTTTCAATTTCTGGATTTGGTGAACCGACGCTGCATCCGCGAATCGACCACATTGTTCAGCAGCTAATGCAAATATCTAAAGTTCGTCTTGTATCCAATGGATCTTTTCCTGAAATTTTAAAAAAAGTAAGACCGAGTATTATAGATATCTCGCTATATAATGAAAAACTATACCAATTCTATATAGAAAATATTAAATTGTTTCCGTCAAGAATTCGTTTGAACCCACAGTTTCTAAGCGGAAATACATTTTTCAACAATAAATCTGGAAATGTTATTACTGTTAAGAATATTCCAAGACACTGCTGTAATATTCCATTGATGAAAACACTAATTGATACAAATGGAGATATACTACTATGTTGCAGTGATTGGAAGAGGGAAAAGGTGTACGGAAACATTCTTGTGGACGATCTATATGATATATGGATTAATCGGATGCGCGAAGATAAGATGAATCTATTACAGAATAGAAGGGATCTATGTGGTATCTGTTCAAGATGCAATTCCCCAGGAAACCTATACGGCGATGAATTCGCGGAGTATTGGAGGAAGTATTATGAGGAGCATTAATCCTTCAGAAAATAAATCGGGCGGAATTCGAAGCCGCGTTGAACATATGGAAGAAATCGAGCAGTTGCATGAGTTCGTATCAGCTCCGAAATCCATGAAGGTCGAAGTATCGGCAAGTTGTAATTTACGATGCTCCTTCTGCTTTCATAAAAGCTCTGGAAGATCAGGATTGATGAGCCTCTCTAATTTTAGAAAATGTATGGAAATTGCTTCTGACTATAGCATCCAACAGGTCGGATTACTATTTCTAGGAGAACCTACCCTAAACCCACTCCTACCAGAGATGATATATATAGCTAAAAGAGAGTACCATATACCATATGTGTTTATAACGTCGAATGGCATCGTTAATAGAAGTATGTTAGACGATATATTACATTCGCCTCTAGATTCATTAAAGTGGTCAGTTAATTTTGCTGATGCTGAATCATTTAAACATGGTACTGGAGTTGATGGGTTTCATCAATTAAATGATAATATTATATACGCTTATAATCAAGCATGTGGTACAAAGCTGTATGCTTCAAGCACAGTATATGATGTAAATAATTTACCTAGAACTCTTACAGATTATATTAATTCATCCATAATACCATATGTTGATGAACATTATTATTTTCAGCTGAATAATCAAGGAGGATTAATACAAGACGATCACTTTAAAATCCCATATTGCAATCGATTACCAATATTGCCTTGTCCAAGGCTATTCAATAACACCTATATCACATATGACATGAAGGTTGCTATGTGTTGTTCTGCTTTTACAGAATCGTTTATTCTCGGGGATATTTCAAAGACGCCATTTGAAGAGATATGGAATGGTGAGAAAATGAGAGCTTTGCGACGTAAGCATATTTCTGGAAATATATATGATACAATATGTGGAGGACATTATGATTGTAAATCTAATGCCAACATATCAGTGTAATAATAATTGTAGCTATTGTTATTTGGGTGACCTAAGAAATAGAACTCGCGTAATAGACCCAAAAGTATTATTGGATCGACTTTCAGAATTATCGGAACGATCTATCATTGATACCATAAATATTTTTGGTGGGGAAGTATCAATAATAGACTATGATGAGTTTTCCAATATAATTTCTATTGTAAATAGTTTTTCTGAAAATATATCTATCATAACAAATTTTTCAAATGTATCCTGGGTTAAACAGCTTCTGATAGATCACCCAAATATATGGATAAATACATCGATTAATGACGAGCGACCCAATAATGATTCTATAAAATTATCATTATTACAAACAGATATTCGTGATGTTACCATCACAATGGTAACGACAAAATCACTATATTATTCAAATTATGAAAAGTTATTGAACTTTCTTTCAAAAGTTTCAACATCGTTGGATATCATGCAATTTTTTCCATCAATAGAAAACAGATATCATTGGAATGTTGATTTTGATCGTTATGATGATATTGTTTTGAAACTAATTCATATGCAGCGAGAATACTTCCCGAGATATCGTATAAACAATGAATATGATATACTCTCTTCTATAAGAGGAGAGTATATTCCGACAATGGATTCTCATGTATTCATTACACCGAATTCAAATTTTGCATATCTTCATTTTATTAATGGGATAGAAACCTTTCGAGAATGTACTCTTGAAGAATATGATATAGCTGTAGCTGCTGAATATAAAATGTATAAGAGGTGCTGTTCTACTTGTGACTATTTCGGTAATTGTTACGCTGAGCACCTAAATCCATATATATTGGAAAATGGTGGATGCTGTGGACATAAACGCCTATTACAAAAATACAAGACATCATTCATGGATATCCGTAAAAAATGAGTTAGACTGTATTGGGAGATCATATCCAGATATGGATCTTGCTTATATTAATTTTTCTGAACAATTTGATATTCCTATAGGTAATTTTATTCTAACGAATGGTTGTGAATCAGCTTTAAGAATTTCATTATTGGCAACAAAAATAAAATATTTGTTATTAGAGAATCCAACATGGCAACTCGCCAATATTATGGCGAATGCTATTGATATAAAAACAACAAACCTATCGTATCATTATGATACACGATTTTATATAGATTCTCCACCAAAGGAAGGACCGGTATATCATACAGATAAATTTAATAATCTTTTCGGTCATGATATGATTACAGATTATAGAGACCTCATAATTTTAGATGAAACTTATACGAATGGAACGTTATTTAATTCAGATCGAATCATTCCAGAAAATAGAATTGTTATCGGGTCCTTCAGCAAATCTTCATCTGCCGCTATGCGACTTGGTTACTGTATTTTTTCAAATACTTGGTATGATAGATTCTATTCATTAAGAGATCGATATATATCGAGAGAAGCGTGTTCATGGTTAAATACCCCCTCGTTTGTTTCACAGCCATTATGGAACTGGGATATTCCATACAATATCGTATCACAACATCCCGTATATACAACAGTAATTGCAAAAACTCTCCCAATACCACATAAGAAATTCACTGTAGATGGGATAGATTTTTGTCGATTCGGTAATGTTATGAATAGTTGGAAAAAGGAATATATCGAATGGAAACTGAACACCTTCTTCGAATAAATAAAAAAATAAACTCGTCCTCAATTGAGGACGAGTTTCATTGTCTCAGATCAATATGTTTAAGTATTACAGATTATTGTAATTTATCATGTGGATATTGTCCTCATTCAACTTTCTTCGAAAATAGAAAAGTTTTCATGGATGATTCTGTAATTATGGAACTATCAAAACAACTTAGCTATCTAAAATTTGATGGACTTATTTCAATTTCTGGATTTGGTGAACCAACGCTGCATCCAAATATATATAGTATCGTTGAACAATTATCTGGATTCAATCTTCAGATAATTAGTAATGGTTTGACAGACGTTTCATATGATAGGATTTCAAAATATGCGGATATTATAATTAGTATGCATAATAAAGCTGATTATATAAAAATTAATGAAGCACTCTATAGGGTTCCTCATATACTTAGGAATCATGACATTTCTGATGCAACATCGACGTTCACCCCATGCAATCGATATGAATTTCATAGAGATAGTATGAATAAAAATATTTGTTACTATCCATTTTATAAAATAATGATTGATCATGATGGAGCATATTTGTTGTGCCAAGAAGACTGGAGGAGAACATCAAAACAATACAATATTTTTGATATGGATATACAGAGATACTTCACATCATATATTCACCAAACAAAATTAGATATGTTATTTCAACCAAGAAGTAGTCAAGTTTGCACCGGATGCGATGTTTGTGGAAAATTAATTGGTGAAGCATCTGTTAGATATTTTATAAAAAAATATAACCTTGAGGAGGAGGTGCTATTAAAAGATGAATTTTCTTTCAAATAGAACAATTAGTGTCGGATATAATTTAGACGGACAGCGTTTTTTTGATGTATGTGCAAAATTTAAGAAATATATTGGTGAGATCTACTTTTCCACTGAAACGACAATGCCTGGAGTTCCGATCGATAAAAGTTTTGTATTATCTACTATTAGTAATGTAGAACGTTATGATTTCCCGCTCAATATCGTTTTGAATCGTCCAGAGATAACAATAAACAGACACATTGAAAATCTAGAACAAGTATTAGATTTACTCCCGATTCAAAAAGTAACTGTATTGGATAGAGTAATTGCCTATAAAATACATGAAAAATTTCCAAATATATCTATCGATTTATCAACCCATTCGTATATTGATGATATAAGAACTATGCGTGAGATATCGTTCGTGAATGCACTCAATATTAGTGAACCTGACCGCTGTATTTACTCAGATGAATTTATCCGAGAAGTTCGAGATATGGGAATAAAAATCAGATATATTGTAAATAGACAGTGTCTATATAATACTAAGAAGACTATACGAAAACTGTTTTCTCCAAAATTTGAGTGTTGTAAAAGTGGGACAAATTTAACAAATAGATGTAAAAAAATCATGGAACTTCATCCGTGGCTAGCCATGGTGTCCACTGCTTTATATAAAGAAGATTTGATATATAATCCGTGGATAGATTGTATAAAATTGTCAACGCGTGAACTCCAGAGCTATCATATAAACGATATGCTCATGTATTGGACTACTCAAAAACCAACAGAATTTGCATATGGTTTAGATATTCGATCGGAAGAACGATACTCCAAATTTCTTCAAATAGAACAAATAAAAGCTAATTGTTCACATATATGCAGAGAATGTCTCGCATGTAAATATATGTATGATGAATTGATTGGAGAGTTGGGATGATAGAATCGATTGTTGATAGAGTTATTCAAATTTCAAAAAATACAGACTTAACATTGGAAAGTAAACCAACCACTGTAAAGATCGAGCTGACTGGAATATGTACCCTCGATTGTACATTTTGTAGCCATCATAGTATGAAGAAAAATAATATTCGACAAAAAATGTTACAGGATAACGAATTCCAAATCATTTTAAATAATCTCGTCAACATTGATTCCATTCAAGAGGTCGGTCTATTTTATATGGGTGAATCCGCATTACACCCTCTTCTCAAACAGTTTTATCGGGAACTTAAAGAGATAGGTTACTTTACATATCTGACGACAAATGCAACCATTATTGATCACACAATAGAAGCTCTCCCATATATCGATAGTCTCAAGGTTTCATGGAATTATAAAGACCTTGGTGATTTCAAATCAAAAACAAGATCAATTGAATCATCTTATTATACAATCCTGAATAATATATTCACTTTACAAAAAGAATGCCTTAAACTTAATAAGACATTAACAATATCAACAATAATGGATTCATCAAAGGAAGAGTATGTTGATGTGCTGAAGCAGTTTGAAGGAATCGATCACTACTGGCTTCCGTTACAAACCCAATGCGGGAATAATAAAATTGGTATTGGTGGTGTATCCGGAGAACTCGATCATATGGTGAAGTCAATTCCATGTTGGTCTCTATTCAAAGGAATCTATATCGATGTCGATTTGAATGTGCGCATGTGTTGCTATGGTCATCACAATGAGCATATTATTGGATCTTTGAGGAACGAAAGGTTATCAACAATTTTAAATGATTCTAGATTATTACGAATTAAAATGCAACATTTATCTGGAGAAATACCAAAAGAATGTGTGATGTGTTTAAACAATAATGGTTGAATGTATCATTATCTATATAAAATACCAATATCATGTGGGTAGGGGAATTCCCCTACCCACATGATGATATTATCATTCAATTGTTCGATCAATGGGAATATCTTCAAAATTACTTTTTCCAAATAATGATTGTAGAACTGCTGAGCTTGCATAAATATCTTGAACTGCAATGAGATAGTATCGTTCGTTTGAATCTCCGGCGTTCACAGTTCCCCAATTTACCGGAATTTCAAATGCCTTTCCGTTTGTAGATTGTTTAAACAAGTATGTCGGAGTAATTTTTTTAAATGATGGAGCATTGATCAATTTCGCTGATGGAGCAACTATCTTTTGGGACGCTCTTATAACGGTTACAATTATACCTCTGCATTCTGGAGGAGATAGTGCAAACGTTGGCATTATGAATATTGGAAGATTTTTATTTGGTGGAATAGTTATATAATCCCCCATTAGATTTATATATTTTGGTGTACCATATGGAGGAGCTAATGTATTGAATATATTACCCGTTACTATATTTGATATAACAGGTTGTCCATGAAATATACCAGCATCTCCGATTGATATAAAAACATCTCCGTGGCATATTTTTAATGGTATAATCTTTGGACATGTTAATTCATAGGATGGGTCAAGTCGCTGTAATTTTGGGAACTCAATTATCGTACTTCCTGCAATAGCAGCTGTGTTCTTCGACGGCTGACGAGCAATAACAGTTACCTCAATCTTTTTAAAATCGGATAAGAGTTGTCTTGAGCTATAAGGAAATCCTGAAGCCAATCCTTTTAAATTTCCTAGAAGTTTATCATGCGAAAACATATATAATGGATCAATGCTGGATAAACTAAATCCAACATACGTTAGGGCAGTTCGATTGAGATGCGGGTTCACGTTATAATATCTTGCATCAATAATACGATCGCTCGAGATAAACTTAGATATTACACTAATCGCATCCTCATCACTGTAATCAAATGCAACTCCGTTTGCATCTGTGGCTGGAAGATTTTTAAAGAACTCTTTTAATGAATCTAGTTGTGTAGCAGTATAATGCATCGCATATATAGTCTTTTCGCTTGGGTATTTAAATGTTCCTTGAAACGCTTTATGACGTATTCCAACCAACGGATTATCTAGGAAAACATAATCTCCATCAATGCTTCCAGAAACCCATTTTCCTATCTTTGATAATTTTCCATAAGTATTGACAACGGGATTCGTTTCTTCAATAAAACCATAGTTTGTACTATTATTCTTTACAAGAATTTTAGCCATATCGAAGCCTCATCTCTAATTAGAATAGATACATACAAATATTTTATAAAAAAGTATGTAATTCTAAAGTATTATTTAGAATAATAAAAAATATGATAGGGGGAGAGCCCCCCCATCTCTTTTTTATTGTCAATTCAATAGAATTCCAAATTGATGTGGTTCGTTATCAACATTACAAATATCGAGTACATGTTTCTCATGGTAAGATGTAACAGATTCATCCGTTAATTCGGTGACACATCCCATGTGATATACATAGAAGGTATACACCTGATCCAATCGCAGGACTCGAATGAGCTCTATAACATTCTTTAATTTTGGTGTCATAACAATGTCTGGATTGAGCCTCCATGCGTTGAATCCCCACGACCAATTATCCCACCGTGGATTTCCACAGAGGAGGGTTTCAATGTATTTGAAAAGACCGGTTCGTTTATGATATATTTCCCATGCTTCGATGCAGGATGAAAATTCAACGCTGATCATCCACACCAATAATTCAATTCCGCGACAAGATCCGTCCATATGATGGAGCCGGTCGATCAACACATCTTTTTCCGCTGGAGTTAATATGATGCTCCGATTTATTTTCTTAATAAGATCAATCTTACTGACATGAATCCGGTTATCCATGGTATCCTCCTAAACTTTGAAATCATCTTTGATGTAATGAATCAATTCATCCATCGTTAATTCAACATCATACTTTTTCTGAATATATTGATGAATTTTATCTGTGATATCTAAGGACGCGTCTAAGATGAAATCGTATTCGGTCTCCAACGTCTCCTTGATTTCATCGAGATCGATGTTCGATTCCTTTAATAGAATTGAAATATTTTTATCATTGATGAGGATGTTTCGTAGATTCTCCTTAAATGAATCATCAATATCGTGTGGTAAATTAAATTTCAATCGGATACGACCGTATCGTTCTCCTGAGAAAATATCTGCGTGTTCAACCTTGATATCTTTAATGGTAGCCACCAAGGCTTCTTTGGATTGATACACGTTGTCGTCTTCTTTAAACTCGTAAGTTTTAAACAAATAGGCTTCTCGGTTTTCGACAAAGACGAGTTCAGATCCATTAATGATTGCATAGACTTTTGCCTCCTCTTCTCCAAAAGAATCTCGAAACAGTGATCCGATGTAATAGACGCCATCTCCAAGATCAGTATGAACGTGATAATGGTTGAATAGACAGATCTTCGAAACTTTTGCAAGCTCCCCAGATTTAAAATATGGGACATGTTTCTCTTCTGACGATTGTTTTGAGAATTGCACCATGGGCATTCCTTCGACAATAACACCGTGCCCAAAGATATAGTCATAATGTTTCCCAGAATATAGGTAATCTTTGTAATGCTCTTCCTTGGAATACATGTACTCTTCGGGAATGTATAGAACATTTACTTCTGGGAATAGTTCTTCCTCGGTCACAGTATAAATTACTTTGAAATCCAACTGTTTTTGATAGTCTTTGAAAAGAATATATTGTCCGGAATCATGCGATTCTGTACCATATATGATTCGTACTTTTATTTTATTCTTTTTGCAAATTGTTACAAGATAACTCATGATATCCATTGCTAGTAACGTATAATTTTCATTGACCTTCAATAGTCGATGGAAATAGTCTCCAAGGATCATAACAGCATCGGTTTTCTGATATTGAAGCTCTTTGTCAAAGATTTCTGTAATAACAGAATAAACATAATTCGTATCTTTGATACTCCCGATATGGAGATCACCGAAGCAAAATAGACGCATTATAACATCACCTCAATGATATATTCTTCTTAGAGAGAATATATGAATGTCTTTTTAGGAGGTTATTGAAATGATTACAATCGAAAACACATCTAAGAAGTGTCCACTCACCGTTCGTGTGGATGAAAGCTGTATTTATGTACAGTATCGTTCTGATGAAGATGACCTCAGATTTGACCGATCCACCAGCTATTCATTCGATACTTACACTAGAAAAATGATCGAGTTTTTCAACAAAAAAGATCATCGTAAAATTTATCTGGGAATGGGAATAAGAGACATTCTTGATGCAATGATGCAGATTGAGATCCTATTAGGGGATCGACTGAATGGTGCCGATGAATATGATGTGGTGTCTGAACACGCCATCTATAAAGTGCGTCATGTCGGGAACAACTTGATCGGGATCGTACGCATTTCTTCCGATGGTGCAACGCACGGATATTTTCAATACATCAATGAAGGAAAATTGTGCGTGTTTGACCGCGCACCAAAAAGTGAGGAAGATCTTCCGATATACAAATATGAGTCATATGAAGATTTCCTTAAATATTATGGAGAACCAAAAGCATCGGAAGAGATCTATGATATCATTTCTAAAAAGATTGATTACTCCCTGGGGAAACCAATCGCCTTTCGACCACCCGTTGAATTTTGCGGGCTAATTGATGCAAAAGATATCAATGATGCTCTAGCCGAATACATTGATGGTATGAGTAAACTTCTTTCTCCAAATATACCGGCTAGACAGATTGCACCGGATGAAGTATACTTTTTCCGTCCCGTCTATGAAGTATTAAGTGAGAAATCACCAATCGCGATGTTTCCACGCGCAAAATATATGGAATCCTTCAGTAAAGTGCATCAGGTCTATTCTACTAGCCCTGCAATGCTGATCAAACTTGCCGACCTATATGTGTTGTGTATGATTGTAGATGGTGCATACTTTAAACAGTACACATCGTATGATTCGATTATGATTGACCATGAACCGTTTGCAACGACACTTGATCGATTCCGTCGATTCATTATGGGACTAAGCTGGATTATTAAGACAATCTCATATCGTCACCCACTATGGTTTGTATTCTCTCTGCTTGCTTTGCTGGAAGGACATGATGCTGCGAAAAAAGCAATGTCTGACAGAGATGAAAAAGAGCTTAAGTTGGTACTCAGAGGAAAAAAGTTTGGAGAGAAATGAAATGAATGTTGTTGAGTTGTTCCATGGACGCCACTTCAGAATTACTACTGAATGTGATATCAACGATGTTGTGAATTCAATTAAATTACATACGATAAATGAGCTGTCTGTTGAGACAGCTCATTTTATCCGTATCGATTCACGTAGAAAATTCTATGATGGAGTGGCACACGCTTTGAAGGGTTTTGACATGAATGAAATCATCAATTTGTTGTGTGAACTTGGAGAGGTTATTTCAACCATTCAACGACATGCTCCAACTCAATTAGGGTTTCATCATGTTGTTGAACCGAAACACACTATTATTCAATATCCGATTACATTCGATTTCTATCTAAATCATCATTTCTTTGGGGCAACTGGGACCACCTTAGTAACAGTTCACAGATATTATGAAGATAGTATCGAAGATATCATGCATGCTGAGATGGTGCATCATATGAGAGAATGTCGATACTACTATCATGGAACGTTTAAAAACTCGATTGTTCGACATTATTTCAATGAGAGGATGATTACGGAGGACCTCATACATTACATCGATGCTTGTACGAACCCATCCCGTATGTTACAGGATGACGAAGAAATGGATGAAATATCTAACAACGAAATTAGTCGTTGTCATCAGAACTATCTACATAATCATTCTACGAATGCTGTTCTGAATAAAGGAATCGTGATGCAATTTGCAGAATGGTTTATTCTAATGACAAATGATCGTATGCGTAAGAAAGAACGATATGACGATGCGAAGATACCTCTAAGCTTTCCAACGTTTTCTCGCAACAAAGAGGAGATCCGCAAGGCATTTATGTCCTTCTGTAAAGATTTTCATCTATATGTAGAATACTTGGCATCATATGTACCGAGTATATTTGTATCAAAATTGTATAATGATGTAAGTATCGAGAAAGAGGAATGAATTATGAAAACATTACTTATATCCGAGCATTTTTCATTTCGAGAAGGTATTTATCCTGATGAAACAGATCAATGTCAATACTGGTTATTCATGAATGATGGAAATACAATCAAGAGAATGTTTGCATTCCATGATAAAGATCAGTTGTTGCACGATCGAACGTTTGCTAATGCCCTCTGGCACTCCTTTAAATCGCCTAAAGGTATGCATACGCAGCGACCATTCCTCGAGGAACATCTAAGCGAGTTTTGTTGGTTCTTGGTAGATCTTTCCGAGAGAATATTCTCGGAGGATACTGAAATCGGAAGAAGCTTTGATTTTGGAAATCGATACACCTTACAAACCATCCATGTATGGCTCATTGGTAACGATGAGGTTCTCATATACGGTGAAGGGGAGAATGAGGCACGCATTGTTCCAATGCCACAGGATTATGGTCAGATTGATCGGAGTACGATCCGTGTTATATTTGGATTAAACGATCGCGTCGGAAACGGGGTTGTTGATCATTGGTCACTTGAGCTACACAATCTTATTTTCGATTTCCGTAACAGCGTGTTTACGGAAGAACCAACAATTCCAATCAAGAACAATGAGGAGGAAAACACTATGAGTGAAGAGCTTAAAGAAGTACAGTCAGAGCACTTCAAATTTACTCATGTGAATGAATATGGTTCTTATGATTATTGGATGACTGGAGATTATGGTTGTGATAAGATCTTCTCTTCTGGGATGAACATCGAGTCAGAAGATGATTTTGCCGTGGAACTTGGATACATCCTCCATAAAAACCATCATGTGAAATCAAGGAAATTCATTAAAGCTCATCTGTTGGAGTTCTGCAAATTTCTCAAGGAGATCCCAAAAACATTTCCAACGTTGGAAGCATTTGTATCCGGGAGACCATTTGAAGTTGAGATCAGAAAAGGTCTCTGCAAATCTGTCACTACATGGGTAACCATGGATGACGTAATCATCTATAACCCTGGAAACGAGGAGGTGCAATTCATACCAGTTCCATCATCGGAGAATGATAAATTAGATCGGAGCATGATTTGTACATTATTTGATATGAGTCCTACTGATGACGAGGATATGGTCGAGAAATGTTCATTCAACCTAGTGAGTCATATCAGAGAACAGGCTGAAGAAATGTTCTTGATTGATAATGATGACATTGAAAACGACCCATATACCCCCGAAGTTGAGAAGCAAGTCTTCCGTAAACTCAAAGAATTATCACAGCCGGCTCTTACGACGAAGAAGGAGGATATTAACATGGGAAGCATGATGGATAAAGCACATGATGCAAAGTGGTTGTACGGATTTTTACTCCAGGATGGATTCATTGAAAATGATAGTGTTACAGATTTACTCTATATGGGGCGGGCACGAATTCGTCATATGATTCGTGAAGGAGAATTCGATATGGAGCTCGATGATGCGAATCGAAATGCCCTTGCATCCGTACGTGATCGTGTAGTTCGCATCAAAGATATCGTCTTGTACTCCAGGGAGTTAGAAGACGAACGTCGTTGGGTTTTGAATGAAACGATTGGAAATCACAAGCATCCTTTGATGACATATTTTGGTGGTGCATTTGTCATTGAGCTTACGGCTCTATTCCTAGGCATCCTTTATGCGGAGGTCGCAGAAACGAGGAATAAACTTCTCATGACAGAGAATGGCATTCCGAAAAATGCCTCGATCGAATCTCTCTTTGTGAGGTTTGTCTGTGGGTTGCGTGAGAACTACAATTTGATCGAACGCTCATACTATACAGATTTCACACGTATGTTAAAGATCATCATGATGGCGGAAGCAAAGGATGATAAGTAATGCTACTAACACGACTCGCTACCTTAAAGAAGTGCTATGAAGATGGCGCACTGAAGGAAAAACTTTCCTTCGATGAAGCAATTGAAATTGCTGAGTGCTACTATCAACGTCTTAAGGCATATGATAAGGGTCTGCCGATGTGGAAATTTGTAAGAAATTTTATGTCTTGGGCTTATGATGGTCATAAACTATATGATTTCATCGTGTTTCAAGAACTTGTTTCTCGCTACCATGGAGTATATGGTGAAGATAACGATGGCTGGGATTTCGACCGATGGCTCATGGGACTAACACAAGAACAAGTCAATTCCTACTGGGAAAGTGTTGATCATATGATGAAATTTGCAACCTTAACGAAACTTGTTCCAAAATAAAAGGAAATTGATGTGAGGGGGAATTCCCCCTCACATCTTTTTATATTGGATATACCTTTCCAGCTTCCATAGAATCTATATTTGGAAATAATCCAGAAGATTTTGCATCAGTGTAGTTATATACATATACATCCGTTGATGGATCGTTAGGAGAAAAGAACGTTGTATAAGATTCTGGTATACAGAATTCTCCATTATTTGGGATAACTTCCTTCACGATAAACGAATTTATACTTACTCCATTTTTTACGTAACCGAAAGCATTATTCTTAGAATAAAAATAGATATCTCCTACATCTGTCTTACAATATACATTGATCTTCATACCATCATTCGTTCTGTATTGTTTGTTTGTTTCGGTAACACGTATTTTTCCAAGTGCACCGATATTAAATACGACTTCAATGTTTTCGCTTCGAGTGATATTAACTATATGAGCTTTGTTAAAATAATAATTCCGCATTGATTCATCTTGAATTGATTTAATTTCAAATTCAAATCCATCACATCGTTCGATATCATTATTATATATCGATATCGCATACATCTTTCCCCAGTAAAAGTTATTCTCATTCGATAGGTATACACGTAGTGAATTATAATATTGATAGCTACGATAGATTATATAATCTTTGGAGTAATCGAAATCAATGATTTCATCTTGAACTTTATCAACGATATTTTTGTTTGGGTCAAAATAATCTTGTGGTGCAAAATATATAATATGTGTATTAGCATCCCCTCTATATGGGACACCATTTTCAGAGAACCATTGCTCAATAATAGACTTTAGTTGAATCGATCCAGATTCATGTATTACTCCTGGAACAGAAATTTCTTGACCAGGACAATCATGAACGGTTGCAGCCCGTATCATTTGTTCAATATCTCTTATTCCAACACGATTGGTATCGTCAATATAAGGAAATTTCATATAAGATCTCAAGCTAGATGGGATAATTTTATCAGATAGCTTTATCTGATTATTATCAATTACTAGATTACTTGTATAATCGGGGTATAGTGAATTCCTCCAACAATACTCTTCTTGGTATTTTTTTTTCGATAAATATTTTCCCAACGTCAACTCCCCCTTATTTAAAAAGGATCTCGACTCTTTCTTCGGAGATTTGTTGCACCCGGCGTATTTTGGTTCCGATTTCCGGTAGTAGCACCATGATCAAAATCATCCCACGCAATCGTCGTTTCATCTCCATTGAATTCATGATCGTATCCGCGTTGTACAAAATCTTGATTCATTGATAAAGAGAACTTGCAATCCAGTGCATAGCTAACGACAACTTGCAACAAATTTACCAAAGCAAACTTTTGACCCTTCCATTGTAACACGGAATTTGCTGTCGCATACTGTTCGACTTCATCGATTTTTTGCTTCAGCATATTGATCTCTGTCCAAGGACTTCCATATGAGTTATTGAATGTACTCACGTCGGTATACATTTCATTGGAAATCTGATTCATCTTCTGTGTATCAGATCCTAGGACAACGCCCATACTGATCAAGTTACCAACATATTCGATCGAGAGTTCGACCTTTTCTCGCTCGTATATGATCGATGGGCTTTTGTGTGGATTGGATGGATGTAAATCGTCTCCATACTCCACAGGATACGTTAATTGATCACTGACGTGACTTTGTTTTCCTTGACCACCGGTTGGACCATGACCAGTATACCAGTGATCATGATGATGCGATCCATCTGGATGCCCGTGCGGTCCACCGTCAATGACAACATGTACGTTGTGTGAGTGGTCGATGGTCTCCATTCGATCATCTGCGCATTGCACCAACGTATTTATCTGTTTGGCCGCTTCGTCTTTGATGTTGTTGACCACCGCCAACATGCGTTCAACATCCAATCCCATCATATTGAATCACCCACTCACTTCTGGAAATTTTTCCATATATGTAATTTTGATATCGGCGTGCGGACGAATAGAGTAATAGATTCGAGAGTCAAGATCGGTCACCAAGCAATCATCTGATAACACACCGTGTTGGATAAAGTCCATTACACTTTTGCTATAGTTATCAACGTCCCCGGTTCTCTTCCATGGACGAATCAATCCAAGTTCCGCCAAAATCTTCTTTTTAATACTGAATGAGGAAGGCGTCTTCTCATAGATTCGAATATGAAGTTTGCATGGTGTATTGATGTTGGTGGGAAGGTTGTTTTCTTTCGCATACGCTTCAAACCAATCTCCCGCCTCCTTAGCACCAGGAACATACATATGTACGTATCCTCTCGTTGTATTAGCGCGAGGTCGTGCAGACGGTTTTACGATTTTCCATAATGTAAATTCAAGCGTCTTCCAGCGAATTTTTTTAATTCGATTGGCATCTTTCTGAACATCTTTATTGAATTTCTCACTGGATACTTTCTTCCCCAAGATGAATTTAATTCGCTCCAATGGGTCTTTTGGAATATGACCGAACAACTGTTCGTATAGTTTATCCTCTTTTCGCAACAATCACACATCCCTCTGTATTTTATTATATACTATGATGTTCGAAACCAAAATATTTAATCATGTGAACAATTCCGTTTGAAGGAGGAAATTTTATGAATTTCATGGAGTATTCCAATGAGAAGCACATCAATATCATCCCCAAGGATGCATTCGAGGAGTTGACCAAAGAGGTATTCAGTACCGTATCAGAAAATATTTCAAAATCATTAGGACCTCTTGGAAGCAGTGCAACAATTTTAGACGGTGCACTCACAGAAGCAACCAAAGACGGTTATGCGATCTTCCAGAGTTATCGGTTCCATAATCGCTATAAGAAGATGGTCTACAATTTGATGAAGGCACCGTGTACAAGACTCAATAATACTGTTGGAGATGGCACAACAACAGCAATTGTATTTGCATCCAATCTCTATAAGCATTACATGAAGATGAAAGGAAGCCTAGAAACACTTTATCGTCTTCCTCGCACGTTTGTCCATACATGGGATCGAATGATTGGTGAAATCAATGGTGTTGTAAAAACAGAGCATGCAAAACCGATTGACCCATCCGATGATGAAACAATCTATCATATTTGCTATGTAACCTCAAATGGGAATGACGAGATTAGTCGAAACATTGCAAATGTCTATAAGGAGAACTCTTCTCCGGTTATCAAGCAAAAGGACTCACCCACCAACAAATCCTATGTGGTACCTGTCGGAGGGTTTGACTTTGATGCCAATCTCATCGATGAGGGGTATGTAAAGAATGAGGATCTCTCTGTGGAAGAAAAAGATCCATGTATTCTAATATTCGATCACAAGATTGAATCGGAAACATGTGAACAGTTCCTGATTCCACTCAATGAAGTCTTGCGTGCACAAAATAAGAAACTCGTTGTCTTTGCACCATTCTATGATGCATATCTATGTAATACGACTCTCAAACAGTACATGAATCATGAGTATCAGAAATATCGGTCACTCAATATGGTTCTTTGTCAGTATTCGTCCGGTAAGCTGGCAAAGCATCAGCTTACAGATCTAGCTGTCGTTCTCCGTACCTCTGTGATCAATCAGGAATCCATCAAAGACATCCGCCTTGCATTTGAATCCGGATCTCATGATCAGTTTGTCGAAGATGTCATGGAGAATGAAGAACATAAATTCTATCGACTCTTTGGTACTGCTGCATCCGTTCTCCTTTCCTGTACGAATGGTACGCTCTTCAAAGTAAAAGGAATTGAAGAGGATACCCGTTATCAAGATGTCCTCCGTGCGGCAAAGAAGGAACTGGAAGACATCAAAGCACAAGTCGATTACGAAAAACAGTCCTATGCATCTAAAATCTACGATGCAAATCTCCGCGTTTCTCAGCTTCAGATGAATAATTATATCTATTATATTGGAGCAAATTCCTCGCTCCAGAAGAAGATCACATGGGACTCCGTAGAAGATGTCATTAAGTGTGTACGCTCTGCGATCAAATATGGTGTTGTTCCAGGATGTCAGCTTTCCATTTACAATGCTGCTTATGAGATCTCCCAGAAGATCGTTTCTATTGTTGATGATCCAAAGCAGCTTGGAAAGACGGATAAGCTTCGTATCCTTATTCTGGATATGATTCAGAATGCGGTGTGTGATACATATGCTCAAGTTCTTCACGGACCAGAAGGAATGGGCATTGTTAAAACGATTGATCTTTGGGAGTATGTAAAACCAGAGGGTGTTGACGAATTAAGGGAAAAGGCGATCTCCAGAGCAAAAGAGATTATTGCGTCTTCCATTGAAAAGAATATGGTTTTTGATCTGGAATCCCTCGAATATGATGAGAAGATCATTACATCTGCAGAAACGGATATGATGGTATTAAACGCAGCATCCGACCTTGTAAAGATTCTCATCAGTGGGAATCAGTGCATCTTCCTCGATGCAGATGTAAATGAATCTCATAATGAAACAAAAGAAATCTATGCATAATCGACAAATATGAGAGTGGGGTTTATCCCACTCTCATATTCTATTTTTATATATTCTAGATATAGATGATCAAAGGAGGGTATATTATGCGTCGAGTAATAACAAGCCTTCAGGATGCATACAAACTCATCAAACATGGTGAGGATGTCATCCTCATTTATGAGGTGCCGAGCAAATGTGGGGAGATCGTGATACGAAAAACACGATTTGTTCCTTTCGCTCGGGAACAGTATCTACGGATTCTTCTGATTCCGGATTCCATGGGAAGTGTTCCACCGATCAATTCTGAGGATTATCGGAATTATGTGACGATTCCGATCTATCAAGCCGGCGAAGTCGCTGCAGAAATCATTGAATCCGGATGGAAAAATTGCACCGTGATCATCGGTGGAGAACGAGTAGATTTCAAATTCGATCCGTCCATCACGGATTATAATCAGCTCATAGCATTCGAATCGGCATGAAGAAAACAGGATGGGGCGATTGCCCCATCCCATCTTTCTTTTTTATTCGATGAAACCGTCTTTTGATGGTTCTGCGAGACGACCGGACTGACCAGCCAGCTTGCCATCGCGAATGTCCTTGTTGTTGACGATGAGCGTCTTCGGTGCATTCGTAACCTGGAAGACTGGAAGGTTGCCAACGTTCGTACCCGTTGCAGAGTCGACTGGTACAGGTCCAAGTGAACGCTGGAACAGATCGGAGTTGCCAGGTGCGTACACAGCATCGCCAAGCTCCGGGTTGAAGTTGAGCGAATTGGATACGATACGATACTGCTTGAGCAGATCGTTTGCAATCGCATTGATGATCGGTGAACGGTAAACAACACAGTTGAACGTAACATCATATGTGACGTTATCATGTGTGCCGCCCTGTGCCATATCAAGAATTGCGCCCTGGTTGATTCCTTCTGGATAGCAGTCTGCAAGCATAACTGCACGCTCCACCTGAGCACCGGAACGATCGTGCATAACATAGATGAACTCAGCCGTATGGTTGGCTTCATTGAAGGGAATACCTTCCTCTGCCTCATTCGCACGACGATAAAGTCGCTTCTCAAGACCGTTGAAGTCCTTACCACCGGAGATCCATCCACCATAGGTTGCTAGACCGGAGTTCTCATCACCAATGGCATTGATCCATCCATCGATGACGGTATATACCGGAGCACCAACGAGTTCGTACAGACCGATTGTAATCGTCTGCGTCGTTTCCTTGGTAACCGTCGGAGTATTGAACATACGTCCAGCAAAGCCGCCCTGAATCGGTGTAGCGGCATTCTCAATCTTCTTCTCCTGGAAACCAGTGACTGAACGGTTCATGTATTCAAGCATATGCTTGAACTGAATGAACTGGTTGTCTGAGGAGTAGAGATTTGCATCGGACCCAGCGAACATCTTCAGAATTGCCCGCGGAGGACGAACCATGAAGAGTCGACCAAATCCATTGATCATTGGAGAGTAGTTCCTGAGAGCATGATGTGTTGCATTCACGCCACCAACGAACATACTGTACTTCGTCATATCCGGTGCGTCATATTGACGACCACCCGTCTGCGAAGTGATTACGCCTGGAATCGCCATTATGCCTCACCTCCCGCTTTGTTATAGTCCGGACGGTTGATATTGACCTCGAAGATGATTCTCTTCGCAATATCCCGGAACGCAACTGAACAATAGCAATGCATAATCATATGCTCCTGTTCCCATTCGTTTGCTTCGAAACGGATTTCAATATCTTCAACCATGGTACCAATCCATGGGCGGAATACATCCATCTGTGAATCGGTGTAGCCCTTACGCACATTTGGATCATTCCATTCATACGTATAGTTCTGAATATTCTTCTCAAGCGTCTTCTTGAGAACGTTGAGAACCCGGATGTTATTCTCTTCGAGAAGTACCGACGTTGTTGTCTTACGGGTATTCTGAACCGCACGCTGAATGACGCGACCTTCATCTGTTGTGATGTAGTAATTGATACGAGAATTGTACAGCGCTTCCTTGACATCCCAGTCAATAAGATCTAGGTCCGGATGGAACGAATCGCGGATGATATTCCCCGTTACGGAGGAGGTGGTTCCATTTGTACGAACAATCGGACGCAGCTGTGCGTAGTTATTAACAAACGGCTTATTTATTCCGTGACGAATAATGTGTGGAATCAGTTCCTTTGCTAAGAAGTATGCAACTGTGACCGGTACGCGCTTCTTAGAGGTCTGATCGTAGATCTCATAATAACCGAGATCAATGGATGTTCCCCGTCCAGTGAAGTCTTCGAACATTGAGATGATGGTACGAAGCTCATAGTTGACGCCAACGGACTTGAGACCGGTAAGGTTGCAATCAAGATGTAGATGACATCCTGCGCCAAGCTCTGAGCTGATGGTCATACCGTTCCTATTACGGAACATATTGAGATCATACATTGCCTTTTTGACGTTGATATCTGTAAAGTCAATCGCCATCGTGGATGCGCCGAGAGTTGTAAGCTGCTGTGCATCCTTATCCGTCAGAATCGTTGATCCGTTGAAGAGTGGTTGTAGTCCACCCTGCATATCAATCTTCGCATCTGATGTCATATTGTAGTTAGCATCAAACATGTAGTCAAGATTAATACGTGCAGGGGATAGAATACGCCGATCCTTTTCTCCACGGAAAGCTTTGACAAATTCCCGTGAGAGAAGAATCTTCATCTCCGCATCTGTTGGAGGGCGCTTCTTACCATTTACGATAATCTCTTGGAAATCACCGTCGTGTCCGCCGTCAAACATTTGACCAATTCCATTGGAGAGATTTACACCCGTATACTGATCCGCATCGATTGCGGATTCTTCACCCTCATCGTAGACAATGTTCCCATTATCCTTATCGATGGAAAGTACTGTATACATCCAACGACGTCCGGAGTTTACTGGGTCTGCAATCACGAGGACACGAGCACCGACATATGCGGTATTCCAATCAGAAACATTGAGAGGCTTTGTCGCACCACCGGAATTCGGAATTGTGAGCGCCGGAGCTTCCCAAGGCGTATCCTTTGTCGTGTAGTTGCGATAATATGGAATCTCTTCCCCGATGCGCGTGTTGAGCATCTTACCGAAGATTGGGTCAAATGTCTCGAGCGTGATATTCTGTGCTGTCTTGAGCTCTGCACGTTCCTTCTGTGTACCCGCGCTTGCAAGATACGCTGCATTCTCCTTGACAATCTTTACATACTCATTATAGAGTGTCTCAAATCCATCCTCGAACGATTCGATGCGAACTGGAACCGTACCGAGTTCATACTGATCAATGACGTCCGAGATGAGTGTACTCATATCGTACTTGATGTTCTGAACCAGTGTACCAGCAAAGATGTTCGTGATTTTGGATGCTTCCTGGTTCGAGATCAGGTTGAAGTTATACATCTTGATGCGATACTCTTTTTCAGAGTCCGTATCACGCGTAACGGTCATAGAGAACGGATTACCATATTGACCACGACCAATAGCACGTGCATAAAACAGAGGAACGGTCATATACCCCGTAATTGGATGTGCCGTCTCTGAAGCTAGACTCCGTGCAAACTCCTCGATGTCATTATCAGAACGAGCGCCTTCTGTAAGCTTTGGCTTCGTGGCATATGCTGTAGAGAACTTCACCTCAAGACGATACTTTCCAGTTTCCTGGTTGAGATCATCAAGGATCTTTCCCTTCCGATAATGTGCCAGTACGATCATGTTTGCATAGGTTGCATTGTCCGGAAGAACACGCATGAACCAAACGTTGGTGGAACCATTGAAATAGTTATCCGCCTGGATGGACGCCTGCCCGTACTTCTGGTAATTTCCCTTACCAAACTGGGTGATCTTCTGATTGAGGGAGGACAATCGAACAAACTTGTTGTCGATACCCTGATCTGCTCCAGTCACAGCAAGTGTACTGAACGGCAGATCGTCTACATTTCCACGCGATGCAACCGTGTCCTCGTATTCCGTATGATCATTAATGACCGTATGGACGTGGGGGTGTGCATAGAATGGAATGATTTGTGCCGTATCGATTGCCATAAATCATTCACTCTCCTTACCTTAAATGCATTTACTGTAAGATTTTAAAGTCTTATTGAGTTGTTACGCGGTAAGGATGTGGGTTTCTCAATAATGAATGATCTTTTCTAGGGGAGATATTTGTTCTTCTACTCCTTCGAGCGTATTATTTAATCCAGAGGTAATCATGCGATTAATATCCTCATAGACAATACCGGAGAATGTTGAAAGCCCTTCAACAATATCACGAACATTGCCGGTATCATAGTCAAATCCGGTTGGATGTGATTGCTTTCCATAATATTGTCCATAGCGTCGTTTGAAATTCGATTTATCTCGATACATATTGGCCAAGATCATCTCTAGAATTTTAGAAGGAACGCGATAATTGAATCCAGAGATTTCTAGATTCTTCCACCAAATGTCAATCAATTTATTATAGTTGATTGATTTTGGAAGTTTTCCGGACAGAACATAATTGAGAAATGCTCCAGCGGTCGTTCCTTCCTTAGGAATGGTTTGATGAAACACATATGCATCCTTCATGTATTTCATAATCATACATTGCATTGAAACTCCATGAATGCGTACAGAATCAAATTCATAGTCATATAGTTTGAATTCAATTACCGTCGGAACATTTAATAGATGAATATCAGAATCTTTGCTGGAGCGAATGAATGCAATACCAAAAGCCTCTACGGCGATTCCTTTATTGAGCGCAAACCCGTCTTCAAAATAGGTCATTGGAATGAGAATTTCCAGATACTGTTTTGCGAGCACCTTTCCATCCTTCCCATATAATAGTTTCTCCATTTAGAAACCTCCTCCATTTACCATATCAAAAAAATATGGGTCAATGTCAACATCATCATTGAAACTATTTCCGCGGCGATTCTTTTGGTTGGAATAAACATCGTCATGAACAAAGGAAAGGGTGTCGACCAAGTATTTCGTTTCCTGTTCCACACGAGCCGCATCTCTCATTACGAGATCCTCAAAGGAAATATTCTCAATCGAGAAAAACCCTTTCATTGTATCGATTTCATCAGGACTATTTTCTTCAATTGCTCCAAGTACTGGATGCACCTTATTGTTGATTCCAAACAATTCTAGATTATCGCCCGTATAGAAAAGATACATTGCAATGTTATAAGACATTACACTATCGTCATGCTCTCCTTTACCGGCTTCAATCTTACCCGTGGATGTGCGTACCAATTTACACATATCATCAACCAGATACTCTGTATTGAGTAACTCTTTACATTCATTGACATGTCTAAGAAGAATTTGGAACATCATGTCCCGAACCTTCTTCGTCGTATAAACGCCGTATTTCTTCCACTCATCTGCCGCAACGCGCATCTGATATTCCTCAGGGGATTCTTCGGCCATTGCATCAATCTGTTTGTCATTATCTGACCAATATAGGTTTTCGCGAATCGATGACTCTGCTAACATCTGAATGATTGCAATTCCCATGGAATTCCGTTCTGGATAAATAACCGCTTTTGGAATATGTTGAGAGACAAGCTCAATCAACATTCGAACGGAGTCTGTTGTTGAAATATATGGAGACTTAAACTCCGCTGCAACTTTTAGATTATATGGATTCACAACCGTAATCGAAGTATTATCTGCACCTGCTCCCGATGGATCCATTGCAACAATGTATGGAATGCGTGGGTCAAAATCGGTTGCTTGTCCACCAATCGTATGCTTATTTCCATGATCATAGAGGCGGAAACGCCATTTATTGCAAATCAAAAGATCGTTTGTTGATTTTACCATATTGGAAATAAGATACTCGATATCCTCTGGAGCGAACGGAGAATCCGTAGAACCACGAAGTCTTTGAAGAAGAATCTCGCGACGGATTGCAGTACGATCACCAGAGAGAGCATACTGCTCCATGACCCAATTATAGTCTTTTCTTAATTGCCAATATTGATACTCAATGTAGAAGATTTCAACAACTTCGCGGGACAGATTGTTCTCAGCATTGTTGTTATATTCATCGCGAAATGCGTTCTTATACTCCTCAATTTGTTGCGGAGTCATATCGTAGATTTTTTCACTCCATGGAATCATAGATTTGATGATAGGATATGATGTACGACCTTCTCTTGTATCCAAGTTGCCTGGAGTTGAACTCATGAGACGGCATGTTGGAAGACCGGCAGCTGCAGCGTTATCATGTGCAGTCTTAAATGCAGGAGCCGAGTTCGATAGAATTTCGTCAAAGAACGGCGTATGTTCAATCTCGTCAAAATAGATAATTGCGGCAGAAGCACCACGACCCATACCTTGTGCACGACTTAAACTTCTTGCCTCTGCATGAATAACGACCTCATTATTGAGTTGCTTATTCTTCAGAATTTCAGTCGAGCGCTGTGTCTTCTTAATCTTTCCATCCGTATCAAAATATCTTGTGAATTGTAACCACTCCGGCAATAATTCAACATCGTCACGTAATGTTCCAAGGTTTCGTTTCGTATTTTCAGACTCTTTACCAAAGAAATGCATCTTTAGGTTCTGAGATAACTGAAATGCCCATGCAAGTGGTCCAGCCAACGTACCAGATGTTTTCCAAGTCTGACGAGGCTCCGTCAGACAGTTATCATAGGATCGTTCAAAGCACCACATCATTGCAGCGAGTCCACGATGTAATCCATATCGAACAATACCTGCATCTGAACGAATGCGAGCAACGACTCTTGTATAGAACCATATATTTGATCGCATTTCTTGCATTAGTGCTGCAACTTCTTGTCCTGTAATATTTCTTTTATATGGATCGATATCAGCAATCCTTGGATTATCGATACGCAGCATGAAGTAGTAGTTCTTGATACCAAGCTCCTTTAATTCCATGGCCGTTTGTAAAAAGCTTTGGTTAAAACCTGGCCCAGAATTGGAGAAGTCAAAGTACTGACCATTTATTTCTCGTATATCCGCCAAATGGAATTCCCCCCTTGGATAAGGAATCTATAATTAAGGTAGAGTCAAAAATTTATATATTCTAAATACGTATGACCCATAGTTAATTCTGGTGGGAAAGGGGGTAGATGTTTATGGACATCGTATTCGATTGCGTCACCTTGATTACAGCATTTGCTGCGGGCGCAATCATTATGATTGGAATCGACCGTTTCCTGATGTCCCGTACGGATGAAGAAATCCGGAAGCGTCGGGACGAGGTGGTCGCATTCCACAACAGTCGTCTTTAATGAAAAGGAGTAGTAACGATGCAGGTAACGAATGAGATTCTGGCAGAAGCCGCAGAGGTCGTAGAGAAGAATGACACCGTCGTTTCAGTTGGTCGGTTCAAGACCAAGACGGATGAGAAGAACCTCATCTACCAGGATAAGAAGGAGGAAGGCATTGATGCCGACAACCCCTTCTACCAGGCATTCAGCCAGAATAAGGAGAAGATCAATGCCATTGTATCGGAGCACGTTGTGATTCCGAAGGCAAAGGAGCGCAAGGCGAAGGTCACTGTAACAAATACACGGCCGCGTCGCACGCCGGAAGGAAGAGTGATCAAGCCCGGTGTTGTGGAAAACGTTTCCGTGACTGTCCAGGCAAAGAAGCCGGAAACACGTGAAATTCATACGGGTGAGACCAAGAAAATCACCTGCATCGATTGCTCCAAGGAGTTCGAGCTCACAGCGAAGAACATTGCGTGGTTCGAACAGCAGGGGTTCGACCTTCCGAAGCGATGCCCAGATTGCCGGAAGAAGCGCAAAGAGGCACGCGCCGCTCAGACAAACTGATTCAAAACTCTCTATTAATAGAGAGAAAAAGAATTATGTGAAATCTGAGAGGATGGGTTGGAATCTATGAGCAACATCAAGATCAAAGACATCCGTGAGATTTATCGAAAAGCCAAAGAGGGCGTTTCGGTAGAAGAGATATGCAAAGAGTATAGTGTCCCATACTTATTCGTTATTGACATCAAGAACGGAAATATGTATGCGGACCTCACAGGTGCAAATGGGTCCAGTGGGCATTGCTACTGATTGAACACACAGACATGAACGGAGGGAATTCCCTCCGTTCATTCTTTTTATGAAAGGATATCGAATGCTATTCTTTAACATATTGGGAGGATTCATAAAATATTTCTACCCGATTGGAATTCTCCATATAATGTTCGGAGTTGTATTAATCAGCGGATACTATATCGTTGATGGATTCAATCGAATGGCTTCATTTACAACGACATTGGAGCTTGGTATTGGAAGTCTGATCATCGGTGCATCGATTAGCGTTGGTGTATTAATCTTTGCTGGTCTTGCACTCCATTTGATGAAATATTTCACATACACGGATCAAGTCGATAGGGCGGTGAATAAAGAATGATTTACGATGAACGAGTCTCAGAGGTATTTCGTCAATGGATTCTCGATAATATTGATGAAATATTGTGTTATTGCAAACGTATTATTGCTTACGAAAATAGCCCAATGTATCAAGACTATATTGCAGTCTATGAATATACCGACAGATATGGTTGGCGCGTATCGTTGCATCATTATCGGTATGGAAACGAGGTGACGAGGAAGATTCCGATCGAGGATGAGGGAATGGAGCAACTTCTTATTGAATATGCAACCGATCAGGAAGATATCCCCAGGAAGATCATATTGATAGGAGGGAGATCATGAATCGACGTAAAGATGATGGGTTTGAATACAGTATGGATATATTAGCCAGGAATATTGTCCTATTTGGAGGATCTGGCTTATGCGCTATTCTCATTTTAGTCGCAATCTTGATTGGTGGAACTATAGCACTTGTTGGTATATCGAATATGATTGGTTCTGATTTTCATGAACTTGTACATGTATTTGTAGGAACAATTATTTCAATCGGGTTCATTATCTTTGGACTTACGATCGTACCTAGTATGGTCGGTATCCTACTCGTTTTTCTTATTATAAAAATTCGAGAACTCGTGGAGGTGGATCCATGATGAAAGAAATAATTCTCGATTGGTTGGATCGAAGAGTAGCAAATCTTATTATGATTTGCACCACGATTTCCGTAGGGGTTGGTCTTCCAATCATATCGTTTGGCGTTATTCTTCTCGCGTTGGAAGGCGTTCTGGGGGATATCGAAACGTTGCGAGCGTTTGGAGATCAGGCAATTTCCGTCTGTGGAGCAATCTGTGGAATCGCCATCGCACTCCTCATTTTCCCATTGATTCCAGCACATATTATTTTGAGAAAATACCGAGATGAAGACGACGATTAAAGAAAGGAGGGGAATTCCCCTCCTTTCTTTATCCTTCATATCCCTTCGGGTACTTGATATCAATGATCGGTTTATTCCGTTCAATCTTCACGTTCATGATATTCTTATAGCAAATAAGTAGCTGCGTACGAATTGCTTCCAGATATGGTTTGGTGTGTGGCACTTGGTATTTTGTTGAACCGACGGAAAGAATCTCCAAATACCATTCAACAATTTCAATCTTGCCGAGCGTATACGATGCAAGCATCATCTTGTCGTTGGCTGTCTCGATTGCTTCTGTTTCAATTTGAATATATGGAACAAGATCCTTTGGGATCTTTTTCAACTTTTTAACACCGAAGAATTCCAGATAGTAGTTTGCTTGTGGATCTTTGGATGGGGTACGATCCCATTGCTCATTAATAAATGAGTCTTCATATGAGCATGATTCTTTTTTGTATCCATCCTTCATCAACATATCAACGGCTTCAGGGAGATATGTACACGCGGGATTATCGAGGAAACATTCATTTAGCTGTTTCACGAGATCCCGCACATCACGTACAATCTGACCGCGTTCTTTTTCAGGAGCTTTATATCGTGAGGTAATGTTCTTAATAAACTGACGAAGCGCTTTTATATCCTTTTGCTCCAATTTGAACGTGTTCTTATATTGATGCATATTAACATCAGAGAAGCGGAAGAGTAGCGTCAGTGGGAACTCAACCAATCCTCTGAGATTGGTATTCGCGATAAGATGTTTCATCTTCCCATCTAGCTTAATGACCTCACTCATCAATTGCTGGCCCGCATGTCCAATCTTCTGGTCGTAGTATAATATCGCTTGTTTGAAGAAGTGATAGACGTCTTCCTCTTTCTTGATCGTATGGAAAACGCGAGGAGAAATCTTCATAACAATCTCACGTTTACTGCGGACAAGATCATCTACAGTATCTTTACCTTCGACAAATCGTTTGATAAACGTTCGTTCCATCTTTGGAGGAACAAATTCTACTGTAAAAAAATTCTGATAGTTTAATATCTTAATTCGGATGGATTTGAAGTTGCGACACCATGCTTTCAGAAGATGTTGATTAATGATATTTTCATAAGTCTTTCCAATGCTCTGTGTTACCGGAGTTTTCTCCGACTTTAATTTTTGCATCAGTGTACGCGTCACTGTATTCATGCTTTCAATTGCTTTCCGGTCCTCAATCATATCTAAACACGCTCCGTTTCACGCAAATAAGATTATATGATAGTCGGGAAACAAATAACAAATATACCCCGGGGAATGAACCCCGGGGTATATTCGTGCTGTATATGAGAAGGAGGCGTTCCAACCTCGCTGGGTTGGCTTAGTTCCAGGGAGCACCGACGATGGGTGGACGTACCGGAGCAGGACCATAAATCTTCTCGGAGTTGAGAAGAATGAGACGACTCTGAATACCCTGAATTGCAATGTCCTTGAAGCGGGACGTTGCCGTAACGATGTTGTACGCACCGCCGGGAGCGTTTGTGCTCTGGTAAGCGGTCTGGCTCTGCGAAGTGAGCAGATGGCTCGTATACTTCAGATGCTTGTATGAGATGTGCTCAGGAGTCGTCGGATAGCCGATGATATGGAGCACAAGCTCACGCTTATTGGTTGTTGTGACCTTATCCTTCGTATATGCATCGAAGAGATTCGTTGCAACAACACGCACGTTTGCACCGAGATCCGTTGCAAAACCATAAGAGTTGTTCACATTGATACCACCGATGCTTGAGCCCTGCTGAATCTTCCAGTTGGTGAACTCTGCAAGCAGCTGTGTTGCCATCGGATTACCGACGATGATGAAGGATAGACCTTCCATCTTTAGGAACTCGGTGATCTGATGGATGATCGCCTTCAGCTTGAACTGGATTGCACGAGTCATGAAGGAGAATGGATCGCCAGCGAAGTTCGGGACATACGCCGTGGGTGAGAGATCCACCTCATGAACATTTGCAAGCGACTCGAGCTTGTAGATATCTGTCTTGACGCCGTTATACTTTTCAAATTCCATATTGAGGAACTTGATAACGGTCATACCTTCCTGCATTTCCTGGCACTTGATGATCTCATCAACCATACGGTTGTAGTAGTTGATGTCAAGAAGTGCAGCAGCATCTTCGATTTCTTCAATCGAGAACGGCATGCTCCAACGTGCACCGTCTTCAATCGTAAAGCGGAGAATCGACCGCTTCTCGCGAACGGATGCATTGCGAAGGTTCTTCTCATTGGAGAGGTAGCCCTGGAAGACAACGCCTGTAACCTGGCCAGACGAACTGGACAGATCTACCGTTCCGTTCTTGAAGTCTACACGCCCAGAGAGCGTATCATCGACGACCGTACCATCGTCTGCCGTGAAGTCGAGGTCGCCATTGACGAACGTGCCATTTGTCGAGAATTCGACTGTGATACCATTGCCCTTGAGCTTGTAACGATTGGAACCGATCTGGATCTCAACAATCTTGAAGTCAAAGCTGAGTTTATCTGTACCAGCGACACCATCCGTCAGATTGCTGATGATATCATACTTGTGGAGACGACCGCTCGTGAGAGGAACAACCTGATTCTTGATCGGGAAGCCCTTCTGTGCATCCCAGATCTTTTCCCAGGTGCCGTCAAAGACGCAGCGGGGATACTCGTACTCCTTGCCGGTCTGGTTATCAACCATATAGGTTGTGCGGATATGTTTAGAGATATTGGGGGTCTTCGTTGCCTCAACATCGATAATATCCTTCATGATCGATGTCCAGAACTGCTTTAGAAGAACCGGGAACTCGAGCGTCGCAATGGGGAGGAAGCCAGTCATCGAAGCAGACTCTGTATACGACTTGACCTTCGTATCCCAAAGCGTATTGATCGTATTGATGGACTGCTCAATATGAGGATCATTTTCGGATGCTTCGCGCCATGCAGCAAATACGGGATCCATTAGATCCTGCTTATACTGCTCCATGAACTGACGATCCGAAATCATGCGATTGAAATCCTTCTTGATATCGATACCGCTATTACTGTAACGCTCACAGAGTTCCTCGAAATGATCGTCGAATGACTTTGTGCCTTCCATCTGGAATGCACCAAAATTTGTTGTACCAGCTAGGCTACTGTCGCCGTGCTGCTTCCGCTCAGAAGCGGATTCATAGAACCACCCTACACTGTTCGTATCCATGTTAACATGTCTCCTTTGCATTTTAAAATTGTGGCAAATAGCCTATACAAATTTTACATAATTGTTGTCATGTATAAGCTTATTCTACGTGCTTTAACCCCTTTTCAATTTTCTTTTGAAAAATTTCATTGAGTAAATTCAATAAGTTTAAACATTTGTCGAAAAACAAACGGTTCTTACTGAAATTTTCCTGAATGAAATAATTTTTAAGATAAAGGCGCACGTTTTCATCCAGCTTTTTGAGCGATGCGATGATATCAATGGAATCCTCAGATACTGCATAAAGAGTATCCGAATTGTCATTCAACATAGTTAATTGACCACTGATGTTATTTAGTAACGCCAGGTAACGCTGGTAAAGATTCATATTCATAATCCGAGAGATTTTTTCATCGAATTCCAGATTGGAATTGGGATCCTCTTCTTCCGGCTGATCTCCCATACCTTGGTCTTCATTCTCAAAATCTTCTTCACTAAGATCTGGCGGATCACCACTTATATCGTCACCACCCATATCAGGCGGATCACCAATGTCTTGGTCACCTGCACCCATATCCATTTCTGGGGGAGCGTCACCACCAGTATCCGCAGGAGCCGTATCAGCTGGCATATCTGGTGGAGGATCACCAGGCGCTTCTAAAAAAATACGATCGAACATTGATGTTTCTTGTTCCATGAAGCAGATCACCTCCTCTCTATTTATATAGAATGGATTAAATCATATTCTTCATCTCAGGTGTTCCGCCAACACGAATGAGCTTTTTCTTCAGTTCATTACGGAAACGCATGAGTTTATATTTAGCAGAACGATCCTGTGCTTGATCTGCATCTCTAATCTTTTCCTCGATAATTTCAAGCTCTGCTTTGAGCTCTCCAATCATTTCATTCCGAATGCGGAAGCTATTCTTCCGATCCGACCATTTCTTACTTATGGTCAGAAACATAATGATTGGGTTGAGAAGAAGACCAGCCTTCATGAGCGATCCATACTTAATAGCAGATTTAAACGCGGAGAGCAAAGTAGATCGCTCATGCGGATCTGCCATCTTTGCCTTAAGATCATTCTCGTTTGCATCCTTCCATCGAGACACCATATTGGTGATCCATTGAGAAGTTCGTTTAAATGGCTTCGCAATTGCGGATGCCGTTCGTTGTACTCCCTGGACTTTAGATTTCACCGATTGCTGGATTCCAGAGAGCTTTCGGTCAAGATCAAGCATCGTATCCTGAATAGGATTATCTGAAGAAGGCTTCGAATCATCGATACTATCTTCATACATAACAGATTCGCCATACCTCAAATTATATTCGTTCCACCATTTCGATAGGGTTTCAGAGTCAGAGCTGAATATTCCAACACAGGGTATGCATCGCATGATCTTTTTAATGTCAGAACCAATGTCATTTGGACCGAGTAAATCGAATCCATATTTTTCTGTAAGCGTTTCGATTTCTTCCATGATTGGAAGATTCGCCAGGGATTCATACGCTGTTTGTATAAGCTGTTTGTCCCCGACAGGAACCTCATCAAATTGATCATCAACGTCTGATATCATATCTCCATATGCAATATACTTAATAGTGTTCTCCTCTTGTATTTTTTGTATGACGAGTAGATCATCATATCCAAGATAGTTATCATTAATTCGACGATCTAATTGTTCTACGGCTCCTTCAGCGCCGCCATTCATTATATATTCAAATCGTCTATCCTCATGAATGAGTTTCTTGATCTGAATACAGAGCTCTCGCTTGATCTTTGACGTGAGTTTCCATAATTCACCATCATCGATGTCAGAAATTTTCATATCGGACGTTTCACCGAGTATTTCTCTACTTGAAGAACTAAAGAGATTTCCGAAGAGTCCTTCTTGGTAGGAATCGATTCCAGAGAGCTCTACTTCCCATAATTGTTTCTCCTCTTTAGCTCCGCCATAATCATGAGATTTCGTTCGCTTGTTTCTCGAGTGATCATCCTGACTTCGATTGTAGGAATTTGTATTGGTCGTCGAATGCGTATTGTTGGAATTATTATAAGTATAATAATAGTAGTTCTGAATATGTCCCTGGGAAGATTTTGAACTACCACTATTCTTATCATCGGAAGAATCTGATTTATTGGCATCGTAATCGAATGGCTCTATCTTGTCGAGTGGATCTTTTTCTTTCTTATCATCAGAAGGAAGGTCGTCATCATCCGGCTTATCATCGTCGCTTGCAGATGGACGTTTCTTCGGTGGAGTATCGTCGTCTTCACCCCAACTGAGATCGTGCGCATTCTTTAGGTAATCAGGAGTAGTTCCAGTCTTCTTATTGTGCGTATTATTCAACCAGTCCTCATTGATTGAGCGAATTTCAATATTCTGATTAGCTCCTGGGAGCATCGGTATAACGGAATCTGCCACATCCTCATCGAGAAGATCACCAATAGATTCATATAAATCATATACTTCATTCTGAAGATTCATACGCTCTTCTTCGGATTCCACCAAAGTAATGAGATTCTCTTTGAATGAGATCAGATTCTGAATGAGTTCAAGTTCTGATTCTGCAAAGGAAACCTCTTTTTCTTCTCCAAGGATAACATACTCTTGTATTGATCGTTCGTTTCTACGAACGATATCCATTATAGCGTTTTCAGTAAGCGTAGAAGATGATTCATTGAAGATGCTATAATATAGCTGCTTGGCATTTTCTTCGGATGTCGGGCATACTGCAACAAGGATCTCGAGATCATATTCTCCGGAAAGGAAATTTTTCACATCAATATACTGGCGTTGATCAATCATCTTCTGATTCATCAACATCATGCCATATTTATTGAGCTCTGGGTTGTATTTTTCTGATAAGATATCGAATATCTTTTGTGCAAGGCGTCTAGATAAGTTTTCGTCAAACCATCCATGAGCATCCATGAAAGCTATATCATGATCATAATCCAGATCTCTCGGATTATCGAATTCAATCGGACCGTCTGTGTAACTACTCAATTCTATCAAATTTAAAATATCGATTCCAGGTGCAATTTGATCGGGGCATGAAACAGTATAAGTCATGTTCTGAAATTCTTTAATCCCGCTATCGAATGCCCATTCGATATTTTTAAATGTCATTTTGTCTCTAATTGATCTGAACTCTGGATCTTCTAGAATGAATTTCTTCATACTTACTGCAAGATCTTTTATAATGTTTTTTGTAATTATATTGAGAGGGGATGGAAGATCATTCTGTGTATATGATTTTATCCGTGGAGGTGGTGCGGACGGAGAGTCATTCTCCTTTCCAGGCTGATCAACATTCAATCTAGATCGAATGTTTGCTGGGATGTTTTTGATCATATCGAGTAGACCTTCCGTAAATAGATCTTTTTCACATTCCTCCAACCAGAGTTTCGTTGTAGTGTCAAGCCGATCATATCGTTCTTTGAATGGAGTCAGAACAGTATTCGAGTCACCAAACATATCCACGTAAATGATCATGTCTGGAATCGCGGATTCACCAAAGCGTTCAATGATTTTAGAGAAGTTTACTTCCTTCCCCTCACGAAGCACTGGGAAGTTTTTGTAGTATGCTTCCGCATAATTCGGTTTCAGATCCTCTTTGAAGTTCTCAAACATGTAAAAGTTGTGCCGATACTTATTCTTGAACGATTCCATGAACTCCAGCGCTTCCTTATATAAGGAAGCATCTTTCTTATTTTTTTCGCATCTTTCAATACACGATTGAATACACTCGACAATCGGTTGATAAGATGCGATACTGATCCCATATGTCGAAACGAATTCCTGTAATGATTTGATTCCAATCGATGATGGAAGAATGTATTGAATGTTTTCGATGTATTCTTTTGGCGATGATGTGAATTCTTCAACAGCTTCTCGATAAGCGGTTATGTTTTTATCAGATGAGCAGTGTTTTGCGTTCTGATAAAGTTGTTGCATGTTTTTCATAAATGCTCTCAACTCCTCAATTAACTACGTTAAACCCTTGTCGTTACTCTCGCGAAGAATAACGAGGGTGACGCATCATTATATATTCTTTCGGTATGAAAATGGTTGGATTGGTTGTGATATTTTGAAGAAAGCGGTAAAACTTACAAAGGTATCAGATCTTCACGTGGATAAAATTGGAGTATTCTTTAAACGTTCCATATTGAAATCCATTGTGAAGATTTTAGTCATGGAACATAATGGCTTTCGTACATTTAAATCGATTAAGAACATCAATCGATTATTCACAAACATTGATCTTTCCAAATATAAAAAGAACAAAGAGCTCGAATCGTATATATGGTGCATCAATTATATTTCGAAACAGTGGTTGGATGGTATCGTTACGATCGACCTCATCATCGAAGGAGCCAAACGACATCCAGAATTTGATAATATAAAGGAAGGAATTATTTCCTCCTGTATATCAGACCCCAATATCATTTCTGCTCCAGAAGCAAAGATGGTATTCGATCTGATATCGGATGCATTACAATACGGATTCGTTACATCCATGCGAGAAGAGTATCAAGAGCTGTTGGAGGACATCGATCTCAATAATCCTGGTGCATTCAAGGAGGTCATGAATCGACTCTTCCTGATTTCGAAATCATTAATCGATATTCAACATAATACAAATCTTGTATCCAATCAGATTACATTCAACTCAGCAGACCTAACATCCATCAAAGAAGCCGTATCAAAAACAATTACATCACTACAAGGGTCCGGATCCGTATTAAAAACCGGAATCCGTCGACTCAATACATTATTATCTCCAGGATATATGGCTGGTAGACTATACTGTTATATTGGATTACCGGGATCATTTAAGTCTGGTATTCTGTTGAAAACAGCACTCGATATCCGAAAATATAATGAGGATTTTGAAACTAAGACCCCAGGAATGAAGCCATGTGCGCTTTATATTACCATGGAGAATACGTTCACGGAAACCATTGAACGTATATGGAATATGATATTTGATGATAGTATCACCAATTATTCAGAAGATGAAGCCGTGGAAAAACTTTCCGAGGCATTGGGATTTCATATCGATAAAGAGGAAGACGCAGATGGAAATGCGGATCGTTTGCAGTTCAAATCCGAAGAACCGAATCAGAATATTGAAATTGTAATCAAATATTTCCCTTATCGAGAAATCAGCACAGATGATTTATTTACAATCATTCAAGATCTTCGCGAAGATAATATGGAAGTGTGCTGTTTAATCTTCGATTACATCAAACGTATTCGTCCTGCTACGGTAATGAGCTCGGATACCACGAAAACAGAATTGGCTCGTATCATCAACGAGTTAAAAGCGTTGGCAGTTATCGATGATATCCCAGTCGTCACCGCACATCAATCAAATCGCGCTGGTGCCGCTGCTGTTGATAATGCTGTTCGTCAAGGAAAAGGCGATGTAACGAAATTGGTCGGTAGAGAAAATACAGGAGACGCCTGGGAGATTGTGGAGACAGTGGACTGGGGAGCGTTCATCAATATCGAATATAAACCGGGTACAGATGAAAAGTATCTTGTGATTAGTGTCGTGAAACGTAGGCGAATCGATTCATCCGAAGCAGAGTTTGCAAAATACACATATATTGCTCATCCATTTGCACGAGAGAATCAATTTAGATTATTAGATGATATGAATCAAGAAAAGATCCTCAGTCTCAAGTCACTTGTTTCTGATATCGATCTCATTGGAAAAGAGAAAACAAACGCTGTATCCAGGTTGAAGAATTTGGAGACAAGCGAATTCGATGAGGACTATGAATAAGGATGGGTAATCCCATCCTTATTTCTTTTTCTTATATATTCTATAGGTAGTATGATATCTAGGTATATTTTGAAGGAGGTAATTTTATGCCCGACGTATTCAAGGTGTCTCGCGGTCAGCTCTGGTTTTGGGATGACCCAACTTACGGGAAAAAGAATGCCCGTAAGATTCACCCGGAAGACATCCCCTATGGGGAGCGAGCTCTACATTATTCCAGGTATGTGCTCGTACTTCAATATCCGGAAACAGCCATGATCGATGGCAAGATGCCAAGCATATTGGTAGCACCGCTATCGACGTCCGAAAACGAACTGTCGAACTATGACGTTCCGGTTCATGTATATCCGGATGGTCCACAATCCTATATCAAGGTGACTCGTATCTTTTCAGCGTCTCCGACACAATTGACACAACTTGTCGGAAACGTATCCATTGATATCATGTATCAAGTGGATGTAGGTATCCGTCGCACGTTATTAGATGGGCCGTTCTTCGGCAGTGGCCTCGTGCAAATGGATTTCCCATATGCTCAAATAAGTGGTTGTGATACTACTGTTGGCAGTGAGGAAGAAGCTCAGTCGGTTTCTACGGAATCGGAAATATATAAAGCAGCAAGGGCTTTGCCACATC
>ERZ772986.181-NODE-181-length-38944-cov-5.946103_pt1 | contig 38944 bp, 37 predicted proteins | sample MGYA00511898_ERZ772986 | MGnify/ENA primary metagenome ERZ772986 (study PRJEB29015, sample SAMEA2737934) | human oral metagenome | biome: human oral; feature: human-associated habitat; material: dental | place: China | collected 2148 ... | reverse complement strand
CCCAATAAAAACTAATCTTTCCATCTAAAACCTTTTCTTTGAATAAGTTCTTATCTATCAAATACATCCATAGTCTACCACAAATTTAAATTGTTTTCCATGAACCAATTATTCATAATGTATACAAGCTTTTCAGATTATTTTTTTCTTTACACCTCTTTTTCACTATGTTAAAATTGTACTGAGTTTAATACTTGTTTTATTCTAAACGTGCGCATCATTTTAGCGCGAAAAGCAAATTTAATTCCGTTGTTTCTGTAGTTAACTTTTTTATCGAAGTAATTCAGGAGTCCTATATTCAATATTAGGATGCATTAATCAAACATGAATATTAATCGTAATGCTTTAGGTGTTTTAATGCCGTTCAGCCTATATTGTGCTATCTGTACAATAATGTGCCTGATAATTTCGTCAAACCCGTTTCATGCGATTGGCGGTGTATTTTTCGGATATCTGATAGCACTCATAAACTGGTTTCTTCTGATTTTGACCGTTAAATGGTTGTTTAACATCAATCGTCTTCTTGCGGTACAACTTCTGATATTTAGGTTGCTCATCTACATATTAGGAGCCTGGGTCTGTATGCAAATAGGCTTTCAGTCCGTGCTCCTCTTTGCTGCATCTATAACAGGATTCAGTTTAGTTATCTTCGTTGAATTTGGGTTAAAAGGAGGCCTTTGTTTTGTTAAACATAAATGAATTAGGTGCCAGGATAATATTTAGTTTCGGCAACGGTAGACTTTTCATTACCGAAAGTACCTTATTCGGAATTTTGATAGCCGTCTTTCTTGCCATATTGGGAATTTGGCTCGGTAGTAGACTTGAGAATGTCCCGCGTGGCAAACAGGTATTCGCGGAATTCATAGTCGAATGGGTTTATAAGTTCACAGAAAAACATATGGGAAAGGGTAATTCTAAATTTGCCCCGTATATAGGAACTCTCCTCGCCTTTGTATTTTGTGCTAGTTCGCTGGGTGTTTTCGGCGTCAGACCGATAACGGCAGACCTAAACGTGGCCTTTGCGCTTTCCATTATGACAATGGCTATGATTATTTTTAACTCTACAAAGGTTCATGGCTTCAAAGGCAGACTGAAGCATATGTGCGAACCATACATCTTTATGCTGCCACTCAAAATCTTAGAAGAAATTTCACTTCCTATTTCGCTGGGACTTCGTATATTTGGTAATATCTTAGGAGGCTACATCATAGTTGAATTATGGATGCACCTAATGACAAAGCTCAGCAATTTTTTTACCGACGTGCCATTTTTACGGGCAATTACAGTGCTGCCTCTGAATGCAATCTTTGATATAGCAGAGCCGGCAATTCAAACCTTTATATTTACAATTTTGACCGTTATTAATCTTGCCGCAGCTATGAAAATAACAGCTACAGTAAGCAATGATGAGAATAGAGAAGAACTTTAGGAGGAAAATCAATGGAATTTATCGGAATCGGTTTAGCAATGGGACTTGCAGCACTTGGCATAGGCCTAGGTCAGGGTATCGGATTAAGCAAGGGACTGGAAGGTATTTCAAGACAACCTGAAGCTACAAGCAAGATTCAGACCGCTATGATTGTAGGCATGGCACTCATGGAGACCATAGGTATTTTGACATTTGTAATTGCTATAATCCTAAGCAACAAATTGTAACTTAAATTCCTGAAGGAGGCACATACTTTGGATATTAATAAACACCAAGACCTGCTTACTATAAACTGGAATCTTATCTTTTCGATTATTACCGTTTTAGTTCTTATTTTGATATTAAAGCATTTTTTCTTTGAAAAGGTAAAGAAGTTCATGGATGAACGCAAAGCAAAGGTCGAGGAACAATTCCAAAAGGCGGAGGAAGCCGAAAATCAAGCCCGCGAAAAACTTGATGAATACAATGAAATACTCGCAGGCGCCGAAAAAGAGAAGCGTGTAATCATTGCTGATGCAATGGAAAACGCAAAAGTTCAAGCAAATTCCGTATTAGATGAAGCCCGCAAGGAAGCTGCTGATATTCGTGAGAAATCAAGGCTTCAGATTGAGAGAGAAAAAATAGCGGCAAGAAAGGAAATCCACAACGAGGTCGGTGATCTCGCGGTCCAGCTTGCTGAGAAGATTCTGGAAAGTGAACTCGACGAGGATGCTCAGGCTTCAGTTATAGACGAAATAATTAGTAAATCAGAGGCAAACCGTGAAACAAAGAAATAGCAAGGATTTAGAGGCTCTCTGCGAACAGCTCGATAGAGCCACAGATAGTCTCAGAGATTTACGCAATCTCATCAAACATACAAATGGTGAGTATCGTGACCTACACACCTACGCTTTAGAAAAGCGCACCCTGCATGAGCAGGAGGAGATGTATGCCTTTATCGAAGCCCTCAGCGAGGGGCTCAGCCTATTTGATAAAAGAGAGGAAAACAAAATCAAAGGTATAGTTTACTCGGCTATACCTCTTGACCGTGAAACAATTCAGAGGATGGAGGTTCAGACCTCTGCCCTTATTAAAAAGGACTGTATTTTGACAAATCGTATAGACGAGAAAATCATCGGCGGCTTCATTATCTCCATAGACGATAAGCTGATAGATGCTTCGATACGCAAGCGTATTGAGGATATGCGCCTGCACCTGTCTTATAATAAAAATTCTAATTAATTGGAGATGCTCATGAGAATTAACACTGATGAAATTCTAAGTAATATAAAGGACAAGATAGATAGTTTTACCTCGGAACTTGAGATAACCGATTTCGGTCAGGTTATCGAGGTTGGCGATGGCGTTGCCCATATAGATGGTCTCAAGTCCTGCTTTGCCGGTGAACTTTTAGAATTTCCTAACGGCAGCTACGGCATGGCTATGAACCTCGACGATGACATGGTCGGTTCTGTAATCATCGGATCAGACCGTGGAATCCGGCAGGGAAATATAGTCAGACCTACAGGTAGAGCAATGGAGGTTCCTGTTGGTGAAGAGCTGTTGGGAAGGGTTATCGACCCGCTTGGAAACGCCATTGATGATCACGGAAAGATAAATTGTAACGAAGCCAGACCCCTAGAAAGCAATGCTCCCGGAGTACTCGATAGACGTTCGGTATACCAGCCTCTCCAAACCGGAATCAAAGCAATAGATGCCATGATTCCAATCGGCAAAGGGCAAAGAGAGCTAATCATAGGTGATAGACAAACAGGTAAGACTGCAATCGCCATAGATGCTATAATCAATCAAAAAAAGCAGAACGTAATATGTATATATGTTGCCATAGGCCAAAGAAAGTCAACGGTTGCACAAATCGCAAAGACTCTCGAAAACCATGACTCAATGTCGCATACAATCATAATATCTGCTACCGCAAGTGAGGCCGCACCTATACAGTACATCGCGCCGTATTCGGGTTGCGCAATCGCAGAGTACTTCATGCATAAGGGCAAGGATGTTTTGATAGTCTACGACGATCTATCAAAGCACGCCGTGGCATACAGAGCCATGTCTCTATTGCTCCGCAGACCACCGGGACGTGAAGCTTATCCCGGAGACGTGTTCTATCTGCACAGCAGACTTTTGGAGCGCGCAGCAAAGCTGTCCGACGAGCTTGGAGGAGGCTCCATCACTGCTCTCCCAATAATTGAAACTCAGTCCGGTGATGTATCGGCATACATTCCAACAAATGTAATATCCATCACAGATGGACAGATATTCCTAGAGAGCAACCTTTTCTTCTCCGGTCAAATTCCGGCAGTAAACGCAGGTATTTCCGTATCTCGTGTCGGTGGAAACGCCCAAATTAAGGCAATGAAGAAAGTCTCAGGTACAATGAAGCTCATCTTGGCTCAGTTCCGTGAACTTCAAAGCTTTGCCCAGTTCGGCTCAGATATTGATTCAGATACCACTCAGCGTCTTGAAAGCGGTAAAAGACTCATGGAGATACTAAAGCAAAAGCAGTACTCCCCTATCTCTGTTGAAAATCAAATAATGATAATCTATGCTGCAATAAACGGATATCTTAATGATATAGAGCTTGAAAATATCTCCTCATTTGAAGAGGCTCTATATGAATTCATGGAAATGAAATATCCGGAGATAATTCAGGAAATTTTTGTTACAGGAGATATATCAGCCGATACCGAAAAACTTTTGATACAGGGCATAGCAGAATGTAAGAAAGAAGGTAAGTATATTGGCTGAGCAAATTCAGGCGATTAAAAGGCATATAAACAGCGTCAAAAACACCGAGAAAATAACAGGTGCTATGAAGCTTATCTCAGCTGCAAAGCTCAAGCAGTCGACCGACCATCTCAGTTATACCAAGGAGCATATCGAGCCTTTGATATCAAAATTTAAACAGGTTCTCACCTGCGACATCGCACCTGATTTATACTGCGAAGAGAACCTTGAGATGCGTAGGTTTGAAGAAGGCACAGTAACCGAATCCCAAAAGGATTCAATCAAAGAGCTTTGTATTTTGATTACCTCATGCAAGGGACTGTGTGGAGGATATAATTCGAGCTTAATCAAACATGCTGCTGACATGAAGGAGTGCGTAGCTACCATTTTTGCACCTCTCGGAGACAAAGGCTTTAACTACTGCTCCAAGCATGGTTTTGAGGTCTTCGCAGTGGAAGAGTTTGCCGATACATACGCCGAGCATGCGCACGAACTTTCATACGAGCAAATATATAAACTATCATCTGCAATACTTGAGCTCTATCGCAAAAGCGAGATTTCAAAAATCAAAATTGTTTACACTAAGTATAGAAATCCGATAGCCTTTGACATCGACACTCAGCTTTTGCTACCAATCGAAAAAGCAAGTTCGGATAAGGACGACGACATCAACAGCAACGGCATATTCGATCACGATTCCGGCACGAGGTATTTTGATGAGATTGCAGAGGCATATCTATCGATGAAAATTCTCAGATATATAGCTGAATCGACGCTCTGCGAGCATGCAGCAAGGCGTATTGCGATGAAAAATGCAAATGACAATGCAGTCAAAATGATAGAAATGCTTTCAAACAAATACCACACCGCTCGTCAAAACGCGATAACCGGTGAAATGATTGAAATCATAGTCGGTCACGAATCCCAAAAGCTTAAGAAAGTCCAAAGGATAATAGGTGAATAACTTGAATACAGGAATTGTAAAACGAATTATCGGTCCGGTAATAGACATCAAATTTGAAGATAGCGAGATGCCACAGCTTCTTGATGCAATCAAAATAAAAACAGAAGACCATGTAGTTGTGGCGGAAGTCGCTCAGCACGTCGGCGATAGCACAGTTCGCTGCATAGCCCTATCATCTACCGATGGTATGAAGCGTGGACTTAAGGCAATAAACACCACTGCCCCTATTGAAGTCCCTGTTGGAAACGATGTTTTAGGCAGGCTTTTCAACGTTCTCGGTGAACCTATAGACGGACTTGCGGCGCTGGAAGACGCTCCAAAAAAACCTATACACCTTCCTTCACCGGAGTACTCTCAGCAGGAGACCTCGACTCAAATCTATGAGACGGGAATCAAGGTCATAGACCTTCTCGCACCTTACACTAAGGGCGGTAAGGTCGGACTCTTTGGCGGTGCAGGTGTCGGAAAAACCGTTCTCATTCAGGAGCTCATCAACAACATCGCTAAAGAGCACGGAGGAATCTCTGTATTTGCAGGAGTTGGAGAAAGAACAAGAGAAGGAAACGACCTATATAATGAGATGCAGGAGTCCGGTGTAATCGATAAAACTGCCATGGTTTTCGGACAGATGAACGAGCCGCCGGGAGCGAGAATGAGAGTTGCTCTTACCGGTCTTACCATGGCTGAACACTTTAGAGATAGAGAGCATCAGGACGTGCTTTTGTTTATAGATAATATCTTTAGATTTACTCAGGCCGGTTCAGAAGTCTCAGCTCTGCTAGGTAGAATTCCTTCTGCAGTAGGCTATCAACCAACTCTAGCTACGGAAATGGGTGCACTTCAGGAGAGAATCACCTCTACATCAAACGGATCTATAACCTCGGTTCAAGCCGTATATGTTCCCGCTGACGACTTGACAGACCCGGCACCGGCGACAACATTCTCACACCTCGATGCGACTACAGTTTTGTCAAGAGCTATTACAGAGCTTGGAATCTACCCTGCCGTTGATCCGCTTGAGTCCTCATCAAGAATAATGGATCCACTCATTTTGGGTGATGAACACTATCATACAGCTCGAGATGTACAGGCAGTTTTGCAAAGATATAAGGATCTTCAGGACATCATCGCTATCCTTGGAATGGATGAACTTTCTGAAGAGGATAAGCTGACAGTTGCAAGAGCCCGCAGACTCCAGAGATTTTTATCGCAGCCATTTGCCGTTGCTGAACAGTTTACAGGAATGCAAGGAAAATACGTTCCGCTAGCAGACACAATCAAAGGCTTCCGCGAGATACTAGACGGTAAGTACGACCATATCCCGGAGTCCATGTTCCTCTATGCAGGAGGGATTGAAGAAGTGGCACAAAGGTACGAAAATGAAAAATAATCATACCCTTCTCCTCGAGATAAAGACAGATAAAAAGGTAATATACTCAGGCTACGTCCTTTCGGTAACCATCAAAGACGCAAAGGGACAGGAGTGTTTCATGTCCCATCATTGCGATACGACAAAGAGCATACGGGACGGAATAATCAGCATTAGTGAACCACCAGACCCAGTGGCTGATTCCGTCTCAAGCTCAGGTCAGATTTATGATACAAAAAAAACCACCTCAGCTGCAAAATCAAAAAGCGCACAAAAAAAACTGTTTAAAGTCTCAAATGCATATCTAAATATTCATAACAATTCTATTGTTCTCTTTGCTCCGGACGCAGTTGAAATCAGCGTTTAAGTATTGTGATACAATCCAATTTTATGATTGTTAAATTCCTATCATAATTATTCAAAATGGGGTTCCAATGCACATAAAAATATAGTATGATATGTAGGGTTTAAATTTAATTTGCAAATAGACTTGTATTCATTATACAACGGAGGTTTTAAAACATGCGCGACATATACACGAGAGTTAATAATTTGCGCCGACAGGTTTTCTCTGCAGTAGCAAATCTTGCATATGAAGATCGTGATCTCAGCGAAATCGTAGAGATTCCATTTGAGATTCTTCCCGGCGAAATCGCATCAATCAGAGAGAGCGTATTTCTTGAGAGAGCTATTCTCGGAGAAAGAATTCGTGCAGCACTTGGACTGGACATCCAGCCGGCAAGAGAGCACATATCAATCACAACAGGTATTGACGAAATAGTAAAGGGTGAAAACTACTATAAGGCACCATTGATTAATATAATCAAGTTTGCATGTCATCAGTGCCCGGAAAAGCTAATCAAGGTTACTGACATGTGTCAGGGATGTATTGCTCACCCATGTACTGAAGTCTGTCCTAAGGATGCTGTTGATATCGTCAACGGTAAATCATTTATAGATCAGGAAAAGTGCATTAAGTGTGGAAGATGCGTGACTGCATGTCCATATAATGCTATCATCAAAATGGAAAGACCATGTGCAGCCGTATGCGGAATGGACGCTATCAGCTCTGACGAATACGGTCGTGCAGACATAGATGAAGATAAGTGCGTAGGATGCGGAATGTGCCTAACACACTGCCCTTTCGGTGCTATCGTAGATAAGGGACAGTTATTCCAGACTATAACTGCAATTAAGAGCGATACCCCGGTATATGCTGCAGTTGCACCCGCTGTTGCCGGTCAATTCGGAAACGGCATCACAATGGAACAGCTAAAGGTTGCACTTAAGGAGCTTGGATTTACAGATGTACTAGATGTAGCTGTAGGAGCTGACCTTTGTACAATTCAGGAAGCACACGATTTTCTAGAGAATGTTCCGGCAGAGATTCCTTTCCTTGCCACATCATGCTGTCCATCATGGTCAGGTATGGCAGAAAAGCTTTTCCCTGAGCTAAAGGGACACATCTCCATGGCTCTAACACCTATGACACTTACAGGCATGGTTCTTAAGGAACAGCATCCGGGATGTAAGGTTGCATTCATCGGACCATGTGCTGCTAAGAAGATTGAGGCAACAAGAGAAAATATCAGACCATATATAGACTTCGTACTCACATTTGAGGAAGTAATCGGAATGTTTGACTCAAGGGGAATCGATCCTAAGAATGTTGTTGTTGATGAGAACGAAGTTTCACCGGGAAGCTCAGCAGGAAGAAACTTCGCTGTAAGCGGTGGTGTAGCAAACGCTGTAGTTCAGGTAATTGCAAAGCTTGAGCCGGAAAGAGAAATGAAAATTGCAAACGCTGAGGGTCTTGCAAATTGCCGTAAACTGCTCCAGGCTGCCAAGTTAGGTAAGTATGACGGATATCTGCTTGAAGGAATGGGATGTCCGGGTGGTTGTGTCGGCGGTGCCGGAACCATGGTTTCTCTAACAAAGGGTAACAACGCAGTTGCTAAGACAACCAAGGAAGCTCCATACGAGAATCCACTTGATAGCGAATACAAAGATTATCTGAGAATAGTTGAGGAGAATCAGGATACTGATAGCGAGCTTGGTAAATAAGGATTGGCATTAAACTAAAATACAAAATCGGTGCTTTGCAGCACCGTTTTTTTTGCTATTCAACTACACCCAGATATTTCTTGAGATGCTCTATGTACTCCTCACCGGTTTGACTAAGACTTATGCCCTTCTTTTTTATATAGCCAATTTCCATTACGCTGTTCGGATTCTGTTTGTCCTCATAAGGAACTGCGATATAATCGTCACCGTTTAACTCCTCACATATGATTCCGGAACAAAGAGTGTAGCCGTTTAGTCCAATCATCAAGTTTAGCATGGTAGCTCGGTCATTAGCTTTAATAGTTCTGGGATATTCGTTGGTCGTCAAAATTTCTTCAGCAAAGTAAAACGACCCATTATCACCCTGCTCAAACGAGAGACATGGATAATCCTTAAGCTGTTCAAAGTTAATTGACTTTTCCCCTGCAAGTGGATGCCCTTTCCATATATATACGAAAGCATCGCAGTCTATAAGTTTGTTGAAACTTATGTTTGAGGCGCTCAGCAGCTTCATAAGAGCCTTGCGATTGAAGTCGCTCATATAAAGTAGTCCAATCTCACTTCTTAAGTTTGCAACATCGGATATAACCATTCTTGTCTGAGTTTCCCTAATTGCGAATTCGTATTCAGTTGTATCAAAGCCCTTGACCATCTCTACAAATGCTTTTATTGCAAATGAGTAGTGCTGAGTTGACACACCGAATTTTTTCTTTATCTTTGCTCCGTCACCGTACTTTTCCATCAAAGTCTCGTACCCGGCATAGACCTCCTTTGCATACATCAGAAATTCCACGCCGTCAGGTGTCAGGCTCACACCCTTGCCACTACGATTAAACAGGCTGAACCCCAGCTCTCTCTCGAGTTCTTTGATTGCACCGGTCAAAGACGGCTGAGCTACATAGAGCTGCTCGGCAGCTTTGTTCATAGAGCCACACTCCACTATTTTTATAAGGTATTTTATCTGTGTCAGCGTCATTGCATCTCTCCTGACTTTTCAAGTTTCTTAGCTTCGCGCCAAGCTATAAACCTGTCAAATTCCTTTTTTACCAATGCCGCTACAGGAACTGCTACCAGCATTCCCATTAGTCCTCCGGTTGATGCCCCTATTAAGAGCGCAATGATTACCAGTATTGGGTTTACCGAGATGCTGTTTGAGAGCAGTTTTGGATTTATAAAGTTACCATCTAAGCCCTGTATGACCAAAACCACAATAAGTCCAATCAACATTTTCTTGAAATCGCCATCGACTACACAGGCCAAAATTGTACCACCGTAGGCAAATATAGGACCAACGTAAGGAATTAGATTCCCAATTCCTGTCAGAATACCAATCAAAACGCTGTACTTTACATTTACGATTGAAAGTCCTACGCTCACCAGCACAGCCATTACGCAAGCATCGAGAAACTGACCTTTGATATATCCTGAGAAGCAGTCATCAGCATCTTTCAGGAATGTCGATAATGCGCCGTAGCTACGATTTCTAAGAAGTGCAGCTGCAGCCTTCTGCCAGTACTTCTTCAAGTTGTCCAGATCAATTAGAACATATATTGAAAGTACCATGGCGATTAAGAACTTTGAAATTGCATTTCCAACATTTGATACAAACGAGAATGCACCTGTTGCGATGTCCGTAGTGCTGCTGTTTATCCAATCGAGAAGCTTCTGCTGGTACTCGCTTATATTTGCAGACTTGATTCCGAACTGCTCTAGCTTGCTCGCTATTCCCTTTATAAATTCCTTTCCGGAGCTCAGAAGAGAAAGGGCTATGTTTTTGAGACTGTCGGTATCCGCAAGTTTGATTTCATTCGCAACCGATGAAATTATTACCGATAAAATCAGAAATATGCATCCTGCTACTATCAGGTATGTAATCAAAACGGATAAGCCCCTAAATGACATCCTGTCTTTCTTCTTTTTGAAGATGATTCCAAGGCTTTTGTAAAGTATATTTTCTATTTGGTTTACAATTGGATTTAAGAGATAAACTATTGCAAGTCCAACTATAAAGGGTGAGATCAGCGAGAAAAATGTCGAAATAAAACTCATTCCCTTTGGCACTATTACACCTATATTGATTAGTAAGAAAAGCATGACCAAAATGCAAAATGCACCTAGTAATACATACAAAAGTATCTGTTGATATTTTTCATTTCTATCAGGTAATTTCATTAACCCCTCCATTAACTGTAGCTTTATTTACTACAGACATAATCTATCACACTTCACCCGTCTTTTCAATCAAAGCGAAGTTTGCTGCTCTTTTCGTATAGTTTTTCTCCAGCATTCTAACATGAGATAGGAACGCTTCGTCATCAAAATACTTTGCCCCACTATGGCATTTAATTACGCAAGCCTGACATTTGATGCATGGCCCTGTAATCGTCGTATAGTCAGATGATATTACACCAACCGGACAGACCTTGACGCAGACTCCACATCCATCGCAGAGCTCATCTACGGTCTTAGGTGTTGCCTTTAGGAATTTTGCCGGCTGCATATCTTCACCTAGTGGTATGTAGTATGGCTTAACCTCAGAATCAGAAAGGATGTTCCTTCTTTCTGATTCCTGTGCTTCTGACTTTGATAGCCACTCAGCTATGCTTTGTGCAAACTTTTCTATTTCGGCTATATCTTCTTCGTCCGGTCTTGCTGTTCCGATAAGTTTTGAAAAGTGGTGCTGACAGGCAAATGAACCTGCTGCAAAGACATCAAATCCGTTTTGATAAAGCTCTAGTGAAAGCTCGCTCAAAGAACTGTCAAAGCTTCTATTTCCGAAGGTAGTGATAGCAACTGCCTTTGTTCCATTTCCCTTGAAACCTTCCTTAAGGAAGCTAAGTAGTTTATTTGGTACTCTTCCTGCATAGGTCGGCATTCCGAAGACAGCCAGTTCATCTTCTGCAAAGGTGTAGTATATATTTCTCATCTCGGGCAATGTAAAGTCAATCGTATTGACATCGGCACCCAGCTCCTCTGTGAGCTTATTTCCGATAAGCTTTACGACCTTCTCCGTGTTTCCGCCCGGACTGAAATAAACCAGATATATTTTTTTGATATCCATCGTTTCCACCTTCCTTGAAAACTCGCTTACTTTATCTTTAGACCCCTAAGGTATTCCTTTTGCTCATCGCTTATCCTATAGCTTTCTATAGCCTTTTGTATAGTCTTGTTGTGGGTCCACTTTGATAGTCTTTTCTCCTCAATGTATCCTATCGTGCTATCCCACTGCTTGGCAAGAGCCGTTGCAAAGAACCAGGCTATCATCATGTTGAGATAGTATTCTTCGCTTTTAACTACAGCCACAAGTTCAAGATATTCAGACCTGAATTCTTCATCAAGATAATAGCTCATCAGCATCTCGATTCCGAATCTGCTCGTGTAAAGATAATCTGATTTTATCCACGACTTAATGCAAGTGAGAAACTTTGCCTTGTCTTTTGCTAAAACCTTGGGGTTTATTATATCGCAAGTTGCCCAATTATCAACATATGGAAGAAATTCATCAAGTCCGGAAAGGCACTCCTCCTGAGACTTCATGCATGAAATTACGATTCCGTGCAAAGTATTCTCCTCTAAGTATTTATGAGGAAGTTCAGACAGCCAATCTCCTATGTTCTCGCTTCTGAGCTCCTTTTCGAGCTTTCTTAACGCAGGAACTCTCACGCCGATGATCAAACTTTCATCCACATTTGGGATTAGCTTTGAATTAAATTCCTTGTAAGACTCATCCTTTAGACTCATCAATCTATTTCTTATATCTTCAGCAATTGTCATAGTTGGTCTCCTTTTATATCAGTCTTGTCGTCCACTCCGAAAGGTCCCAGATTTCTGTAGCAAGTCCTTCGTAGAACTCAGGCTCGTGGCATACCATCAAAATGCTGCCCTTGTACTCCTGCAGTGCGCGTTTTAGCTCCGCCTTTGCTGCAACATCGAGGTGATTTGTCGGTTCATCCAAAACCAATAGGTTAGAAGGTCTGTTGATTAGCTTGCAAAGTCTTACCTTTGCCTGTTCACCTCCTGATAGAACCTTAACCTTGCTCTCTATATGCTTTGTTGTAAGCCCGCACTTTGCCAAAGCAAGTCTCACCTCAAACTGCGTCCATGCCTGAAAATCCTGCCAAATTTCGTCTATACATGTCTTTTCGCCATCATCAGAACTTTCCTGCTCAAAGTAACCAAGCTCTATAGAATCACCCATTCTGGCTTCTCCAGACACTGCCGGTATCAGCCCCAGAAGACTCTTAAGCAGCGTAGTCTTTCCTATGCCGTTTGCACCTTCGATTACAATCTTCTGCTTACGCTCCATGTAAAGTTCTAACGGCTTGCTCAGAGGTTCATCGTAGCCGATTACCAGGTCCTTAGTCTCAAATATAAGCTTGCCGCTGATTTTGCTCTCCTTAAAATCAAACTCCGGTTCAGGTGCCTCAGTCGGCCTTGAAATCAACTCCATGTTATCGAGTTTTTTCTGTCTTGACATCGCCATATTTCTTGTAGCGACCCTGCTCTTGTTTCTGGCAACGAAGTCCTTAAGTTCTGCAATTTCAGCTTGCTGTCTCTTGTAAGCAGCTTCCTGTTGCTCCTGCTTAACCTTGAACACCTCCATGAACTTATCGTAGTCTCCGACATATCTATCAAGCTTCTTGTTATGCATGTGATAAATCAAGTTTACAACGCTGTTCAGAAACGGTATATCATGGCTTATGAGGATGAAAGCATTCTCATAAGACTCAAGATATCTTCTCAGCCATTCAATATGCTCCCTATCGAGATAGTTTGTCGGCTCGTCTAAAAGGAGAATGTCCGGCTTGGATAGAAGCAGCTTCGCGAGAAGCACCTTGGTTCTCTGTCCGCCTGAAAGTGCAGAAACATCAGTATCAAGCCCCAGCTCCATGAGCCCAAGAGCCCTTGCCACCTCGTCCACCTTGACATCTATACTGTAGAAGTCGTGTGCCATCAAAAGTTCCTGTAGCACGCTCGCTTCCTCCATCATCTCATTCATCTTATCAGGGTCAGCACTTCCCATCTGATCGTAAAGCTCATTCATCTGCTTTTCCATATCAAAGAGAGAATCAAATGCACCCGCCAGTGCCTCTTTGATGCTCATCCCCTTCTTAAGAACCGCATGCTGGTCCATATATCCTACACTCACGTTCTTTGACCACTGAACCGTGCCCTCGTCCGGCATAAGCTTACCCGTGATTATGTTCATAAATGTCGACTTCCCCTCGCCGTTTGCTCCTATGAGTCCGATATGCTCGCCCTTGAGAAGTCTGAAGGAAACATCGTTGAATATAGCTCTATCGCCGAAGCCGTGCGATAGTTTTTTTACTGTCATTATGCTCATTCGCATCTCCTAACTGTTTTTATAAACGATACCATATAAATGGCGAAACTGCAAGATTTTAGGCTGTACTGACGTTCGAAACCTGAACGTTTTGCAACAAAAAACAGCCATCCGGCTGCCTTTTGATATTTTTAGTTATAGCTCTTGAAATCCTCTAAGCACAGAACTTAATCTGAAATAAGGTATTTAATCTTTATTTTTTTATCCCTCATGTCATTTTCTCTAATAATTGAATTCCTCGGCCAACTTAGTTTTTTGAATTAAATTTTTGTATACCTTTGACTGATTCATCAGCTCATCATGTGTGCCGACTGTCTCAACAATACCGTCATCTATTACAACAATCTTGTTAACGTTTTCTATTGATTTCAGCCTGTGCGATATTATAATTACCGTCTTATTTTCTATCAGTTTGTTTAGGCTCTCCTGAATCTTCTTTTCATTATCTACATCAAGGCTTGCCGAAATTTCATCTAAAATCAATATAGGGGCATCCTTAAGGAATGCTCTGGCGATTGAAAGCCTCTGTCTCTCTCCACCGGATAGCTCTGCACCATTTTCACCTATAGGAGTATCAAAGCCTTCGGGCAGCTTGTCTATGAAATCCATGCAGTTAGCAAGCTTGGCAGCCTTTCTTACATCTTCATCGCTTGCACTTTCTCTTCCAAGTCTTATATTTTCCATCACACTGGTATTAAACAGAGTTACATCCTGAAAAACAATCGAAACGTCCCTGAACAGGGAATCAGTCGATATATCTTTGATGTCTTTTCCATCTATTAAAATACTTCCGCTATCGTAGTCGTATAGCCTTGATATAAGCCTTAAAATAGATGTTTTGCCTGAACCCGATGCCCCTACAAGCGCAGTGACCTCGCCCTGCTTTGCTGTAAAGCTCACATCCTTTAACACCTGAGTGTCCTTGTCATATGCAAATGAGACATTCTTAAACTCTACATCAAAGCTTGAAAGCTTAGCGTCCTTGCCCTCCTGTAGTACAGCGTTCTTAATTTCTTTGATGCGCTTTACCGCAGGCTCTATATAGTACATTTCCATGATGCCTTCTTTTGATATATCAAAAAGTTCCTTTACCTTTATGGCAGCTATAATATATCCCACAAGATACAGAAGCGAAATTTCACCGCGCATGAGCAGTTCTATTCCGACAAGTATAACCACTGCGACGCTGATATATGCAAATAGCGTAGATATTGCGGTGAGAACCATTGCCAACAGCTCAACTTTTAAATGTATCTTCTCGCTTTCCTCCATCTTCTTATATAGACTTTCCTTAACATTCTTTGACTGATTAAAGCTGTTTATTTCTTGTTGTAGCTCGATAGTCTCCTGAAACAGTTCGGAGTTTTCTCTCAAAACACTGTAGTACTTACTGTTTGCCGAGATTTCTTTCTTCCTGCTCATCGGAATTACTACAAAGCTCACAAGCGTAGGAATTATTGTCGCAAGCCCAAGCTTCCAATTTCCGATAATCATCATTAGACCTATAATAGGGAAGAAAATCCACATTCCGACAACCTTAGGGATCGAATGGCTCATCGCATGCTCGATTGAATTCACATCAGCCATTATAGTTTGTGATAGATCTGATAAATCATGCTTTGAAAAGTACGCAAGCGGTAAGTCTGCTAAATTCTCAGCGATATCCGTTCTCAATTTTGCCGACTCCTTATAGGTGGCGTTATACAGGCTAACGTACTCTTTTGATAGCAATACATACATCAGTAACAAGGTAACTACCGCCATGCAGATATACTGCCAGGTAGTGTGCACATTCCCCAGTATCAGCTGATCGAACATAGCCATCAAAATGAACACAGGAGCTAGGTTTGCAAAATATGTCAAAGTACAATATAAAGTCGCTTTTGTAAGGTTTTTCGCACCCTGATCAGACAGGGCATATCTCTTTTTAAAATAGTTTTTCATTTTACACCCTCCAATCATTTGCTGTTTCATATAGGCAAAGCAATTTGCTGTAGATTCCTTGCTTTTTAATTAAGTACTCGTTATTTCCTCTTTCAACAAGCTTGCCACCTTCTAAAACTATGATTTCATCTACATTTTGGATGCTGCTCAATCTATGGGCAATCATGATTACCGTCCTGTCCTTCATGAGGTTCTTAAAGGCTTTTTGCAATTCATACTCGTTATCTGCATCTATAGAAGCACTCGCTTCATCCATTATTACTATAGGAGAGTCCTTCAAAATCGCTCTTGCTATCGCGATTCTCTGCTTTTCACCACCCGACAAATAGACACCCTTTGAGCCGATGATGGTGTTTTCCCTGTCCTTAAACTTAGAGAGGATTTCATCGCAGCCTGCCAGGCTCATAGCTTTCATGACATCTTCCCTGCTTGCTGTCTCGTCTGCCAATGCAACGTTATCATATATAGATTTCTTAAATAACTTACTATCCTGGAATACAAACGAAATATTACGTATAATAGCCTCTTTTGTATACTCCTCAAGAGGATGTCCCCCTATTTTGATTGCTCCTGCATCAAGCTTATAAAAGCCGGATAACAGCTTGGCTATGGTCGATTTACCGGATCCCGAATGTCCTACAAGCGCATAGGTTTTCCTCTCCGGCAATGAAAATGACAGGTTCTCAAGTACTAGATTTTCTCCATATGAGAAAGTCACGTTTTCAAACTCTATATTGTAGTTGTCAAAATGTGTTCTGCTTCCATATGTCAGCTTATCCTCCTGCATTTTGTCATACAATGCTTCCAGATTTTCAATCGCGTATTTTGCGTTAAATATATTCATGCTCGCCCACATGATTTTCATGAAGGCAACCATTATTACTCCGCTGATGAAAAATATCATGATGAGTTCAACTATAAGAACCTTTGGACTTCCTATGTCTGTCATGAAAAAGCTTAGCGGTATACTGATAATCGCAATCAACCCCAGAAAAATCAGTTGGTAAATAACATATGGTCTCTTGCAAGAAAGCGAGTAATCGTATGCATATTTCGAATAATTTTTTATGGACTCATTGAGAGCTTTAAATGAATTTAGCTTTGTCCCGAAAATCTTAACTACCTGCATCCCTCTTATGTACTCGACCGTCTCTGAACTGAGCTTGTTCAGTGCCGCTTGATACACCTTCATAAAATCGGAATTCCCCATCATAGCCTTTAGTATGAGAGCGCTGACAAGGCTCAAAACCACGATGACTATCCCTACTCTAATACTTATAGTAAACGCCAGCACTATTGCAAGTATAGGTGTCAAAAATGCCTGCGAGTTATCCGGAATCATGTGTGCAACTGCTGTATGAGTCATTGCAGCATTATCATCTATCGTTTTTCTAATCTGCCCCGACGGATTAGTATCAAAGAATCTAAAGCTCGAATCTGTCAGCCCGTCGATTCCCCTCTTTCTCAAATTGGTCTCAAGACGAAAGGCCAGTTTGTGCGAAGCTAATCCGGAGATTAGGTATAATATAGCTGCTAAAGTCAAATAGATTACAATCTTTATTGCATACACACTTGCATTTTCAAGATTATTTTTGACTATAACTTCATCAAAGAATTTATATATGTGATAATACCCAAACACCATCAAAAATGCAGAAATGGCTGATATCAGAACTGCTAAATAGCCAAATATCCGGTACTCCGGTACATATCCAAATGATTTTTTATAAACGTCCATCGCCTCTCTCCCTTCCTTGCTCAAATACTTTGACAAACATTCTCTCCAGAAGCTGTCTGTTTTTCTTAAAGTTCTCTCTAGCTCCCAAAACATCGGAAGCAAGAATAAATGCATTGATAATATCAGTTAAAATATCAAAGAAATCTGTATCAAAGAGCCATCCTGAGTCTTCGTTCACGAGTTTCTTAAGACTATCGTTTGTCTGCTCTTGCAGCTCATGCATCATCCCCTCAAGCTCCGGATTTCTCTTCTTTGCAATCAGAAACTCAACATAAAGTGGCATGTACGGGTTATCATCTATAATCTTGTCGACAAATTGCTTTGCCATAAATTCCATCTCATGACCACTTTCACACTCGTTCAGGTGCTCCTTTATGATTGCGTTTCTGTACTTAATTCCAAAGATCATAATGTCTTTAAAAATCTCATTGACGCTTTTATAGTAGTGATAGACACCTCCTTTTGATAAGCTGGTACCGGCTATTATATCTTCCATCGTTGTTTTTTCTAAGCCCTTGACAGCTATTATCTCAACGGCTGAATCCATTATTTCATTTTTTCTTTCAGACTCGCTAAGTCTCTTTGCAGCGCACATATATTCACCTCCCTTTTGAACCGACGCGTCCGTCGGTATCTATATTATACATAAGTTAGGTATAACTAACAAGCACTTTTTTTGATAAATTGATTTTTTATAGTATTACTATATGCCTTAACTTTGAGCACCAAAAAAGACGACAGGCTAGCCATCGTCTTTTGTCCTTTGATTATTGCTTATTCTGAGTCGCTTTTCTTCTTGCTATAAGTCCTATGATTAGGATTGTTAAAGCAATACTTCCGATAATTATGTAATTTACAAGACCTGTGGTATCTCCTGTCAATGCACCTTTGGCACCCGGTTTGTTTGCTACATGTGGTGAATTTGCTGCTGGATTTACCGGCTTTGTCGGCTGAATCTGTGGCTGACTTCCAGGCACCGGAGCAGGATTTAGAACAACCAAGTTAATGCTTGCAAAGCCAACTTTAGTCTTAAGCTTTAGTTTGTAACTGCCAACCTTTAAACCATTTAGACAGTTTCCACTTAGATTTATGATTATGCTGCCTTCCTTTGCTGTATAATCCTTACCAAACTCCAGCTCCTTAGATGCCTTTCCGTCTTCTTCCAGAACCAGGCTGCCTACTAAGTTGTCCTTTGATATTACTTTGCCCTTAAATAGATTTGAAATATCCACATCTAATTTAAGCACAAGGGCTTTTGCCTTGCCTTTAACAAATGAGACCTTATTTGCACCGAAGTCGTATTCAACATTGAGATCCTTATTTTCGTTGCTCGTATCAGCAAATTCCAGTTCCTGAGCAGCCGCAGCTTTCTTAACTACCACCTTAGCGTAAGGTCTGGCAATTGACTTGCCCGGGGCAACTGCTGAAATTTTATACTCGCCCGCCTTCTCGAATCTGAATCTAACCTTACCCTGAGAATCGGTCTTTGCTTCGCTCACATTAGGAGCATTAGGTCCTTCAACAAACTCCAGTGCTGCACCGCTGATTGGCTTTGCTGTACTATCTGCACCGTAGCTTATGTCAGAACCCATCAAAGTGAATTCTACTTCTTCGCCCTCTTCAATGGTGTATTCTTCCTTATCAAAGAAAGCCAGATCCGTTCTAATCTTCCAGTTATCATCATAGAAAACGCAGATATTATCTCCGCCTTTGAGCTCAAATTCTGAGATTACTTTGTCAGCCATCTTATTATTAACAGAATACATAAAGCTTCCGTTTGGATTGATACCGGTCCATAGGTCCTTGCCTAAAACCTTCATCCATCCGCAGTTATCGTTGCAGTTGAACTCTTCCTTTGACGCAGTATTAACACCCTTAGCCTTCAAAGCCTTTTCTATCGCTAGTGCAGGTACCGGAGCATCAAACTCAACATCGGTATAGTAGTCAACACCTGCAGTGAAGTATAGCTGGTCGATCTTTACAGGAGTCTTGCTTATGACTGTGTTATGCAAGTCTTCCATTCTCATATCGACCGTGATAGCCTCAACTTGAATCGTTTTTTCGGCATTAAGAGATGGATTTGATTTTACAGAAAGCTTTAGTTTACCGCTCTTTGCTGTTATTGCCTTAAAACTTCCTTCAGCTTCATTTATCTTTAGAAGCCTATCTATATCCGTTGTGATTTCAATATCTTCATTAGGTAGTTGTATGGCCTTTCCACGGTATTTAACTTTGAAATTGCTCTTATCTCCCAGCTTAAGCTCTGTCTTTTCTACATCAAACTCAAGCTTATTCTTGACGTCCGCATCCTTATATACAGCCTTTATTAAGGTCTTACCCTTTACCTCAAATGATCCGCTGTATTTGAGTCCATCAAAGCTTGCCTTAGACTTTATGTCCTCATCATTTAGAAGCAGCTTATCGAGCACCTTTCCGGAAGGTTCGTAAAGAGTGAAGTTTACTGTCTTTCCAACACTTTCCTTATCGCTCTCAATATCAAGCTTTAGACCATCACCCTCAGCCTTGACCTCGACCTTTCCCGCTTCCTTGTATGTGAATACTACCTCGTGGTCATCCTTTGATATAGTCTTAGTCACCTTCTCAGGTGTGATATATCCTTTGATGTATTCCGGAGTGAATTCATAGCTTTTTCCAATAGTATAGTAGTTTTCTCCGATAATTGCCTTTGTTAGAGTCTCATCAGAATATACCTTTGCACCGTTTGTCACGAAAGGATTTAGATAGTTAGTGTAATAGTGACCATCTCCTGCACCGGCACTGTACACTTCTTTTGTAAAATACTTGCCGGGGATCTTCTCAATAACCAGTTTATTCTTTTCGGCTCCGACAACAACCTTATCTTCACTGATAGTCTTACCGTTTTCGTCCCTGTATTTGATTGTTACCGACTGAGGATTGACTACCGCTCTTGTATTTACAACATTTGCTTTACCTGTGCTATCGTATACCTTTGCAAATCTTTCCGTACCTTTTGTATAATCGGTTTTCTCACTGAAGGTCCTGAAAAATATGCCGACGTTCCTGCTATTTTTACCTAAGGTTTTAACGCTTTCCGGAATCGTAAATTCTTCAAGTAGTGTAAATGAGAATGCGCTGTCACCTATCTCTGTGATATTGTTACCTAATTTAATCTTTTTGAGATGTGAACCGTTAAATGCCCCACTTTCAATCTTCTTCACGGAATCAGGGAGCTCAATACTTTCAAGACCTGTGTTCTGGAAAGCATCGCTTTGTATAATCTCAAGGTTTATACCATCTGCAAATTCAACCCTCTTGAGATTGGTATTGCCGAAGAAGCTTCGTCCGCCAAGTGATGTAAGTGACTTAGGCAGCTTTACTTCAGACAGGTTATTGCCCTGAAACGACATATATCCCGTGCTTTCAATACCCTCAGGTATGGTCAGCTTTGTTATCCTGTTATTAACTTTTCCGCCAAAAGAACTATATTTAAAAGCATCCTTATCGATGTGCTTTACAGGAGTTCCGTCAATTGTCTTTGGAATTACAACTTCGGTAGGATTGTTTTTATCCTTGAAACCCTTAAGCGTGTTAGTTGTCTTATCAAAATTCCACTGTGCAGGTGTGCCAACATTAGGATCATCAGAAGCAGGATTTTTAAATTCAATATAAATCCTTACAGTTACATCCTTGTTGCTCTTGTCATTAACTATACATTGAGAACTCCACGCCTTGCCCTTGTCCTTTATCGTAAGCTTGTTGCCTTTTGCTGTAACATCGATATAAGGCTTCCATCCGTCGGGGATTTCAACCTCTAGATCAAGCTGTACTTCTGAACCGTCTTCAGCATAGCCCTTTAGCACGAGTTCCTCTTGCTTTCCGACAGTACCCACAACGGAATACTGTTTTTCTGCAAATTTTACAAGTTTTTTGCTTGCCGGTCTTTCGCTTCCGATACCTTTGGCGACAGTCACTTCTGCTTTGCTATCTGTTGCAAATACTTGATTTACCTCAACAGTCGGTAAAACAAGAGATAATGCCAGCATCAAGCTGAATAGTCCGGTTAAAAACCTTTTGTTCATACTAGTTCTCCTCTACAAAATATTATCGCTATTCTACGGACAAACAAAAAAGCAGCTTAGGCTGCAATGTTTCTGATGTATTTAGCTAGAACCTACCCTAAAATATCAAATCAATCGTTTCCGGTCCGGGCTCTGTGCGTGACAGCACAGAATCTCTATTTAACAGTCATAACATTCCATCGCTCGTAGAATAAAATGGCTATACTCAAAGGAGTAACCTGGCTTGACTAATGTCTTCACAGTGGCGGGACCGCTTAGGAATTACACCTAATTCCCTCCTTTGAATACTATTTAATTGTAGTCTAATGCTATCATATATAAAAAATTCTGTCAATAATACGATCTAATAATCATCCTCTTCTTCGACTTTAATTTCATCCCTCTTAGGCAAATAATCTCTAAAATACTTTGTCTCCTTACCTAAATTCAGCAGGGTTTTCTTGTCAAGCCCATACTTTTGTAAATAGTCCTTGACAAGCTTGATGTATCGCTCACCGTCTTTCTTATTTAGCTTTTTCTCAGGTTTGAAGAAATAAATGATATCCTTCTTAGAACCGCTTATCATCTTATAATAATACTCAGACGGCGCATCGTAATCCTGCAGATAATAAGCGCAGTAGTACTCTGCAGATTTCTCAATATCTATGACATAAAAGCTACCGCTACATTCATCAAAACCGTTATTACATACTATTCTACTAAGCTTTCCTGATTCATATTCAAGTTCGACATAGAAAGGGCCCGACGATCTAAGGTCGAACCTAACAAAATATTTGGCTTTCTTAAATTCATCTAACTGCTCTCTTGTCTCTATATCGACATCACTATATATGTATATATCAAATCCATCTGATTGAAGTCTCTTTGATATATTCCCATTGCCGGCACATGCCGAAAGCATAGCTGTAAATACAAGAATCAATATAAAAAAAAGCAAAACGAGATGACGCTTATTTACTTTTACGCTTTTAACAGCCCCATTTGATATTTTAATCATACTTTTCCCCTTTTGATTCATAAATTTTATTTACATTATAGTTAGATTAACTCAAAGTCTCTCTAAAAGAATGGCTTATCACTTTTTTCTAATACTAAAGAATATTAACAAAGCACTCAGTACCATTTGGATCAGGGCTCCCGGAACAATACCAAGCAGATCATATACCCAAGCGACGATTCTTGGGACTGTAAATGTTTCGCCAAGGCTTCCTGTGAAGTACATAACCAAAATAATTAGTGATCCTATGAACCAGATAACACCAAAGAGTATACCTAACCAATCTTTTCTTTTACTTTCCATTATAACCCTCCTAAAATTCTCTACACCTTAATATTATATCAGTTTTTAAATAGAATTGCATGTTTTTTACGACTTAAGTCCATATTTAAGCCCGCGATGTTATGTTTTTCTTGGCACACTCATTGTAATTGCTATAGATATATTATATAATTTAAAAAACATTTTTAATTGATATTATTTAGGTTAATATTAAAGTTATACGCAAATCAATATGTGACAAAGTCAATATCACAAATTGTACTGTAACATTTCTATATGGATTTTTAGTTTATAACGGCGCTAAAATTATGGTTTACAACATTTCATTCGATATAGCAGCACTCTTTATCACAGCTATACCTTTAGTCTTCATGAAAGTGCGAAATGATATGCAGATCCTTGAGAATCGCATATTTTTCGCCATTTTAATTATGCATCTGATAACAACTTCGCTTGATATTTTAAGTTCTATATCCAATTCATATATTGATTTGTTTTCTATTTCTGTAAGAAGCCTCCTAAACTATTTATATATCATTATGCACGGTTCCGAACCAATAGTATTTACCATATTCATCATTGTATCTCTTAAGCTTTATATAAACGCTACAAAAACTCAGAAACTGTTGTTTTGGTCACCTGCAGTGTTGATAATGGCTCTATCTTTGATTTCCAATCCATTTACACATTCAGTGTTCTATTATGATGCAAAGAATATGTATCAACATGGTTCAGGTATGTATATATATAATATCGGGGCAATTATTTACATGTTTATCGCTATAATAATTGTACATAGGCAGAAGAGACTTATTGTGCAGACCCAAAGACGTTTATTACTGATGATACTCATTTTTTCAATCGTCCCTGTTGTGATACAGCTTTTCTTTTTGAAACATCAGCTTATAGAGTTGTTTTTTCAGGCAATTGCCCTAATGTGTCTTTCACTTTCTATAGATACTCTTGATAACACATATGAACACATTACAGGAACCCCTAACAGATATTCTTTTGTGAAGACTTTAGTTTTATGCTTTAATAGCAAAATTAGTGCTGATGTGATTCTGATAAAATTATACAAAAAAGATTTCTTCAATGCTGCTTCAAAAGGCAATTCAAAATTTAACCCCTTATTGTCATTTTTGGGTAGCAATCTCAAGAAAATTTCACGAGGTTCAAAAGTATTCTATTGTGAAAGGGGCACTTTTGCTATTATTGTTGAACCTGATGCCAAACACAAAGAGAAGAATATAATTTCCGATATTAAGATACTTTTCGGTCAGAAGCTTGAGTATAGAGATCTATGTTTTGAATTTCCGATTCAAATTTGTAAAATCACACTTATGCATGACATTGCCACCCTCCCGGATATTATGGATATTGTGGATGAATCATATATATCTGCTGATGAACTAATCAATGAGATATCTGCTAAAGAGGCAATATCTGCTCTTGTTCGAGATACTCATTTTATGTCTGTTAATGAAATCCCAAAGAATCTGCGTGAAGCGCTTGATGATTTCCTCAAAAGTGTATCATCACTTACCCCACAGGAGAAAAAGATATTCACAGACTATGCCAATGAGTATAACGCTACAGAAATAGCTGAGTTGGAATTTATAAGCATAAATACTGTAAAAAAGCATACGAAAAACATCTACTCAAAGCTTGGAATAAAATCAAAGGAAGAAATCAGCATGTATATTGATCTGTTTGAGAGATGTGATATGTCGGAAGATCTGAGTGAATTGTTGCAATAGATACAGAATCATCTCTATTCATACCATTATGCATAAAAGTACCCTTTGGGTACTTTTATTTTATTGAATGCAGTAATATTCTATTCATTAAGTAGAACATTTTTACATATTCTATAGCAGTTATTATATTACAAAATGTAGGAGGAACATTTCATGGGTTTTATTCAAGCAGTAAAAGGTTCCATAGGTGGAACATTAGCCGATCAGTGGCAAGACTTTTATGGTCCTAAGCCGGGTGTCTCCGCTACTGCCGGTGTATTCTCAGGCGTTCCGATGGGAACAAATAATGGCAGAGGATCTAACACCAAGGGAAGCGAAAACATCATATCAAACGGCAGCAAGATAATTGTACCTGAAGGTATGGCTCTCATAACTATGCAGGACGGTGCAATGACGGGAATCATAACTGAACCCGGAGGTTATGAGTACACAAATGATACAATCAATTCCAAGTCAATTTTTGCCGGAGACGGACTCATCGATTCACTGGTTAAACAGTCTTGGGAGAGATTTAAATTTGGTGGAATTCCGGCAGCACAGCAGCTTGTATTCTATGTAAACTTAAAGGAAATTCCTAACAACAGGTTTGGAACACAGTCGGAAATATACTGGGACGATGCATATTTCGGTACACAGGTAGGTGCAGTTACACGAGGCACATATACTCTTAAGATAGTCGATCCTATCCTGTTCATAAAGAACTTCGTACCTGTTACATATCTTGTAGCAAATGCTCCTGAGTTTGATTTCTCAGATATGGACAATCCTGCCGGTGAGCAGCTTTTCAGCGAGGTAGTTGGTAGTCTTTCCGCCGCTTTCTCAAACTACACAAATGACCCTTCAAAGGGAAATCGAATGAGCAAGATCCAGGGAGATCAAATCGGTTTCGCACAGGCTCTGTCCAGTGCAGTGGACGATGCATATCAATGGAAGCAGGATAGAGGTCTTGAAATTGTTAAAACCGCTATCCTCTCCATAGAGTACGACGAAGACACCAAGGAAATGATGAAGGATGTCAAGCGTGCAGATGCGCTCTCCGGTGCTCGTGGCAACTCCTTTATGCAGCAGTCAGTTGCAAGAGGTATGCAGGCAGCAGGAGAAAATGGTGGAGGAACAGGCATGGCATTTATGGGCATGGGCATGGGTGTAGCAGGAAATGTTATGGGTGGAATGCAGCAACCTAACAACCAAAGTACATATCAGCCGGGCTTCGGTCAGCAACCACAACAGCAGTATCAACAGCCACCTCAACAAGAGCAGCCTCAGCAGGTTCAGCCACAGCAAGATCAGCAGTCTCAACCACAGGATCCTACCGCAAAGCTGATTGAGATGAAAAAGTTGCTGGATGCCGGTGTACTGTCTCAAGAAGAGTTCGACAAAATTAAAATGCAGCTTCTCGGACTATAGTTAATTAAAAAGGACATAAAATTTAATAAATTCATAAAATGTATACGAAGGAAAAATAATATGGATAAGAACAAGAGAGTACAAATAATTGTAATTGCAGGTTTTGTGTTAACAATCATCTCATTATTTTTAACATTATATAAGGCAAGCTTCATGGATAAAAACATAAGCGACTCAATATTCAACGCATATAAAAGTCAGGGAAGAACTGCTACAACCCTTATTTTTATAATCGCTCCGGCTTTAGCAACTTTATTTGTCCTACTTAGGAAAAAAATCCCTGTAATAGTGTTCGGACTTCTGCAATGCTGTCTTTGGGCATTGCTTACGTCTACATTTAAGGAGCAGTTAGGTTCCGGTGTAAAATTCAGCTATGGAATTGGATTTTATATAGGTCTTATAGGTGCAATTATTATAGTTGCAGGCGGCATATATGCCATAGTTACAAAGGCATTCAAAAAATAAACCAGCATCTAAATGATTGCCAACGGTCTGTATGCTTATCAAACCATAATATAGTTATTGTTTAATATAATTAGCTTCATATAAGGTGCTTATGAAAATCCAAGGAGATAAAATAATGGAAGATAGAACTTTTGAAGAAAATGTTGTTACCGATGGCAAGACCCAAGCAGAAGAAGAGCGTAACGACGGTCAGATTAAGTGCCCTAAATGCGGCGCTACCGATATAGAGCTTAATCCAACTACGGGCAAGCTCAGATGTAACTTCTGCAGGCACGTCTTTGAACCCGAGATAGCTGAAACTGACGACAACATATCAGAACTTGATGGAGTTCGTATGTCCAAAGGTGCTTCAGATATAGCCGCTGATGCTGAGGATATATTGACTCTCAAATGCCAAAGCTGCGGAGCTGAAGTAGTTATAGATACCGCCTCAGCAGGCCAGGCAAGATGCCACTGGTGCAGAAATTTGCTGTCTATAAAGTCATGCGTACCGAACGGTGCGGTTCCGGATGTCGTACTGCCATTCAAAGTCACTAAGGCAGATGCACAGTCAAAAATAGATGAATTCGTAGGAAAGAGAAAATTCTTCGCACATCCTAAATTCACTAAGGAATTTACTTCCGATAACATCTGCGGTGTGTATTTTCCATATATGATTGTTGATATAAACGGTCATTCCCGATTGTCAGGAACAGGAGAAAAGCTTGTAAGGGAATACACTGTAAAGAGAGGCGATAAGGAAGAAAAGCGTTACGATGCCGATGCATATCATGTAGAGCGTGAATTTGATATAGCTATAGATGATCTGACAATCGAATCAAGCGCTGATAAATTGGATGTCTCATCAAAGGAAAAGACAACTAACATCATCAATTCGATAATGCCTTTTGATACTGAGAACTGCGTTGATTACAATGCAAACTATCTGCGCGGCTATACCTCTCAGAAGCGCGATGTCAATGTTGATGACGTAAGAGAATTAGTAAAAACCCAGTCCAACGACATTGCAAGAATCGCTGCAAACGAAACTTTGGACTATGATAGAGGCGTTGCTTGGGATACTGACAAATTTGATGTAAAAGGTGAATCATGGACAGCTGCTTATCTACCTGTATGGTTATACAGCTATATGCAGGTTAAAGGCAACAAGAAACTCCTCCACTACGTTGCAGTAAATGCAAGAACAAAGGAGACCATGGGAAGTGTTCCCATCAATATGACTAAACTCTGGATAGTCTCTATATTGTTAGAACTGTTCGGAGGAATATTGGCAGTAATTTTGGGTAGCGATTTGGTTAATTGGGATTCTAACTATCGTTGGGCATTGCTGCTACCGGGAGTAGTGTTCTTTGCAGTAATGTACTCACGATACAGAAATTCCGGAGCGCGTCATACCTACGAAAGAGAAACCTCAAATGAAATAAGTAACCTATCCACGGTGGATGATTTCATAGAACGACGAAATGGTCTCGAAAGTGCCTCAGTAGAAGGAGTCAACAACGAAGATATAAACGGAAGCAATGTAAAGAGTATAATCCCTGAACTTGGCAAAAAGGGTATTTCCTCTGTAATCGGAGATGCATCAAAGCTAAAAGATATAATCGACTCTTTTGATGATTCCAAGTAAAGCAGACAAACTTGTCAAAACACAAAGTCGGACCGCTCGATATGAATTCGAGCGGTCCTTTATATGCTTTGCTATTTAACTATGTAGTTTACCGTCTTATTTGAAATCAAATTGCTATCACCTAGTACAATCTGTGAATTGATTGAATTTGCCTTGACATACTGCTTGGCGAATTTGACATTCGGGGATACTTGAGATTCTTAAGCGTTTATACTCTACTTCTTATGAATCAACGTACCTATACACAGTCCTATTAGTGTACCTATGGATAATCCAAGGGATAATCCGTTTTTGGGGTCTAAGGTAACTCCAATTAAAAGACCGAAACACATCCCCATAAACATTCCCTCAGTCGCATAGTCACCTTTATACTTTTCTTTGTCAGCTCTAAGTTTTACAGTTTTGATGATAATACATATAACTGCAACTACTAATAGTATTATAGGCACAAATACACGAAAAAAATTTGACATCTATCTTTTCCCTTCTCCGATACATTACAGCTTTCCCTTAAAATACTAAAGAAATATCTCCCTAATACTCCTAAAATTCTTTTAGCTGATCAAACAAATCTATAAGCATATCCTTATCAACGCCTGCCTCATCAGGTATCAAAGCAAGGATTTCATCAAGAGCCATGCATATCTCGTCTCTTTCAACTGTATAGATAAAGGGCCTGCGTCTATCCATCTTATTAAAGCCATCGGCGTACTCTCTCACCAAATCCTCGGCAGCCTTCATAAAGCCATTGCCGGGTTCTTCAACAAGTTTAACCATAGCAGCTCTTGTCTTTCTATATATTGCAGCGGCCTTCTTTGCATTAGCAGGCGAGATATTTTCCTCTCCATCCCATGAGCGGAAAGGATTATCCAGATTCTGCGCAAGCCATTCAGCTTTTCTTGGCTTTGTAATCCAAAGGTCCAGGCCTTCAGCTTTGCGTTTTTTGTAAAGTTTCTTAACTTCCTTGGCAGCATCCTCAGGGAGACTGTTCATCCAAAGCATGTATAGTTTCTTTAATTCCTCCGGTTTTGGCACTTCACCTGCTGTAAATCCAAAGAGGTCCATGGTTGTTAAGATCTCTAACTCACTGAATTCCGAGACTTTAGCAAAGTTGATAAGATTACCGGGGTTCCCCCACAGCCTTAACTCTTTAAGCTTAGGATATTCTCCCAAAATATCCGCCATGTCCAGCTCGTTTATCTTAATTATATGGAGTTTTTCCAGACCTTCTAAGCCCTGAATCTTAGGAACCGCCCCATCGCATTGCAGAATCAAAGTTCTTCCGCCATCGCATGCCTTAATCCTGGAGCCGCCCTTTACATCTCCGAGCAAAAATAACATACTCAAATCATCGTTTAGTATCAGCTCATCAAGCCCGGTCATATCAACGGAAAGCCTATCGATTGATGTTTCTGAGAAATCGAGCCTCTCTTTTCCGTGGTTCTCAATAACAAGTTCTCTCATAAAAGGATTCGAGTTCAAATACTCTAATAGATTCCTATGCCATTTAGTCACTGTCAGGGAAGATAGGCAAGGGAAGACCCTTAGATTCAGCGCATCATCAAAATCGTTCCACTCATCATTTTCGTTATGCTTATTTTTCCTTCGTCTTTTACCCTCAAATTCCACAAATTCGTCGCTTGAATTCGCTTCCTTAAATCTATCCCTTTGCTCTTTAGGTATTTCTTGCCACTTAAACTGGTTATATATTTCAATACCGCTACCCCAGCTGCCATATGTACATGTATCATCGTTATTAAGGGGTGTGATGTTGCCAACGTAAATATAGTTTGCCGGCACGTTTACATTAACCTTTTTTAGATTGAAAGTTCCACCCCAGTACATGTAATCTATATAAAGCGGCTTCATTAAAGTGAGCTCGTCCTCTTTGGGGAGTTCATCACCGGCCCAATCAAGTGACAGAATAACAGCTTGAGCTTCTTTCCCACTCTCATCTACCTTTGTCACCTGACAAGCAGTGTATTTACTTAGTGATTTGTTGTAGAGGCAGTAGACGTCTCCTGCTTTTGCTATCATATATTTTCTCTTTCAAACTGATATAAACATTAAATTTATTTGCTTGAGCCTAATTATACCACGACAAGGTGTTATTTTAAAAGTACTGAGGCTTAAGCTCAAAATGGCAGAATGATAAGGCATGTCGACTTGGGTAAATCCAAGGCTATACCTTTTTAAATTCATACATCTTACTTTTATTGTGAAGTTCACACCAGCGTTCCCTAGTAAGGACGTTAGTATGGCTCGTCCTCACCTCATTCAGCAAAGGAACTTCTAAGTTTTCCCTCGTTTTGTTATAGATAAATCCACATTTTTCTTGGACTCTCTTCGATTTCTCATTGCCGTCAAAATATGAACACCAAATTCTTCTCATGCCAAGTTCCTCAAATCCATACTGAATCAAACGCTTTGCTGCCTCCGGCATATATCCATTACCCCAAAACGGCTTGCCGATCCAGTAGCCAAGTTCACACTCATCGTCTCGATCCGTCAAGGCGGTATGCCCATTTAAAATCAGCTCAACTGCACCGATCGCCTTATTATTCTCTTTAAGGCAAAGACCGTAGCACTGAGGGCCACTCAAAACATCCCTAATTACATCCCGACTTTCCTGCACGCTTTGGTGTGCCGGCCAGCCTGCCACGGGTCCTACATCAGAATCCTTTGCATATTCAAATATACTCTCCGCATCCGTCTCAACTAAGGGACGAAGTATTAATCTTTCAGTTTCTAATATCATAATTAATTCTCCTTGACATCAAAATCTATGCCTAACGCAGTCCACCATAAAGCAGGAATACTCAGGGTAAAGTTTTAGCTTAACTTCCGGCCTTGGCGCATCTGATTTGATTGATGATATCATTTCTTCAAATTCTTTTAAGTCCTTTCCCCAGCCTTCGATGGTTTCCTTCTTTTCTTCCTCGCTGTCATACTCATCTTCAAGAGATTCCTTAAGCGCCTCCTCAAGGTAGGTGCGGTTATTTTCTTCAAGCTTTTTAAACCGCTCAAGCTTCCCCTTTATCCACAATGTATAGAATAAGTAATCGCAATCTATTATATAGTAATTTTCGTCAACCTCTTCATCGCAATACTCTAAAAACTTATCGTACTCTTCAAGCACATAATAAGCATCAAATATCTGAAAGTCTGCTATGTCATCAGTTGTTAAATAATATCCATCTTCGCTATCCGGTTCTATCTGTTCTATGTAATGCATTGCCTCATCTTTGTTTCCAAGATTCACCTCGCAGTAGGCGATGCAAAGCTTCAGCCACATCCTGTCCGGATAAGTTCTAAGCAAATCTAGGAATATAGTTTTGGCCTTTTCGTACTGCTTAAGCTCATAAAGAGATACTGCATAGTTCATAGCACTCTCGTAGCTCTCATCTATGCCCTTGGCCGTTTCAAAAAACTCACGGCTCAACTCAAGATTTTTCACGTTTCCGGAATACTCATACTCCGAAAAGTTATAAAGCCCAAGTGCTGTATATGTCTCAGCAAATGGGGATTTCAAATCCTTAGCCTTGGTCAAATAATCGAGCGCCTTCCTCGAATAGTCTTCAACAAAAGCAATGTTTGTATAGATTCTAGCTTTATCCTTGTCATCCAAAGAACTATCAAACTCTTCCAGAAAGTTTTCAAGGAACTCTACATAGCCGTCTTCATCGCCGCTGAGCTCCAGATTAACAGAGGCAAGCGTGCATGCCACGTCTACATTTGATGGGCATTCTTCCTGCTTTACTAAAAGATAGCTTTGCATTTTCTCAAGATATTCTTTTGATTTATCAAAATCTCTTAAGATGGCTTCACCATATCTCTTTTCGTATTCTGTTTTTAATTCGTACCAATAGGCTTTGATTTCTTCTAACATTTGTCTCCTCGTTTCAATCCCGAATCATGCATTCTCTTCTGCGACCTCGTAGAACATTATCAATAAAGCTATGAGTAGAAGCACTGACGAAAAAATTATTGCATAGGTACCAAAGATTGGAATCAAAAAGCTTTCGATTATTGCACCTAATATGAATGACCCTATTATTCCATAGTATAGCAAGGATTTCTTTAAGTAGGATTTTTCCTTAGTCACTAGGAAACGATCCAAGTTGGATGTTCCACTTCTGAAATTTCCAATGCACATAGTTGTTGTAATGCTGTTTCCATGAATTGCTCTAAAGCTTTGCACCTGAATCCCGCAGGCAAAGGATAGCAATGAATTTGCGAGGTCATTTGCTGACTCCGGTAAAAACATAACAGCTGTGAGAATAATTGCTTCCAGAAAGACGGATATCTGACGCCAGTGGACAATTTTAACCTTTTTTACGGCGTTAAATATATCCGCTATGATTATTCCTACTGCAAAAAATAATACCGGCCAGAAATATTTTGATGCTACTGCAAAATTTCCACTAGCTATATTTACACCCATCAAAAGCATGTTTCCCGTCTGCGCATTAGAGAAAACCTGCCCCCTGAATATATAGGAGTATGCATCCATACAGCCCCCCGATAGGGCTAGAAGAATGCCACAAGGTACGGATTCCGATATTTGCTTTTTCATTTCTCTTTATCACCAACCTAAAAAATATGCGAGTATAAGGATTATTTCAACCTTATATATTTTGTAGCTCGTCCTACACCTTCTCTTTTGATGTCTCCTTCATCTATAAGCTTTCTCAAGGCTCCTTCAATTGAACTTACACTGAGTAATGGGCAGAGTTCTCTAATATCTTGTTTTGTAAACATACCGAGCTTCTGTTGGACAGCCTTCCTTACAAGTTCTGCAGCAGGTAATTTCTCTTCTACAATCGTGAACCTGTCCTCAAATTCTCTATATGCTCCGAGAATTATTCCCAGCATGTATTTTACGAAGGGTAATACATCCTCATCTTCCTCATGCCAGCCTACTCCAGCTTTTCTCAGAGCTGCATAATAATCAGATTTATTTTTGGCAATCATAGCTTCTATCGAAATATATCTTCCCACATAAAACCCACTCCTATAAAGCAACAGTGAAGTCAATAATCTACTCATTCTGCCATTGCCGTCATTGAACGGATGAATACATAAAAAATCGTGTATAAAAATCGGTATAGCTATAAGCGGTTCCACCTCTGCATTGCCTACGACTATACTATATTCATTACATATGCTTTCTAAGGCCTCCGGTGTTTCAAACGGAGAAGGAGGTGTAAACAAGACTTCAGTATTTCCATCCGTGTAAGTCGCACTTATATAATTTTGGACATTCTTTGTTTTACCTGCCGCCTGGTTATTCATATGGTTGAACAAAATCTTATGCATCTGTAGGATATAGTTTTTAGAAATAGAAATTGTATCAAAGCTTTCATGAATAATGTTTAGAACATCTCTATAACCTGCAATTTCCTGTTCATCTCTATTTCTTGGAGTAGTTTTCTCATCCATTAACTTTCTTAGTCTTACGCTTGTTGTTTCTATCCCCTCAATCTTATTTGATGCCTCGGTACTTTGAATCTTCGCAATCTCAATAAGCTTATTTAGTTCCTCAGGCTTCTGCTTTAAATACAGTTCCTGCTTACCTTGGTATTTATATATTGAAGCAACCAGACCAAGGACTTCCGAGTCCCATTTGGTCTCTTTAATTTTATGGTAATTAAAGTTTCTCATCAAAAGTCCCCCTCACAAAAAGTTTTATCCCTTAAAATATATCATATTTTAAGGGATAATTCAACAATTAAGGTCTATATCCTACTACTCAGCTTCTCTGCCCACTCAGCTTCCTTAAATCCAAGCAAAACTGTATCGCCGTCTACCACAACCGGACGCTTTACCAGCATTCCGTTTGTCGCAAGCAGCTTTAGCTGCTCGTCTTCAGTCATTTTCGGCAGCTTGTCCTTAAGCTTCATGTCCTTATAAAGAAGTCCGCTTGTATTGAAGAACTTTTTTAGTGGTAGCCCGCTTCTCAAATACCAATCCTTCAGATCTTCGTAGGTAGGATTTTCCTCTACGATGTGACGCTCAGTGTATTTAAAATTGTTCTCATCAAGCCATTTCTTTGCCTTCCGGCATGTTGAACATTTTGGATAATATACAAATAACATTATTTACCTCCATTTTTACTAATTATATTACTTCTTAACGATTTTATGATATGATGCTCATATATGTGGTTGCTATACAAATTGGGGATTTCTGTGTTATGCACAGGTTTTTATTTCAGTTTTAAGCCATCCTTGAATGCATCACCGACTCTGTTTCCAACCCTATAATAACCATTTGTATAAGGATCAAAAGCTATTGCCTCAACAGAGTCAATGTCTACCTTATCACCGTTTAAATGTTCTTCTTCAACTGATGTTCTTATTACTTTTCCGATAACGCCAATACCATTAGTATTGCTCTGATATTCTACGAATTCGCATTCCATTGCAATTGGCAACTCGTTGATAATCGGTGCATCCACAAACTCGGATTTTACAAAGCTCATACCTGACTTTGCAAACTTTTCTTTTTCATCTTTCCCACTGACTACACCAAACCAATCAGCTTGAGCCACATGCTTCGCATCAGCTATATGAATCACAAAGCCTTTGCGTGCCTTTATGTTTTCCACCGTTTTATGTGTCTCACTCAGATTCAAAGCTACCATATCACTATCAAGCATAGTTCCCCAGGCTGCATTCATAACATCAACGGTCCCGTCTTCATTGAAAGTAGAAATCAATAATACAGGCATAGGGAATATTGCTTCTGTTGTCTTAATCTGCTTCTTCATCTTAAACCTCTCCTTCTATTTTCTGATTTTGAAATATTTACAATTGAACAAAGTAATGCTTAACCGTATTAATCCCTCGATTCTTATTTATATGTAGTTAAAGCCTTACCGTCTATCAGCTGCTTAGCCTTCACATTATGCTTCTTTACCCACTTCAGAGCGAGTACAAGGATGCACCAAATGCAAAGAATTGCAATAAAATCAAGTATCTTGACGTTATTATTGTATATAACACCACCAATTATTCCACCGAGCACATAATTTACAATTTGATCGCTGGCTGACGATGGTGACAAATTCCCTTTACCCGACAGATTTAATATTATGACCATTGCAAAGAAGCCGATTAACAGCTTTATCGCTACTAATAGAAATGGATTCATGATTTTTTCCCCTTATTTTGTGTAATTTCTACAATGCTATTTATAATTACTTTTGCATACATTTTTGAATATATATAGCTCAATTCACTCATTTAGAACCGTACTTTTGTAGCCGGTACCGGACAAACGATCAAATAATAAGCGTCTGTTCAACAGCACTACTGCAACTGTAATTATTACATACAGCAGCAAAATCAAAGCAGAAGTTACAAATAGACAAATGAACAATAGTGAGTCTGCATATTTATTAAATTCATTCATGATATACAATAGTCCCAAAGGGATTAAGCAAAAATATCCTGTCAATAATATGCCTCTTAGAATCGTACGAGTCCATTTTGCGTTCTCAAACTCTATGCCAAACTTTAACAAAGCGCTACCAAATGTTTTGCCATTAAACAAAGGAATTAAGCTGAAATACAGTGCTATAAACAAAAACAAAGGAAGCGTTGTTTTTGATATCCTATACGGAATATATACAATCATTGTATCAATTATAAGTGATAGGCAAATGCGTATTTCAGAAACTCGCAAGCCCGCCTCTAATGCTTTCTCATCGATTTTTTCTCGAGACGGAAGTAGCTTCACAGCAAACCAACCAACGGCATATCCGAGGCATCCACCTGTTGTATTTTGGATGACATCATCTATATCACTTAATCGATATGGTCCCGGATATATGAAATAAAGTCCCGATAGCTGAGTTAATTCAAAGAATAAGCTGAGAAGTGCTGTAAGCAGCATTGTCTTCTTGAAGCTGCACTTAAAGTAATAACGCAGATAAATACCAAACGGAATTAACATCAAAACATTAAATGCCGGTACATAAAAAGACGGATGCTTTAGTGCCATGACCCAGGTTGCCGGACTTGACAAAGCAAACGGACTGTCTTTAATGAAATCCATAGCAAATGAAAACGGTATCAGATTAAGCATATCCGTATAGGTCGTACGGATGCTCTCCGGATTCGGGAGCGGCAAAATAACTAACAGATAAATAGTTAGTAAATACAAAACAAATGAATATAGAATCAAAGTTCGCAGCTTATTAACCGAACCATATTTACGATAGTTGAAAATCATATAGGGCACTGTTATAAGGAATGCCAAAACCGGAAAAACAAATATTGCTGTTTTTATAGAAACGATATATCCCATTAAAACTCCTTCTAATTATTTCTCTTACTTTTGATATCTTATAAACTTAAGTTTATCATTTATCAAAAGTTAGATGCGTGTCGGTATAAAAAAGTATGATTTTACACTTTCTTTATCGGATGCCTAATTACTGTTTTCCATTTCTCCGGAGCAACTTTTCTTGCGTCTGATAAATAAATTTCGTGGTGCAATCTGTCTTTGTTCATATCATTAGCATATCCATTTTGTTTAATGTATTCGTCCATAACTGCTACCGTCGCAGGCTCATCATCAAATGCCCCAAGATGCATCATCTGAACACACATGCCCTCATCTATGCTCATAAACTCTGCCGATGAGCAATCAAGCTTCTTCTTTTTGCTTGCCGTTTCTACCGCCCAGTCAAAGTCCTTTTGACTTACGAAATCCGGCAAACGGATAACTGAAATCCAGTTGAATTTTGACTTGTCCGTATAGTCTACACCATCAGTGTCTTCTTGCCACCAAAATCCTTCAAGAGGAGGCACTACATACTCAAAGAAGCCCTCAATTTTATAGTCTGTCTTATAGCTCATTTTCAGAGTGTAGGCTACGGCATAAAGCACGCTAATCGCATTTTGATATGCGCCACCCTTCTCATTGGGATTTCCCTTTCCTCTGACCGCTATATAGTTCATTTTGGGTACAGTTAGGATTTCAGGCTTATTTTTCGGCATATATAATTCTTTGTATTCCTTTTTATAGTCAAAAGCCATTTATATCATCTCCCACACATCTCACTTAATATCAAATTCTACTTCAGATTCAGGATTCTTCAAATTCGGAAACCCGTATTTTTCTACGCTAGTTAACACCTTTTGAACCTGCACGAAAATATTTCCTGTGTTAACCGGCAAGTTGCTTATGATATATATAATTCCATCGCGTTTCGCCGGGCAGATAATCCCGCAGCTATCTCCCTTATTTATAATGCGAAGAAGATAGACATCGTATTTGGTTTCAACATAAAAATCAAGCTCCTGATTATCATAAATCTCATCTGAAATCATATGAACGGGGGCAACTATGCAGTCTTTCATTTTGATGCTGTCACTTCCAAAATGCACTTTGCAATTACGTTTTCGCTTTTTTCTTTCTATCCATTCAGTAAACATTTTTAAGCTTCTCTGACTCATCATATTATCTTATCTCTACAAATTAGAATTTGTTGATATCAAATAGCCGTTTTAATAATCCTTTTTTTCTAAACGCTTCATCCGCTGAAACACGTTTGTAAATTTGCGGTTCTTGTTCGATTACCGGCTGCCAGCCTGATTTTAATGTCGTTTCCCTAAAGCTGTTTGTATCTGCATCCCCGGGAGCGAACAATGTTTCCCTACCTTCCATCTGCCCTCTGCCTAATGCACAAACAGCACCGGTCTGCCCGTTAACCATAAAGTAAACTTTAATTCCCTTGTTCATCTTATCAAGAAAATAAATCGGCAGCATGACCGTTTTGACTGTTCGTAATTCTTCTCTTATCCAGTTTATGCGATAATTTTTTGAAGGATATAATTTCTTGATTGCCGCGACAATTTCCGGTTTTAATGTATTCTCCCTGATAAATAAGGCCGGCGAACTATCCGCCTCATAAGTCTCATCAAACCCGATATCACCCTCCGCAAACTTTGCGGAGAATGGAGCAATAGCTGACAAGTCCCAGGGGCCGATATCATTCAACATGTGCTGATTGTGATCGTTAGTAATCGGAGTGACCAGGTTTATACAATCCTGCAGAAGCAAAGCGGTGCCTTTTTCAGTCTCAACCTCGACTAAGAAACTTGAATCGCTAATTCTAAAAGGCACATAAAATTGCCAAAGCTCATCGACTCTTTTTTCGAGATTTTGTTCCTTAAAAGCATTCGGTCTTAAGGCGGCAAAGCGTAAAATAATACGCTTTGCTTCTTCTCTGGAAACCGAAAACGGGATAGCGAAATGAGGGAGTAACTTATCGCCATTATCAATTACTTCGTATGATTTGTAGTCCTTTGATTGCAGGATCTCGTCTTTAATAAACTTATTGCGACAGTAATCACAATGCCAAATATTTTGGGAAGCAAAAGCTTCGACCTGCGCACCACACATAGGGCAACTATGAATAAGGAGTTCTCTTGTGCTATAGTTTTGCCTTTTTTGGTGATCGAGAAATTTTTGTTTTGCAATATACTGCCAGTTTTTATCCGCCTTCCACCCTTTTCCATGGCTCATGTCACGGCTATCACCGAGGTGCTTTAGGCGATAGCATTCATTTTCAATAGTAACCGGGATGTGATCGAGATGAAAGGATGTTTCCTCAACGCCATCATCGCCTTCATATGGCATTAAATTTCTGCAATACAAACAAAAAAATCCATTTTTCGAGGTATCATAGTAAACGGGTGCTGCACAAGTAGCGCATTTCATGGCTTTAAACTTCAAACGATTTTTCTCTTCCG